>Ga0233369_1000075_pt1 | contig 49299 bp, 36 predicted proteins | sample ElkDunMinimDraft_26_FD_191537 | JGI IMG/M metagenome (GOLD analysis project Ga0233369, IMG submission 191537) | Fecal eukaryotic communites from dung pellets of Tule Elk in California, USA - Elk Dung D16 | ecosystem: Host-associated > Mammals > Digestive system > Large intestine > Fecal | place... | reverse complement strand
CACGCCGATCCGGCGCGCCCGCGCATCGACCTGCTGCACGCAGCCGACCTTGCGCGCGTCGGCCTGGCCGGCACGCTGCGCGACTACCGCATGACCGCCCACGACGGCCGCGAGCGGACCCTGGCCGAAATCGACTACAAGGGCCAGCCCGCCGGCTACGCGGCCAGTCCGGCCGAAGTGGTCAACTACGTGGAGAACCACGACAACCACACCCTGTTCGACAACAACGCATTCAAGCTGCCGCAGGACACCACGGCCGAGGACCGCGCGCGCGTGCAGGTGCTGGGCATGGCGCACACCGCCTTCAGCCAGGGCCTGGCCTACTTCCATGCCGGCGTCGAGACGCTGCGCTCCAAGTCGCTGGACCGCAACAGCTACGACTCGGGCGACTGGTTCAACCGCCTGGACTGGACCCTGCGCGACAACTTCTTCGGTACCGGCCTGCCGCCCGAGCGCGACAACGGCGCCGACTGGGCGCTGATGCGTCCCCTGCTCGCCGACCCCTCGATCAAGCCGCGCCCCCAGGACATCGCCTTCGCCCGCGACGCCCTGCTCGACCTGCTGCGCATCCGCGCCAGCACCCGCCTGCTGCGCCTGCCGGACGCCGCGCAGGTGCAGCGCCGCCTGCGCTTCCCCAATACCGGTCCTGGCCAGAATCCGCTGGTCCTGGTGGGCCACCTGGACGGGCGCGGCCTGCCCGGCGCCGGCTTCGACGAGCTGGTCTATTTCATCAATGCCGCCGCCGAGGCGCAGACCCTCGATCTGCCCGAACTGCGCGGCCGTCGCTACGTGCTGCACCCGGTGCACCTGGATGAGGACGCGGCCGATCCGCGCCCGCGCCAGTTGTCGCGCCATGATGCCGGGCGCGGGCGTTTCGTCGTTCCGCCGCGCACCGCGCTGGTATATGTCGCCGAGCAATGACCATGCATCCCATCCTGAGCGCCATCGCCTTCGTCCTGTGCCTCGTCCTGCCGACCATGGCCTCCGCCGCCGCGCCATCGCCCGTGGCAACGGACGTGCCGGTCCCCGGGCTCGAGGGGCGTCTGCTGCGCCACGCAGACTTCGCATCGCGCCACATCGCGGCCCGCAACGTGGACGTGTGGCTGCCCCCTGGCTACGGACACGGCGATACACGCTATCCCGTGCTCTACATGCACGATGGCCAGAACCTGTTCGGTGCCTCGCCCTCGCCCGGCGGCACCGACTGGGGCATCGACGAAGCGATCACCCGCCTGTCGGCAGCCGGCGAGATCCGGCCGCCGATCGTGGTCGCCGTCTGGAACACGCCCGACCGGCTGGCCGAATACATGCCCCGCGCACCACTGGACGATGCACCGGTCGAGTTCCTCGCAGGGCATCCGACAATGGACCCGTCGCAGATCATGTCCGACGCCTACATCGACTTCCTGGCCGCAGAGCTCAAGCCCTTCATCGACCGCGAGTACCGCACCCTGCCGGAACCGGGGACGACCTCGATCATGGGCTCGAGCATGGGCGGCCTGGTCTCGCTCTATGCGCTGGCCCAGTATCCGCAGGTGTTCGGCGCCGCCGCGGCCGTGTCGACGCATTGGCCCGCGGGCAACGGCATCACGATTGCATGGCTCGCGCACGCGCTGCCTCCAGCCGGACAGCACCGGCTGTACTTCGACTTCGGTACCCGAACGCTCGATGCCGCCTACGAGCCTTTCCAGCAGCGCATGGACAAAGGCATCGAAGCGCTCGGTTACCGGCAGGGCCGCGACTGGCTCACCCTGAAGTTCGAAGGGCATGAACACTCCGAGGTTTCCTGGCGGGCGCGCGTTGATCGGCCGCTGCGCTTCCTGCTGGCAGCGCCCACAGGCGACTGAGTTCCACTGATACGCCGCGTGCCCACGGCTCGGGGTCGCTGCAGGGGCGTGGGCGACGCCCTCGGCCGCGCGTCGCAATGGGCCGCCTGCACGGCTTTCCGCCCGCCATGAATACGTATGCATCAAAGCGCCGCGCTTGGACGCGCCGACTACCATGCTCGCAATGCTCCGGAGCCCGCCCCGGAGGTCCCTGCCAGGGGGCGACATCCGCGGGCCAAGACTCGAACATGTCGACATTGCCTTTGGGAGGGGAAAATGTTGCATCACAAGCGCAACCTGCTGAGCGCCGCACTGGCCACCGCGATCATCTTCACAGCGTCCTGCGCATATGCGCAGGACGCTGCCGACACCGACGAGGAGTACGCCACCGAACTCGACCGCGTGCAGGTCACGGGCATCCGATCCTCGATCGAACGCTCGATCGACACCAAACAGACGTCGACTTCGATCGTCGAGGCGATCTCGGCCGAAGACATCGGCAAGCTGCCCGACTCGAGCATCGCCGAATCCATCGCCCGCCTGCCCGGCCTGACCGCGCAGCGCGAGCGCGGCCGCGCCACCCAGATCAACATCCGCGGCTTCGCCGGCGACTTCTCCACCGCGACCCTCAACGGGCGCGAGCAGGCCAGCACCGGCGACAACCGCGGCGTCGAGTTCGACCAGTACCCGTCCGAGCTGCTGAGCCAGGTGGTGGTCTACAAGACGCCCGACGCATCGCTGGTGGGACAGGGACTGTCTGGAACGGTCGATCTGCAGACCGTGCGTCCGCTGGCGTTCGACGAGCGCGTGGTCAGCGTCAACGCGCGCTACGACCAGAACAAGATCCGCGACCAGAAGGACAACGGCTACCGCCTCAGCGCGACCTGGATCGACCAGTTCGCCGACGACCGCCTGGGCGTGATGGTGGCCCTCTCCAAGATGGACAGCCCGCAGCCGGGCTTCCAGAACGAGACCTGGGGCTACACCGAGCTGCCCGGTGATCCGTCCGTGCAGGTGCTCGGTGGCGGCAAGCTCTACCGCTTCGACAACAAGCACGAGCGCACCGGCGTGGCGGCCACGCTGCAGTTCCGGCCGAACGACACCTACGAGGGCACGCTCGACTGGTTCCACTCCAAGTTCGAGAAGACCGAGATCAAGACCGGCATGGAGTTCGGCACGGTCTGGGGCACGCCCAGCGCGGTGCTGGAGGATTACGACGTACAGGGCACCACCGCCACCACCAGCTCCTGGAGCGCCGTGCACCCGATCATCCGCATGGACAGCAACCCGATCGACGACACGCTCGATTCGATCGGCCTCAACAACAAGTTCCGGATCGGCGACAACTGGCTGATCAACGCCGACATCTCGCGCTCGGACGTGGAGCGCGAGTTCCGCGTGCTGGAGACCTACGCCGGCGTGGCGACCAACGGCGGCGCGACCACGCTCGACGTCTCGCTCGATCCCAGCGGGCAGTTCTACAACTATGTGCTCGGCCAGACCTTCAACGACCCGTCCACCCTGGTGCTGACCGACGCCGGCGGCTGGGGCCAGGACGGCTACCTGAAGGATTTCGCCATCGACGACCGCCTCGAGGCCTTCCGCCTCAACGCGGTCCGCAGCTTCGACGAAGGCTTCATCCGCGACATCGACTTCGGTGCCAATTACACCAAGCGCACCAAGGAAAAGTCGTCGCTCGAGGCCAAGCTCTGCCTCACCGACTGCACCGGCGGCATGTACGGCGTGACCGCACCCTTCCCCGGTGGCATCCAGCACTTCGGCTTCGGCGGCATCGACCAGCTGGGCGTGTACGACGCCAACGACTTGCTGAACTCGGGTACCTACAACCTCATCAGGAACACGCACGCCGACATCGCGGCCAAGAACTGGGAAGTCGGCGAGGCGCTGACCACGCTCTATTTCAAGGCCGGCATCGACACCGAGCTGGGCGGCATGCCGCTGCGCGGCAATGTCGGCTTCCAGAAGGTCTACATCGAGCAGGACTCCGAGGGCTACAGCACCTTCGCTGGAAACCCGGGGGGCGAACTGGTCCGTGGTGGCATTGACTACTCGGTGTTCCTGCCGAGCCTGAATCTTGGCCTGGAAGTGTTGTCCGATGCCTTCGTGCGCTTTGCCGCGGGACGGCAAATGGCCCGCCCACGCATGGACCAGCTCCGTGCCGGCATGGACGTGGAGATCAACAACGAGAACGAGTGGGCGGCGCGTGGCGGCAACCCGCGCCTGCGGCCCTGGCTTGCCGATGCGGTGGACCTCTCCCTGGAGAAGTACTTCACCACCGGGGCAGGCAACCGCGGCTACCTCGGCGCGGCCTGGTTCCACAAGGACCTCAAGACCTACATCTACAACCAGGACATGGAGTTCGACTTCTCCGGCTATCCCCTGCCGGCACCGATTCCAGGCCAGAGCAATTACCCGACCACCACCGCCGGCCGCATCAACCAGCCCAGCAACGGCGAGGGCGGGACCATCCGTGGCGTCGAGTTGACGGCCTCGGTGCCGTTGGACCTGCTCTGGAGGCCGCTCGACGGCCTGGGCATCATCGCTACCTATTCCGAAACTGACAGTTCGATCCGACCCAATGGGCCTGACAGCAGCGAGCCCATCAGTGGCCTGTCCAAGTACGTGTCCAACACGACGCTCTACTACGAGCGCGGCGGCTTCTCGGTCCGCTACAGCCGCCGATCGCGCTCGGGCTTCCGCGGCGAAACCCGTGGCTACGGCGCGGACTACCAGGTCATCAACATCGAAGGCGAGACCGTGCAGGACGCGCAGGTCAACTACACCTTCGAGAACGGCCCGCTGAGCGGCCTGGCGCTGTACCTGCAGGTGAGCAACATCGGCGACGAGCCCTTCGCCAGCTATAACGACGGCGATCCCAGCCACCGGCCGGTCTCGTATTTCGAGTACGGCCGCACCACCCTGGTCGGATTCAGCTACCGCTTCTGATCCGCTGCTGATCCGCTTCCCGTATTGGCCCCGCCAGCTGCCCCTGGCGGGGCTTTTTTTGCCCGCGCGCCGGGCCGGGTGCGGAGGTACCATCACCTGCCGCCCCGCGCGCTCGATCCACGGCAGCGTCAATCGGGGGCCGGCGCCGCGTCACGGGGCCAGCGCAACGCGATCCCGTGAACCGCCTCCGCGCGCTGCAGCACCACCTCCATCTGCTCCTGCGGCACGCCGTCCAGCGTGAGCAGCGCCTCGCCCGTGTCGACGCACTCGACCTCGATCCGGTAGAGCGCGGCCCCATGCCGCAGCTCCATGCGGTAGCCCGCCCAGGACGCCGGCACGCAGGGCACGATCCGCAGGCGGTCGCCATGGCGATGCACGCCGAGCAGGGATTCGCTGAGCAAGCGGTACATCCACCCTGCCGAACCCGTGTACCAGGTCCAGCCGCCACGTCCGACGTGCGGCGGCACGCCATAGACATCGGCGGCCACCACGTAGGGTTCGACCTTGTAGACCGCCGTCCCCGCCGGGTCCGCGGCGTGATTCACCGGGTTGATCATGCGCGCCAGCTCCCAGGCGCGCTCGCGGTCGCCGAGCGCGGCGAACGCCATCGCCGCCCACACCGCCGCATGCGTGTACTGGCCGCCGTTCTCACGCACCCCGGGCACATAGCCCCGGATGTAGCCGGGATCGTGCGAGGTCCGGTCGAAGGGAGGCTCGAGCAGCTGGACCAGCCCGGCCTCGCGCTTGACCAGATGGGTGTCGAGCGCCTCCATGGCCTGGCGTGCGCGCCCGGGGTCGGCGGCCGCCGACAGCACCGACCAGCTCTGCGAGATTGAGTCGATCATGCACTCCTCGCTGGCGTGCGAGCCGATGGGGGTGCCGTCGTCGAACCAGGCACGGCGGTACCAGCCCCCGTCCCATGCATGGGCCTCCAGGTTGCGCCGCAGCGCCTGCGCTGCGTCCACGCAGGCGGCGGCGAACGCCTCATCGCCGCGTGCGCCCGCTACCGGGGCGAAGCGCTTCAGCACGTCGTAGAGGAAGAATCCGAGCCACACGCTCTCGCCGCGCCCGCCGCGACCGACGCGGTTCATGCCGTCGTTCCAGTCGCCCGTCCCGATCAGCGGCAATCCGCGCTCGCCGAGCAGCGCCATGCCGCGCTCGAGCGCCAGCACGCAATGGTCGTAGAACGAAGCCTGGCGGCCGGAGGGCATCGGCAGGTCGTAGTACGACTCCTCGTCGGCGCCGAGCGGCCTTCCTTCGATGAATCCCACGGGCGCGTCCAGCACGCTGCCATCGCCGGTGGCGTCCAGGTAGCGGCAGGCGGCGAGCGGCAGCCACAGATAGTCGTCCGAACACCGCGTGCGCACACCCCGGTCGATCGGTGGGTGCCACCAGTGCTGCACGTCGCCCTCGGGGTACTGGTGGGCCGCGCAGAGCAGGAGGTGGGCGCGGGTAAGCGCCGGCTCCGCGTAGACGCTGGCCATCGTGTCCTGCAACTGGTCACGGAACCCGAACGCCCCGCCGGACTGGTAGTAACCGCTGCGGGCCAGATAACGGCAGGCCAGCGTCTGGTACAACAGCCAGCCGTTGACCAGCAGGTCGGCGGCCGGTTCTGGCGTCCGCACGCGCAATCCGCCAAGCGCCGCCTGCCAGTACGCATGCGCCCCGCCGAGCGCATCGCGTGCAGCCGCCAACCCCTGCACGCTGCGCGCGAGCTGCAGCGCTGCGTGCGGGTCCAGCCCCGCGCCGAGGCGGAACACGGTCTCGGTGGCCTGGCCCGGGGCGATGTCCACGTACACGCTGATCGCGGCGCAAGGATCGAGTCCGGTGCCGATCCGGCCCGACAGCCGCTCCCGCAGCATCGCGTCCGGAGCGCGCAGGCTGCCGTTCCGGCCGAGGAACTCCACGCGGTCGCAGGTGAAGCTGCGCCGGTCGCCATCGGCATCGAAGAAGGCCGTGCGCCCGGGGAACTCGGTGTTGTAGGGGATGCGCGCGGTGAGCACACCGCTGGCCTCGTCCCGCTCGCAGATCACGTGCATCTGCGAACGCGCACGGATGTCGCCGAGCACCCATTCCACGTAGCCGGTGGCGGACAGGCGCCGCGCGCGGGCGGTGAGATTGCGCAGCCTGAGGACGCTGAACTTCACCGCCCGGTGCGGATCGACGTAGATCCACAGCTCGCTGGCGATACCGTCCTCGACATGCTCGTAGACGCTGTAACCGAAGCCATGGCGGATGCGGTACGGGCCGGCACCGCGGCTCGGCAGCGGCATCGGCGACCAGGCGTGGCCGCTGGATTCGTCGCGCAGATAGAACGCCTCGCCGCCGGCGTCGGCCACCGGATCGTTGGACCAGGGACTCAGCCGGAACTCGTGCGCGTTCTCGAACCAGGTGTATCCGGGTCCGCTTTCGCTGACCACGGTGCCGAACTGGGGGTTGGCGATGACGTTGCACCACGGCGCCGGCGTGGACGTGCCGTCCTGGAGCACGATGACGTACTCACGTCCATCGGCGGCGAACCCGCCCAGGCCATTGTCGAACTCCGCCGCGAGCGTCATCCCGTCGAAACCCGGAGCGGCGGCGGAGTGCGCCTCGCCGTGGTCTGCGGGCGGCAGACCGTGCTCTGCGCCCAGCACCTGTGCCGGCAGCGGCAGCCTCGGGCCAGGCGGCGGCTGCGGTGCGATGTCGGAGGCGACCAGCAGGGGCTGCACGCGCAGCGGCGCCATGTGCCGGACCACCTGGGCGGCGAGCGTGCCGTGCCTGTCGCTCACGATGACCCGGGAGACGGCCTGGAGCAGGATGCGGTCCTCCTGCGGGATCTGTTGCGCCGCCCGCACGAAGATCCCGCCTGGGCGATCGAGCACGTTGCCTTCGGGTCCGGCCGAGACCAGGCCGAGTATCTGCTCCTGCAGCTGCTGGCGGTAACCGATCTGGTCCTCGTTCCAGATCACCAGGTCCACATGGAGGCCCTTGAGCCGCCAGTAGGCGTGGGCCTGCACCATCTGCCGCACCAGTTCGATGTTGGCGGCATCGGCGATCTGCACCAGCGCGATCGGCAGGTCGCCCGAGATCGCCTGCCCCCACAGCGCGGATTGCCCGCGGCGGTTCTGCAGCAGAACACCGCCCTCGGCGCGCAGGAAAGGATGGGCGAACACCATCAGCCCGGCCAGGCGCTCGTAGAGCCGTGCGTCCCCCGGGGTCGCGTTGATCTGCCGGCGCACCACCTGGCTGTGGGTCCAGGCGAGGTCGAACACGCGGTCGGCAAGCCGCCGGTCGCGGTACTTGTCGATCAGCGCCTCGCAGGCGGCGCGGTCGGCGCCGACGCCGGTGACCAGGTCGAGCACCGCGGTCTGCTCCGGCTGGAGCGTCACGCGCATACGGATGGCGATGATCGGATCGAGCACCGATCCGGCGGTGTCCGACAGGCGGCCGGGACGCTGCAGCGCGGCCGGATCGCGCGGGGTGCGTCCACGGCCGAGGAACCGCGCGCGATCGGTCTCGTAGGAGATCTCCACGATGTCGACATCGTGCGCGGCCACGAGGTGGCACATCCACGGTGGCGTCTCGTCGGGCGAGCGTGCGCGCCGCGTGCAGAGCAGCGCCTGGCGGTCGCGAAGGATCTCGGTCTGCACGAACAGGTTGCTGAAAGCCGGGTGCATCGCGTCCGAGATCCCAGGCGCCAGCACCACTTCGGCGTAGGTGGTGATCTCGACCGTGCGCCGTTGCCGTGAGCGGTTGCACAGGCGCAGTCGCCGCAGCTCGATGTCGTCCTCGGCGGAGATCGCGATCTCCAGGTGGCTGTCCAGCCCCAGGCGCCTGCCGCGGTACTCGACCTTGGCATCGGAGAAGATGGCTTCGTACGCATCGACGGGCACGCAGGTGGGCTGGTACGCGGCCGACCACACGTCGCCGCTCTTCACGTCCTGCAGGTAGCAGAAGCTGCCCCACGGGTCCCGGGTGCCGTCCTCGCGCCAGCGGATCACCGCCATGTCGTGCTGGCGCAGGTAGCCGCCTCCGGCATTGGTGAGCAGTGCGTGGAACCGCCCGTTCGACAGCATCTGGACCGCCGGGCGCGGCGTGCTGGCGGTCGCGAAGATGCGCAGCTCGGTCTCGTCCGCCTGGCCCGTCGTCCGCGCTCCCAACGACTCCACCGAGTGCGGAACGAATACGCCGATCCGCGGTACGCGTTCCTGCAGCAGCAGCAGGGTGGCCTGGAACTCGGCATCGGCGACGAAGCGCTTCTGCATGGGCTGTTCGTGCAGCAGGTGATCGAGCGCGAGGAAGCCCATGCCCTGGTGGTGGGCCATGAACGAACGTACCAGCGCGTGCGACTGTCCGCGGGGCACCCGGCTGGCGGTGTAGTCGATCGCCTCGTAGAAGCCGAACCGACCCCAGGCCCCCAGCGCATGCAGGCGCTGCAGGTTCTGGGTGGCCGCTTCCGGCGCCACCATCAGGGCCATCATCGTGGCGTAGGGCGCGATCACGAGGTCTTCGGCGAGGCCGCGCTTGAGGCCCAGGCCCGGCACCCCGAAGGCCCGGTACTGGTAGTTCAGCCGTGCATCGACCGCGTTGTAGCCCGACTCCGAAATCCCCCACGGCACCTCGCGCTTCCGCCCGTAGGCGATCTGCGCCTGGACGGCGTGGCGCGACGTCTGCTCGAGCAGGGTGTCGGGATAGCTCGGCATCACCAGCTGTGGCATCAGGTACTCGAACATCGAGCCGCTCCACGACAGCAGGGTCGCGCCACCGTCGACCTCGGTCAGCAGGCGGCCCAGCGCGAACCAGGTCTCCTGCGGCAACCGGCCCTGCGCGATCGCGACGAAGCTGCACAGGCGCGCCTCCGATGCCAGAAGGTCGTAATGTCCCGGGTCGATCCGGCGGCTGTCGACGTCGTAGCCGATCGACAGCAGGCGCCGCGCCGCGTCGTACAGGAAGCGGTACTCCATCAGCGAGAACTGTCCGGCCACGTGGGCCAGCCGCTCCAGTTCGCGCACCTGGCCCAGCGCCTGCGCGCGCAGTTGCGGGGCAACACCCGGCGCGCACAGGCCGCGCAGCGTCGGGATCCCAGGCGCTCGGTCGCAGGCAACGGCTGGGGGGCCCGCCTCGCTCCACGCCTGGACGACGGCCAGGGCATCGCGGCAGCCGGACTGCAGACGGCGCGCCCAGAGCGCGGGCGGGTCGTCGATACCTTCCTGCAGGATCGCCCCCTCCGCCCGCGCTGCGCAGGCGACGATGTCATCGGCCACGCCGGACAGGGCTTCGAGAAGCGCCGCCGCGCCGGCCAAGGTGACCGGTGGCACGGCGAGCGCACGGTCGAGCAGCCTGCGGCCGGTGTCGATCGCTCCCAGGAACTCGTGCGACGTTTCGCCCTGCGATTGGACCAGGTCGCCGAGTACGGCAAGCGTGTCGGCCAGGCCGGCAAACGCCTGCGGCGCCAGCACGGGGGCGTCGATCAGCCCCAGCAGCCCCTGACGCAGGGTCAGCAGGTGACCGGCGAGGTTGCCGCTGTCCACCGTCGAGATGAAACGCGGCGGCAGCGGGGCGAGCGTTTCGGTGTCGTACCAGTTGTAGAAGTGGCCGCGGTGGCGCTCCATCCTGTCCAGCGTCGCGAGTACCCGTCCGGTGCGCTGCATCACCGCCCCGCACTGCAGATAGCCGAAATCCCAGGCCGCCAGGTTGGCGAGCAGCGACAGGCCGATATTGGTCGGCGAGGTGCGACGCGCGACGACCAGGCTGGGATGTTCCTGGATGTTGTCCGGCGGCAGCCAGTGATCGTCCTCGCGGATACTGGCCTCGAAAAACGCCCAGGTGCGCCGCGCCACCCGCCCCAGGAACGCACGTTGCGTCGACGACAGCTGCGCGCTGCGCTGCGGCGGCGCGCGGCCCAGCCAGGCCATCAGCAAGGGCGACCCCGCCCACAGCACCAGGATGGGAGCCGCCACCCACAGGGCCGTCGGATTCAACCGCCACAGCGCGACAGCGACCAGCGCCGCCAGCAGGGACGCCGGCCACATCGCGCGCAGCTCGGCGGCCGCGCCGGTGCCCAGCCCCCGCTCGACTTCGCTCGACGGGTTCCATTGCAGCAGATGGCGCCGGCTCACCAGCGTGCGCCACAGCGTGACCGCCACCGCCGACATGCTGCAGGCAGCCTCGTAGGGCAGACATGCGAATCCCACGGTGGCGCGGAGCAGTCCGCGCCCGGTCTCGTCGCCGACCTGCGCAAGGTGCGTCTCCAGCTCCATGTCCGCCGGCTTCGACAGCAGCACGCGCAGCGCGGGAATCAACACCGGCACGAAGGCCACGGTCATCAACCACAGCGTCCAGGGCAGTGCGTCGTCCAGCGCGAACCAACCCAGCAGCAGCAGTGCGCACGTGGCCCCGGGAACCAGGCTGCGGCGCAGGTTGTCGAGCAACTTGCCGCGCGACAGCGCCGGCAGCCGGTTGCGTACCCAGCTCCCGTCCGCGGTCGGTACCCATGGCAGCACCCAGGGCAGCAGCTGCCAATCCCCCCGGATCCAGCGATGGCGGCGCTTGACGTCGGCCGCATAGCGTGCGGGATAGTCCTCGTACAGGCGCACGTCGCTCACCAGCCCGGCGCGCGCGTAGCAGCCCTCGAGCAGATCGTGGCTGAGGATCCGGTTGTCCGGGAAGCGGCCCTTCAGGGCGCGCTCGAACGTGTCGACCTCGTAGATGCCCTTGCCGACGAACGAACCTTCGCCGAACAGGTCCTGGTAGACGTCAGACACCATGCGCGTGTAGGGATCGATGCCCGGCTCGGCGCCGAACATCCTGGCATAGCGGCTGAACCTGCGACCGCTGAAGCTGCTGCCCACGCTGGGCTGGAGGATGCCGTAACCGCGCGTGACGCGATCCCGCGCCGGATCGAACACCGCACGGTTGAGCGGATGCGCCAGGGTGGCCACCAGTTCGCGCGCCGCGTCCCGCGGCAACCGCGTGTCGGAATCGAGGGTAATCACATAGCGCACGTTGGCCAGGACCCCGGTGCGGCCGACCACCCGTTCGAACGCGCCGGCCCCGCCACCGCGGAGCAGCGCGTTCAATGCCGCCAGCTTGCCCCGCTTGCGCTCCGCCCCGATCCAGCGGCCTTCGCGCGCGTTCCACGTGCGCGGCCGGTGGAAGAGGAAGAAGCGCTCGCCACCCCTCGGGCTGTCGCCGGCATAGCGCCGGTTGAGTTCTTCGATCCGCGCGGCGGCGTGGGCGAGCGTCGCGGCGTCGCCCGGCAACGTCTCCCGGTCGGCATCGAGATAATCGCCGAGCAGGGCGTAATGCAGGTTCGGGTCGCGATTGGCGAGGAAGCGCACTTCGAGTCCCTCGACCAGCGCATCCACCGACGCGGCATCACCGAACATGCACGGCACCACCACCAGCGTGCGCGACGCCGCCGGGACGCCGTGCGAGAAATCCAGGCGCGGCAGCGGCCGGGGCGGCACGATGATGGTTGCCAGCCAGTTGGTCAACGCGATCCCCAGCTCGCTGAAGACGAGCACCGCCAGGATGGCCAGGAGCCATGGCGGCGCCCAGCCCGCGCCGCGCGTGCCCGCCTGCCCCATCAGTCCCGTCGTGGCCAGCGCGACGACGATCGCGATCAGCGCGAGATAGGCGGCCAGCGGCACCTTGCGCGGTGGGATCCGGACCGGCCTGCCGCCCGTGTGCGCCTGCAGCGCCGCGAGGGTCTGCCCGACGCCGTCGTCGACCAGGTAGTAGCCCACGTGCGCCTCGATCGCGTCGCCGGGGTGCGCCGCCGCGAGCTGCACCGCGGTGCGGGCCACGTCCAGCTCGCTGATCCGGGCGCGTCTGGCGATGGTTTCCACCGCATGCCGGTAGTGGTCGCGCGTATTGAAATCCATCGCGCCGTAGGTGGCGGCCGGGTCGTCGCGCAGGGCCCGGTCGACCAGGCTCATGGTCTCGACGTACTCGCGCCAGTCCATGTGCGCGAGAAAACGCAGGGTGCCGATGCTGTTGCCGATCGAGAGCTGGTCGGCAGCCTGCTGCTGGCTTTCGGCATGCACCAGGGTCTCGATGCGAAGGCCTGCCTCGCCCAGCCACTGCTCGATCCACGTCAACGGCAGCGACAGCGCGCCGCGGCCCTGGAGCCCGCGCGTCAGCTCCGCGACGAACGCACCGCTCGCGGGAGGCCCGCTGCGCGCCATGTCGGCCACCACCAGCACCACGTCCTTGGGCGCCTCCATGGACGCGGTGTGCAGGCGGCCCGCCCACTGCCGTGCGAGCCGGTGCTGCTTGCCGTCGCGGATCACCAGCACCGCCATACGGCGCAGGTTCTCGATGACGGCCAGGCGCAACATGATCGGGATCGCCCACAGCTCGCCGATCGCCAGCGGAGTGACTGTCTGGTACGCGGCGACGAAGCGGCTCAGTGTGGTGGCGTCCACCCGCCCGTCGCCATGGGCGACAGCTTCCATCGCCAGGTCGTACACCCTGGGCAGCCCGGCCGAGGGACCCTCCGCCAGCGTGGGCAGTTCCCGGCTGTAACCCTTGGGCAGGTGACGCCTGGCAAGGCGAACCTGCTCCTCGATGAGATGGTAGTTGTCGAGGAGCCACTCGCCGGCCGGGGTGATGCGCAGGTCCTCACGCACCATCCGCGAGAGGAAGGTGCGCGCCTCCTCGAGCACGGCGGCATTGTCGCTGAGCCTGGACAACAGGTGCTCGGGGGCCCGGCCGGGATTGATCTGGTGGGTGCGAGCGAGGCCGCGCCCGTGCAACTCCATCTGCTCGCCGCTCAGCAGCTGCGCCCGCAGCGGCGCCTCCACTCGCAGGGCTGCCGAACGCGGGGTGAAGATGCCGCCAAGAACGCGTTGCAGGCGCCGCCACCGGCGTGACAACGTCGAAACGGTGCCCATGTCCGATATCCGTGGGCCAGCGGGCCGGCAGCCGGGAGATTCGCATCATTGCATCGCCCCCACGGCGCGGCGTGACGAGACGGCCGACGCTCCGCCGGCCAGGGGCGCGCGCATCGCGGGTGCACGGGCGCAGCGCGCGTAGACCAGCCCACCCGACGCCATGGCATGCGCGCGGACAAGGGTCGGGAGACGGACGCGTCCTGATCCGGGACGCTGTCGGCGGGCCGTCGGACACAGTGCGCAGGCGACGTGGTGGATTTCGGCGAGCGCCCCGGCACGCGTGCGATGGCTCGGCGATCGTGGCGCCTGCAGGGGTCGCGACATCGGTCGGCCACCGCTGGGGCGGCAGACGGCGCTCGCATGCAGATGCCAGATGCCAGATGCCAGATGCCAGATGCCGCCCGCTCCCTCCGGGGGAGCGCAGCGATCACCGGGATCGTAGGGGGACTGCGGACCAGGTGCCGCGGCCTTGGAAACCGGCCCGGCCAGCCTCACGACCGGCATCACCGGCACCGCATCATCGGATCCCACCCAAAGCCTGTTGCATCAAGGCCTTGCGGTGGTGGGCGGTACAGGGTTCGAACCTGTGACCCCTACCATGTCAAGGTAGTGCTCTACCGCTGAGCTAACCGCCCGTCCTGCGATCGGGGCTGACCCGACGCCCCGGGCCAGGTTGGCCAGGGCCCGCGCGATGCGGGACGCGAATTCTAGCCCAAGCGCGCGCCGGTTGCCATGGGGAGCTGCCGCTCCGGGAACATGCCAAGGCTGCCGCACGCACAGCAGGCTGGGCTCAGCCAACCCGACCCGTCCCGCGCGCCGACGACGCCGGCAGCACTGGCCGGTGGTCCAGGCGCCTGCGCGGCCCACGCGCGGCGGCCCGCGAGGGGAGCGGCCGCTTACCCGGCCAGGGTGGATTCCTTGATCCGGCGGATCTCGTCGCGCACCCGCGCGGCGTCCTCGAACTCCAGGTCGCGCGCATGCTGGTACATCTGCTGCTCCAGCGCCTTGAGGCGGGCCACCAACTTGACCGGATCGAGCGTCGCGTAATCCTGGTCCTGCTCGGCGACGCGGCGCCCCTTGCCGGCCGCCGCGCGCGCGGCCGCGGGTTCGTCCCGCGCGCCTTCCATGATGTCCATGACCGCGCGCACCACCGACTGCGGGGTGATGCCGTGCTCGGCGTTGTAGTCCACCTGCTTCTGGCGGCGCCGGTCCGTCTCCTCCAGCGCGCGCTTCATGGAATCGGTGACGCGGTCGGCGTACAGGATCGCCTTGCCGCGCAGGTTGCGTGCCGCGCGGCCGATGGTCTGGATCAGCGAGCCGGTCGATCGCAGGAAGCCTTCCTTGTCCGCGTCCAGGATCGCCACCAGCGACACCTCGGGCATGTCCAGGCCCTCGCGCAGCAGGTTGATGCCCACCAGCACGTCGAACTTGCCCAGGCGCAGGTCGCGGATGATCTCCACCCGCTCGACCGTGTCCACGTCCGAATGCAGGTAGCGCACGCGGATGTCGTGCTCGCCGAGGTACTCGGTCAGGTTCTCGGCCATGCGCTTGGTGAGCGTGGTAATCAGCACCCGGTCGCCCATCGCCACGCGCTGGTTGATCTCGCCCAGCACGTCGTCCACCTGGGTGGCGACCGGGCGGATCTCGACCTCGGGGTCGATCAGGCCGGTCGGCCGGACCAGCAGCTCCACCACGTGCCCTTCGGACTTCTCGATCTCGTACTTGCCCGGCGTTGCCGAGACGAAGATGGTGCGCGGCGAGCGCAGCTCCCATTCCTCGAACTTCAGCGGCCGGTTGTCCAGCGCCGAGGGCAGGCGGAATCCGAATTCCACCAGGGTCTCCTTGCGCGAGCGGTCGCCCTTGTACATCGCGCCGATCTGCGGCACGGTCACGTGCGATTCGTCGACCACCAGCAGCGCATCGGGCGGCAGGTAGTCGAACAGGCACGGCGGCGCCTCGCCGGGCATGCGGCCGGTCAGGTGGCGCGAGTAGTTCTCGATGCCGGTGCAGTAGCCGACCTCGGCCATCATCTCGAGGTCGAACTGGGTGCGCTGCTGCAGGCGCTGGGCTTCGACCAGCTTGTTCTGCGCGTAGAACTGCTCCAGCCGCTGCGGCAGTTCGAGCTTGATCGCCTCGATCGCCTCGAGCGTGGTGCGCCGCGTGGTGACGTAGTGCGACTTGGGATAGATGGTGTAGCGCGGTACGCTGCGCTTGCTTTCGCCGGTCAGCGGATCGAACAGCGTCAGCTTCTCGATCTCGCCGTCGAACAGCTCGATGCGCAACGCCTCGTCGTCCGACTCGGCCGGATGCACGTCCACGACCTCGCCGCGCACGCGGTAGGTGCCGCGCCGCAGCTCGGTGTCGTTACGCGCGTACTGCATCTCGGTGAGGCGGCGGATGAGCTCGCGCTGGTCGATGCGCTCGCCGCGCACCATGTGCAGCACCATCCGGAAGTATTCGTTGGGATCGCCCAGGCCGTAGATCGCCGAGACCGTGCACACGATGATCGCGTCGCGCCGCTCCAGCAGCGCCTTGGTCGCCGACAGGCGCATCTGCTCGATGTGCTCGTTCACCGAACTGTCCTTCTCGATGAAGGTGTCGGTCGAGGGCACGTAGGCCTCGGGCTGGTAGTAGTCGTAGTAGCTGACGAAATACTCGACCGCGTTGTGCGGGAAGAACGACTTGAACTCGCCGTACAGCTGCGCGGCCAGCGTCTTGTTCGGCGCCATCACCAGGGTCGGCTTCTGCACCTGCTGGATGACGTTGGCGACGGTGTAGGTCTTGCCCGAGCCGGTCACGCCCAGGAGCGTCTGCCGCGCCAGCCCGCTCTCGAAGCCCTCGACGAGCTTCTCGATCGCCTGCGGCTGGTCACCGGCGGGCTGGTAGGGCGCGACGAGCTGGAAGGTGGCGGGGTGGAGGGGGTTGTTCATGTTCAGGGCTGCAGGACCGACGTGGCAGTTTAGCCATCGTGCCCGGATGAGGGCGTCATCGGACTTTTCCCACCCTCGCCCGCGAACTCCGGCGACTGCCGTACAGCTGGCGGCCACCTACGCTGGGTGCACGCCCATGGAAGGAGCGTCCCATGTACCGAACCGGATCCGGCATGACACTGGTGGAGACCGCGATCACGTTGGCTGTCGCAACCATTGTCGCGGCGGTGGCCCTGCCGCCCCTGCGAAGCTTTGTCGAGCACCAGCGCGGCATAGGCGTTATGCAGCGACTGGTCGCCGATATGGCGCTGGCCAGGAGCCGCGCCGTCGTCCAGCGCCAGCAGGTGGTGGTGTGTCCGCGCGGCCCCGCGCTCGACTGCTCGAAGGACGCAGACTGGACCAGGGGCTGGCTGGTCTTCACCGATCCGGACGGCAACAGGCAGCCGGATGCGGAATCCGACCTGCTGCGGGTGGCCGATGCGCCCGGGCCCGCTTCCCGGCTTCGCATCAGTTCGTCACGATCCTACCTGCGCTACCAGTCCGATGGCCGCAGCGCGCACAGCAACCTCACCGTCCGCGTGTGCGTGGGGGATTCACTCGCCGGAGCGGTTGTCGTGAACAATCACGGCCGGGCCCGGTCCACGAGGCAGGACCGGTCGGCCGCCTGCGGAGGCGGCTGAACCGCGACGCGCGCGGGATGGCTTGACCCCAGCCGCGCGGGCACTAGAATAGCGGTCCCCGCCCGAATAGCTCAGCCGGTTAGAGCACTTGACTGTTAATCAGGGGGTCGTTGGTTCGAGTCCAACTTCGGGCGCCAGATTCTGATACGAGAAAAGCCGCGGGCAACCGCGGCTTTTCTGTGTCCGGGGCGCCCCGCCCTACCAGCAGCTGGCGAGGGTGCCGCTTTGCTGGCCCTTCTGGCCGGTATGGGTCAAGGTCAGCGCACCGCAGGCGTCGGCAGCCTGGCCTCCGGTCGGGGTGGCGGTCAGCGTGAAGGCCTGCGCGCCCGCCGCCAAGCTTTCGGGCTCGAAACGGTAGTGCTGCAGCGCGCTGCTGTCGGAGAGTACCGGCACGGCGCCCGCGTAGCTGTTGTTGACGGTATACCGCCGCTCGAGGATCTGCGCGATCTCCACAAGGTCCGCCTTGGCTTGTCCCCGGCGCGACTTGAGCGTGCTCTCGCGATAGTTCGGGTAGGCCACGGAGGCGAGGATCGCTACCACTGCCACCACGACCATCAGTTCGATCAAAGAGAAGCCTCGCGCGCGCGCATAGCGGCCCGCGCTGCAGTACCCCCGGCGCGCGGCCGCATGGATGCGCGTGAATGGGACGGGTCGCGACTCGGACGTCATTGGATCTGCCTCCAGGACTGGCGCCCGCAAGGATAGGGCAGGTACATGGGCTGGGCCCCCGCTACGGTCACCATCATCCAGCAGCCCTGATCAGGCGGCGGCGGCGGCGGCGGCGGCGGGCCGCCCGGGGGGGGCGCAGTGAGATTCGGCGGAGACTGGCGCGGGATGGCCATGACGCCCACGTCCTTCACCGGGGCGGTGCCCCCCGTATTGAGCGCGACCGACGCGGTGTTGGCCGCCGGGGAAGTACCGCTGGTCGAGCCGTAGCGCACCGACGACAGGGCCGCCGCGCCCGTACGCGCGTTCAGGCCGAACAGGGCGTTGAACCCTCCAGTCGAACAGCCCGCGTTGGCGGAGGCACCGGAGGTCGCGTCAGGCGTGTAGGTCGGCATGAACAGCACACCCGAGGCGATGGCCGGATTGCCGACGAACCGTTCCCGCGCCGCCAGATCCACATACCACCCCTTTGGCGCGAGCGGCGGATCGGCCTGGCGTTGCACCGTTCGATCCGAACCGCTCAGGGTCGCAACCGTATAGCGCACCAGACGGTTCAAGGCGACCGTCTCGGTGGTCGGGCCGCGCTCGGTATCGTTGACGGCGTACAGCGACTGCGTGCTGCTGTCGGCCGGATCGTGCAGGAACGAGAAGCTGCCGGTGCCGAAGTAGATCATGACGCCGCCGCCAGGTCCGCTCGCAGCGGTCATCCCTCCAAGGATCGGCTGGCGGTACCTGCCGCCCTGCTCCGTGAATTCCTGGGTCTTGAACAACGGGATGCTCACGCTCGCTGGCGTGGCTGCCCGGATATCGAACTTCCACAAGGCGCCCTGCTGGTCGGCGGCATACACCGTATCGGCGAACCCGTCGCGCCCCGCCGTCGCGAGCGCATCCCCCCTCCAACGGTCCACGACGACGATGTTGCCAAGTCCGTTCCTGCTCGTGGACGAGAGCCCCGGCGCCACTTCCTGGGCCTCGATCATCGTGATGTTTGGCGTTCCCGTGCCGATGTCCACCATGAACAGGACGGCCTTGCCACTCGCACTCTCGAACCCGTTGCCGAAGATCGCCTTCCAACTCACGGTACCAGTGGCGTCTTTGACCGGCACGATGACCGGCGCGCCCAGGACGTGCCCGATGTTGTTCCTCACGGCCTCTGACAGCGCGGTATTGAGGTCGTTGATCTCCCACAGCCTGCTGCCCGACGAGAAGGAACCGGGATCCGAGACATCCAGAGCGAACACGCTGCGGCCACCGGCGCCCGCAGTGCCGACGAGGGCCGTCTTCCAGCCGCCGCCGTAGTACGCATCGGATACGGTGATCGGGCCGTCGACATGGTACCGGTGCCTGAACTTCTGGTCGTTCTGGTTGTCCGGGTCGTAGGGGAACAGCAGCGTGCCCATATGACCGAGCGCGGTTTCGGGGATGTAGGCGAACTGCTCTACCCCGCCAGTGCCGTCGGTAGCCTGCCCCGCTTCGGCCATGGCGTTCGTCCAGCCACCGTCGAATGCATGCAGCATGCCGTCGTTGGCACCCACGTAGACCATGTAGCGTCGGCCCGTCTTCTTGGCCGCCAGGTAGGTCCGGTACGATTCGCCGTACGACGCACCCAACGCGCCGTAGCCGAAATCGTCCGCTGGCGCACTGACCACGGGCGTGGAGTTCACGATGTCGCCAAGCCTGGTGGTACGCGTGCGATACGGCCCGCCATTTCGCTTCTCGAGCGAGACATCGCCCAGCAGGTAAGCAACGGCGTTGCTCAGGCTGGAGTTGTCGCCGAGCGCCGTGATCTCCGAACTGTTGCATCCGGCCAGCGAGCACAGATCCGTGAAGCCGACGTTGGTCGCACTAAAACGGCTGACGGTGCCGGCCCGCGAGAAGAACACGCGGCGATTGTCCGGATCCGGCAGGCGCACGCTGGCTTCCCATGCGTCCACCATCTCGGGCAGCCGCGTCGTCTCGTTGAGCCTTACCCGTGCCGCGGACAGCGTGCCAGACCAGTCGGTGCCCTCATTTTCGACGCGGTAGGCCGGAACCACGGTGAGCGACCCGCCACCGATCCGGGCGCCCGTGATCGCGACGGTACCCGAGGGGGAAGCGCCCGAGCTCACGGTCGCGAGGATCTTGCGCATCGCGTTGGTGATTTCTTCCGGCGTGTTGGCGTTGATGAAGTCGCCGCGGGTGTTGACCGTCGCATGCCACAGGTCGTCCACCGTCGCGGCCGAGTTGTTGGGCGGACGGGTCGAAGGCCAGGAAATGTCCGTCACGAACGGATCCTGCCTGGGAGAGGCGCTCGCATCGAACTCCACGCCGCTGACGCCGAGGGTGATGGCGAAGAAGTTCATGTGGAGATTGGACTGGCAGTCCAGCCGCTTCCACTCGACACTGCTCGGCGACAAGGTCCGGCATGCCTCGGGGACGGGCACCAGCCCGGCGGTCATGTCGGTGCGCAACGGCGGCGTGCCGGCGCTGCCGACGGTATTGTTGTTGCCATTGCTATTGAAATAGTACTGCGACGCGATCGCCGCCATCGTGTTGGCGCCGGTCGTATCGAACGGCGAACCCAATCCGCTGATTGCACCCGCCCTCGGGGTCGCACTGTCATTGTTGAAGCCGTCCGTGAAAAGCATGCCCGCGTTCTTCTGGCAGGCGAGCATGACGGGCGGATTCGTGTCGGTCCTCGTCGCAGCACGGTTGAACTGCTGGCCGAGATGATCCACCGCGCTGGTGTTGGGCGTCGCGCTGCCGTCGGCAAGCAGGCCCAGGATGGTGTTGGGGCCTGGCCTGGTGGTGGGGACTGTGCCCGCCGTGGAGGAACCCACACCAAACAACGCCAGCTTGTCCGACTGCACGCCCATGTCGTACATGGTCACCGCGCTACGGTTGTTGATCCTGAAGTAGCCCACCCGCATGTTGTTCACTTCCGCCAGTGCATGCGAGGCCGACGCGATCGCGGCGCGCTGGCGGTTGCCGTAGTAGGTGAACCAGTTGGCGAAATTCTTGATGGCGTCCTGGTAGGCCGCCCCCGTGGCGCCGCCCGTGTAATTGTCAGGCTTGATCTCGTAGCGGTACATGTCGCAGCGATCAGCGCCGGTCGCCGCGGTATAGGAACAGGCGTTCTGCGCAAGCACCCGGTTCGCCTCGATGAAGCCCGCGGGCGCTGGCTGATCGGTGGGCAGGTAGAACGTGGCCGGGAAGTACTCGATGTACATCTGGCAACTGGCGGTCATGGTGTGGCCGGCGGTACCAATCGTCCTGACCGCGTTCGAGTTCCCGTTGGAGAGGCCGCCGCAATTCGCATTATTGTTGCCGGTCAGCCGATAGCGCATTCCAGCGGGAAGACGCATGCCCTGGTGGGCATAGAACTGGGACCGCGCATTCTGGTCCAGCAGGTTGGTGGTGAGATTGAATGTGGGTGTCGCGTCCTGGGGATGGATCCTCGCGGCCGTCTCGGACGAGTCGGGATAGGTGGTTCCATCGCCGCGCGCCCAGGGCCGGTAGGTCGCCCCGGGATTGAAGTAACTGTAGCTGTACACATGCGAGCGCGCGAAGCCGAACGCATCGATGGGCGGGATCCCGTTGTTGTTGAGGTCGCGGGCGCCGGTGATGAAATAGAAATAGGCGCAGGTTCCGCGCGTACCCACGCGATCCAGGCGCAGCACGCCAGGCGCGGAAAAGAAGCTCCAGGAGGCGTGCGAGTTGTCATTGCTGGTTCCGCTCCAGCACGCGCCGCCGCCACCGCCTGAGATTCCCTGCGTATCCCGCGTGGGAAACACCGCCTGGTAGGCCATCGAACGCGAGTCGTCCATCGCCATGATGAAGGCGGGGGGCACCTGCACTTGGGAGTTCATCGGCGCCTGCGCCAGCGTGCTGTTCTGCGCCTGGGCGGCGAACAGCGTATACGCGAAGTAGCCGCCGCCAGCGAGGGCGACGGTCGCGAGCGTCAGGACGATTTGCTTGCGTCGGGAGGCCATGCTGGCGTTCCTCAGAGCTTGAAGACGGTATCGACGACGGATGACGACGTGGGCGTCGTCGGATCGTCAGCCGCATAGGAAGTGATCTGGTAGATCGGGAATGCACTTTCGTTGACGGGCGCGGTGCCCATGTCCAGCGGACCTTCGCCCTGCACGCAGGTATCGATCTGGCGGACATTCACCACCGGAACGGTGGCCGTCAGGCTCTGCGCCTCCCCCCAGCCGGCGGGGTCGAAACCGTCGTCACAGACGCGGTTGATGTCGGCCACCGAGATGATGGTGCAGGAGCCGGCTGCCGTGCGGTTCGAGATCGCCTCCACTGCGCACTCGGCCTCGCGCACCACGCCCTCCGCGCTCTGGAAGGCACGGTTCACGGCGCGATAGCTCGCCGCCATCCGTTCCTGCATGCCCGCGACCTGCATGCCGATGATGCCGATCATCGCCAGCAAGACCAGCATGATCAGGGCGATGTAAAGGGCGACGCCGCGCTGGTCTGCGCGACGGCCCGAGGGACAGGCTCGATTGCTCGCCATGCTCATGGGTCAGTTTCCGAACAGTCGGTTACGCAGGGCGATGGTCGCTTCGTAACTGGTCCGGTAACGACCATCACCGGCTGCGGCAGGCTGGAACTGTGTCCCCAGCACCCTGTAGTTCGTATCGGGACTCGGCGCTGCCGCCCCACCGGGGCTGCGCGCGAGGATGCCCACCTGCACGACGCCCACACGGCGCCATGCGTTGGCGAGATCACCGGCGGCGCCGGAACGCACGGTGGCGGCGGTGCCGTACTCGGTAATGTTGCCCAGCGGCGGCTGCGTGGAGGTGAGGACGGGCCGCGTGTCCTGGCCGAAAAGCAGCTGCAGGCTCTCGATTCCTTCCACCAGCTCTTCCGACGCGTAGGTGCCACCCCCACCTGCGCGCGCGCGGAAGAGCGACGGCTCGCCGGCTGTGTTGTTGCCGACGTAATAGATGATCGACTCGGCCCGGTAGAGCATGGTGACGCTGCTGGGCTGGGCGGTATATCGACCGACAAGCCCGGGTGCCGTCGCGCTGGTGGTGGTAACCGCACCCGCGGCATTGAAAGTGCCGGGAAACACGTCGGCGTGGCTGCAATCGGCTACGCCGAACAGGGTTGGAGTCGCGACCCCGCCCGAGGTCAGAACGTCGGCCCGCGCTGCCGGGAACGCCACGACCTCGGTACCGCCGCTCGCGGTGATACTGGTCGCCGGGACGCCTTCTGGCAGCAGGTAGCGCAGGACCAGCACGTCGCTGCCACCTGCAGGGGCCGGCGAAAGCGTCGGCAGGCCGGTGGGGGACGTCCAGGTGCCGCCCAGCGTCAATGTATTGGTCGGGCCCGTGCCGGCTGCCTCGTAAGCCTCGATCGACACGGAAAAATCGAGCGCATTGCCTCCCCCGCTCGTGATGGCTCCGAAGTGGCGCGCAGGGTCACCCTCCTGGCGAACCCAGTGCGCCTGGTCGTTGACGCAGCCGAAATGGCCGGCCATGCGGATGTCACGCTGCAGGAAATCCAGCGCGAAGCGCGCGTTCTCCTGTACCCGCGCGAGCCCCTCCGCCGTCTGGTAGGACGCCTTGGATGCGGTAAACACCTGCAACAGCCCGAAGATCAGGAAGCTGGCGATCAATACCGCCACCATCATCTCGACCAGGGACAGACCCGATGCATGGCGCCGCGTCAGAGGAGCGCTGCGGGTCATAGCCGGGTCCTCAACGAGAACGCATTCCGCAGGTCGGTCTCGCTGATCGCCTCGTCCCCTTTCCAGCGCTCGTCGTTCCATGCGACGGCCACGGTCACTTCATCGTCGACGACGCTCACGCGCGCGCTCGCACCATCGCCCAGGGTCCTGACGACCTGGCACTGCCACCGGCTGATGTTCAAGGGAACCGTGACCGTGCCCGTCGGCGGGGCGCCGCAGTCGGACACGGTGCCGGCGTCGAAGCCCGCACTCGTGTACCAGGCCGACTGGAACCTGTTGGCACGCATCTGGTCGAGCAGGTCGTACGCCAGGTTGGTGGCTTGTGTCCGTTGATTTGCGCTCTGGGTGAACCGGAGCGTCATGGTCTGCAGCAATGCGAATCCAAGCAACCCGAAGCCGAGTATGACCAGGGCCACGAGAATCTCGACCAGGCTGAAACCCGCAGACGCCTTGCGGCGCGTCGACGTAGGCTGCTGCATGCTCCCCTCGCTAACTGCAGTTTTTCTTCGCGACGCGGACCTGTCCTGCCACGGACAGGGTCAGCTCGCGGACAAAGTCGGAACCCGCCGGACAGGCATCGCCAGGCTGCACCGAGAGCGTGGCGGCGCTCCCGGCGGTCAGACGGCCGCGCCTGTCGAACAGGAACTTGGCTGCGCCGTCGGATTCGGCGATCGAGGCGTTGCCTCGCCCTTGCACGTACTTCACCACCCGCTCGGGCGTGCTACCGGTATCGCGCTCGCCGTTCCCGTTGGAGTCGATCCAGACCATCCAGCCGGTGTTCCAGTCCGTCCCGCACGACGCGCCATCGGCACTGGCGCATACACCTGCCCCCCCGGGGCTGCGCAACGCCTCAACGCGGGCAAGGGACAGGGAGGAAACAAGCTCGTTGCTGGCAGTCGCCACTCGATTGGAACGCAGGACGCCCTGGAAATTGGGATAAGCCACGACCGAGACGATCGCCACGACCGCGACCGTGACCATCAGTTCGACCAGGGTGAACCCCCGGGATCGCAATCCGCGCATCGCCGCACCGCCCCCTTCCACCGTTGCCGCAGCTTAGCCCCTCGGAGGCCAGGCTTGGCCCTCGACAGGATGAGCGGTCGGATTCGCGGGACGGGCGTGCGGGGTCCCGCGCGCAGGCCCTCCCGGACCGTCGGCCACCGACTGCCTTGCGTCGAGATCGTCGAGCGGCAAACGCATTTCGCTGACGTATGAATCGTCGTTCCACCCCGAACTCATCCTCACCGAAGGCCCGAAGGCATAGGAGAGCCTCAGGCCGACATTGCGCAAGGCGTGCCCAGCCCCTTGCGGATCGCCAGGCTTCGGCGCGAGCGAGGGGTTGGCCACCCGGATGACCAGACCGCCCTGGTCGATGCGCAGGGTGATGTCGATCACACCGCCCTGCTGGAGCCTCGAGATTCCGTGCAGCACCGCGTTTTCCAGAATGGGCTGCAGCACAAGGCGCGGCATCGTCATCGCCCAGGGCAGCGGCTCACGGGTGTGCCACGCGACCTTCAGGCGCTCTCCCAGCCTGAGTTGCTCGATCGCCAGGTAGCGTTCCGCCAGATCCACCTCCTGCCGTAGCGTCGAGTCGCTCTGATCGGCACCCAGCGCTGCGCGAAACAAATCGGAGAGGTCGAGCACCGCGCGCTCCGCGACCTCGGGATCCACGCGCACAAGACCGGCAATCGTGTTCATGCTGTTGAACAGGAAGTGCGGCCGGATCCTGGCCTGGAGCGCTTCGATCTCCGCACGCGCCTTGGCCCTGACCTGCGCCTGCCACCTGTCGACCGCGTAGAAGTAACGCAGGGCCAGCCCGGTCAGCAGCCCGGCGACCGCAGCGCTACCCCAGGTGAACCGCCATGCCGAAGGCCACTCGCGCCCCGCATCCACTCCGATGAACAGGCCATGCACGATCGTTGCCACTGCGGCGGCGACGATGGACGAAATCGCCAATGCGAGCACGGCTCCCGAGACAATCGGCAACGACGAGAGCCAACGCCGCGACACGCACAGCAACACGGAGATGGACAGTCCCAGCCAGAGCGCGTAGCCGCTGGCGGACGCGAACGCCGTCGCGCTCCAGTCGCGCATTCCGTTCGGAACCAGCCAGACCACCATCACCGCGAGTTCCGCCAGACCAAGCATTGCAAGCAGACGGGGCAACCTGCACAGGTCGGGAAACCACGCGCCGTCCGGCGTCTGGGCTGCCATGGTCCGGATCAACCCCTCAGGCGATGACCTGGTAACAGGGCCTGTATTCGCCCGAGATCTTCATGCGGCGCTGCTGGACGAAGGCGCGCAGCAGCGCGTCCAGGGCCTGCATGATGTCCTGGTCGCCGCGGATCTGGAACGGGCCGTACTGCTCCACCCGGCGCATGCCGTCTTCCTTGACGTTGCCGGCGACGATGCCCGAGAAGGCGCGGCGCAGGTCCGCTGCGAGGTCCTGCGGACGACGGCCGTGGCGCAGGTCGAGCGCGGCCATGGCCTCGTGCGTGGGCAGGAAGGGCAGCTGGCAGTCCAGCGGGATGTCCAGGCCCCAGTTGAAGTAGAACGAATCCTTGTGCGCGACGCGGTATTCGCGCACATCGCGGATGCCGGCGTCCATGCGCCGCGCCACCTTCTCCGGATCGGAGATGATGATCTCGTAGCGCGCGGCCGCCGCCTCGCCCAGGGTCAGGCGGATGAACTGGTCGATCTGCTCGAAATAAGGCGCCGCGGCGGTGGGGCCGGTGAGGATGAACGGGAACGGCAGGCCCGCGTTCTCCTCGCGCAGCAGGATGCCCAGCAGGTAGAGGATCTCCTCGGCGGTGCCGACGCCGCCCGGGAACACGATGATGCCGTGGCCGAGCCGGACGAAGGCCTCGAGGCGCTTCTCGATGTCCGGCATGATCACCAGGTGGTTGACGATCGGGTTGGGCGATTCGGCCGCGATGATCCCCGGCTCGGTGATGCCGATGTAACGGCTGCGGCGCCGGCGCTGCTTGGCGTGGGCGATGGTCGCGCCCTTCATCGGCCCCTTCATCGCGCCCGGCCCGCAGCCGGTGCAGATGTCGAAACCGCGCAGGCCCAGTTCGTAGCCGACGTTCTTGGTGTACTGGTATTCCTCGCGGCCGATCGAGTGGCCGCCCCAGCACACCACCAGGTTCGGGTCGGCCGGCTGCAGGATGCGCGCATTGCGCAGCAGCCCGAACACCGCGTCGGTCAGCGCGGCCGATGCCTGCGGGCCGGTGCCCGGGTCGGGGCCCAGTTCGATGGCGGTCCACGCCAGGTCGCGTACGACCGCGAACAGCAGCTCGGCCACGCCGCGGATGATGTGGCCGTCGACGAAGGCCATGGCCGGGGCGTTGATCAGCTCGATGCGCACGCCCCGGTCCTGCTGCAGCACCTGGATGTCGAAGCTGGGGTAGAGCTCCTGCGCCGCGCGCGGATCGTCCGAGGCGCTGCCGCTGGTCAGCACCGCCAGCGCGCACCGGCGCAGCAGCTCGTGCATGCCGCCGGCGGAAGCGTCGCGCAGGCGCGCGACCTCGTCGCGCGACAGGATGTCCAGCGCGCCGCGCGGGTAGATCCGGGCACTCACCACGGGCAGGGAGGTGGCTGCCGCTTCACTCGTGCGTTGTTCCATTCGTACTCTCTCGTCAGGCTGGCGACTGTAGCGCAGCCGGCCCCGCAAACGGAAACGGCCGGGTCGCCCCGGCCGTTTCCTCACCTCATCCCGCCGCCATCAGAACTCGTAGCGGTAGGTCACCTGCGCCGACCAGCGCGACACGCCGGTGTTGACGCCGTCGCCGTTGGTCTCCTGGATCTGCAGGTTCTGCGCACCGGTGAACTGGTAGGCATAGCGGCCATCCGAACCCACCGGGCAGACGCCCGAGGAGATCGAGGCGGCGTTGCAGAGGCCGGCGAAGTTGGCGACCGCCAGGTTGGAATTGAACCCGGCGTCCTCGATCAGGCCCCACTTCTTGTTCAGCAGGTTGCCGACGTTCATCACGTCCAGCGTGATCGACGACTTGTGGTCCTTCCAGAAGCCCGGCAGTTCCTGGCTCACGCGCAGATCGAAGCTGTTAGTCCAGCCGGCGCGGAAGGCATTGGCCGGCGCGTAGGTGCCGGCGTACTTCGCCAGTTCCGGATGGTCGGCCAGCCACGCGAAGAACGCCGCTTCCTGCTCGGCACCGGTGGTGATCCGGCCGTTGATGTTCAGGTCGGTGAAGACCACATCGCCGGGGCCGTTGGGCACGTAGAACAGGTCGTTGAAGGTACGGCTGTCGCCGTTCGCGTCGTTCCAGAACACGTAGCTGAACGGACGGCCCGTACGCCCTTCATAGAACAGCGAGGCGGTGGTCCGGTAGTCGCGGAAGAACGCCTTCTGGAAGGTCAGCGCGCCGGTGAAGCGATCCTTGATCGCATAACGCGAATCGCTCAGCACTTCCTGGTTGGCGTTGAACAGCGGGTTGTTGTTCCAGTTCGACGTGTTCTGCGAGCTGGTCAGCGGGCTGACTTCCTTCGCCGCGGTGTAGGTGTAGCCGACCAGCCACGACCAGTTCTCGGCCATCGGCTTTTCGAGGCTGACCGTGAACTGCTGGCTGTGGCCCTTGTCCGTGTTGCGCAGCAGGATCGCGTCGCCCACGTAGCTCAGGCGGTTGTAGCGCGCGGTGGAGCCGGGCGCGTTGCTGCCGACGCCGCTGCGCGACTGGGCCCAACGCGAGGCATCCAGGCCGTTGGCGTTCCAGTACATCACGCGGCCATCGGGACCACGCACGGCGTTCGGCGCACCGAGGTCCAGGCGATCCATGAAGATGGCGTCCTTGACCCGGGTCAGCAGCAGCTCGGCCGAGGCCACCAGGCCGCCGAAGGGCAGCTCGTGGTCAAACGCCAGGTTGGCCTTCCACACCGAGGGCTGCTTCAGGCCCGGATCGACGATGTCGATGTTCTGGCGCGCGCCGCCGGCGAAGTTGGTCGGCTGGTTGTCCGGATCGGCGCTGAAGATCGGGCCGATGCCGGTGGCGTTCTGCACCTGGTACTCCACGTACTGGCGACCGGTGTTCTGGTACGCGCCCGACAGCCAGACGTTGGGGGCCGAACCCATGAACAGGCCCACGCCGCCGCGCAGCTGGGTCGGACGGTCGCTGTCGAAGGTGTAGTTGAAGCCGAAGCGCGGCTGCCACAGGGTGCCGTCGATCACGGTCTGGTTGTCGTATCCGAAGCCGCCGAAGGCGCAACCGGCAGGGCCGGTGCCGGCGGGGTCCGGCGCCGACGACAGGCAGGCGTTGTAGATCGGCCTGTTGTCGAACGACGGCCGGTCGCCGCGGATGCCGAACATCAGGCTCAGGTTGTAGTTGACCGCCCACGTGTCCTGCAGGAAGAAGCCGGTGTTCTTGATGCTGAACTGCGCCGGGATGTCGGCGTAGCTGCCACCCGCGATCGGCGCCCGGTAGTCGTAGTTGATCGGATTGCCGGCGATGAACCCGCCCAGGTCGGCGAAGGTGTAGACGCCGTTCTGGTTGCGGCCGTAGTAGTTGAAGATGTCGTTTTCGGCGTAATCGAAGCCGAACTTCATCGTGTGGTCGCCGACGAACAGGTTGCCGGCGAAGAACACGCTGTTCTCCTTCGTGCGCACCTCGTTGACGTGGCGGTTCTGCTCGGTGCCGAACACCAGCGACTGGTTGCCGTAGTTGATGCGGACCTGGGGCAGGCGCGCGGTCGGCTCGGCGATGGCGTCGTAGTCGCGGCGCGAGACCTTGAGCTCGGTGGAGAAGTTGTCGGTCCAGTCACTGAACAGCTGGGCGACGGTGCTTTCGAAGGTCTTGTTCTGGTTGAACCAGTGGCTGCTCAGCGAGATCTGGCTGTTCCAGCTGCTGGGCGGCAGCTTGGCGACGTCCTGGGTCAGCTTGCTGTAGCGCAGGTTGGCGCGGTGGTTGTCGTTGATGTTCCAGTCGAACTTGACCGCGTACTCTTCGATGTCCGTGCCCAGGCTCTCGGCGCCGGCCAGTGTGCCGGGATCGAAGCCCCAGGCCTGCGCGGCGGCGCGCACCTCGGCGATGTCGGTGTCGGTGATCTGGCCACGGCCGTAGGGGCTGTTGAGCAGGTCGGGGCCCGGCGCGCCGCGCTTGAACTTCTCGTAGTTGGCGAAGAAGAACAGCTTGTCCTTGACGATCGGACCGCCGAAGGTCAGGCCGTAGGTCTCTTCCTTGTTGAAGCCGGTGAAGGGACGGCCGTTGGGATCGTCGCCGACCATGTTGTGGTCGCGGTAGACGCCGTACACCGTGCCGGAGAACTCATTGGTACCCGAACGGGTCACGGCGTTGACCACCGCGCCGGTGCCGCCGGTGGTGGTGACGTCGTAGTTGGCGAGATCGACGGTCACTTCCTCGATCGCATCGAGCGAGACCGGCTGGCGCTCGGTCGGCAGGTTGTTGGATTCCAGGCCGAACGGGTCGTTGGTGCTCACGCCGTCGATGCGGATGGCGTTGTAGCGGGTGTTCTGGCCGCCGGCCGAGATCGCGCCGTCGGCCTTGCTGATCTGCGACACGCGCGGGTCCAGGCGCATGAAGTCCTGGATGTTGCGGCCGACCGACGGCAGCGCGTCGAGGGTTTCGCGGGTGACCGTGGTGCCGGTGCCCATCTTGTTGGCGCTGAACACGCTCGAGCCGCCGGCCACGCCGATCGCCGTCACCGTACCCAGGGTCGTCAGGTCGCCGGCCAGGGCGGCATTGACGGTGTTGACCTGGTTGAGGTTGAGGTAGACGTTGTCTTCGGTCTTGGTGCCCTCGCCCGACTTGGTGATCGTGATCTCGTAGGGGCCGCCCACGCGCAGGCCGCGCGCGTTGTAACGGCCGCTGGCATCGGTGGTCGCACGGCTGACCGTGCCCGACTCGACGTGGGTGATGACGACCTCCGCACCGGCGACCGGCTGGCCGCTGTTGTCGGTCACCAGGCCGCCGACGCCGGCGGAGGTGCTCTGGGCGAATACAGGCGCTGCGGCGAGCGCAGCGATCAGACCGATCGACAGTTTTGACAGTCGGATGCGGTTGCGGTGGGTCATTGGAATGCCTCGGTGCGGGGTGGTCGTGATGTCTGCTGGGGGCCGGACGCCAGATGGCGTCAGTCTTCACGCCGCCTTGACGCGGCTGGGTCCGGTTAACTCTAGATTAACACGTTAAAGGTTGCGCATGACAGCAAAAAGACAGCCCGCGACGCAGGGAAGTGCTTGACATTGCTGGATTTCATGGCGAATCCAGATAGTCAGGGCAAGTGCTTGTTGTTGCTATGCAACATCAGCCCGCAGTGGCGAGTCCGAGGTAGCCGGAGAGCCCGTCGAGCAGCATCTGGACGGAGATGGCGACCAGCAGCATGCCCATCAGCCGTTCGATCGCGGTCAGCGCGCGCGCGCCGAGCAGCCGGTACAGGGAGGTGGCCGAGAACAGGATGGCCGCCGTCCCCACCCAGGCCAGCAGCAGGGCCAGACTCCATTCGCCCAGTCGCTCGGGCTCCTTGCTGCCCATCAGCATCACCGCGGCCATGCCCGAGGGCCCGGCGACGAGCGGGATCGCCATCGGCACGATGAACGGCTCGCCGCCCGGGATCTCGCCCATCAGGCCTTCCGGGGGCGGGAAGATCATGCGGATGCCGATCAGGAACAGCACGATGCCGCCGGCGATCGCCACGGCCTCCTGGCGCAGATGCATCAGTTCGAGCGCGTACTTGCCGGCCCACAGGAACAGCATCAGCACGGCCAGCGCGATCAGCAGTTCGCGCGCCAGGACGACGCGCTGGCGCTGCGGCTCGAGCCGGCGCAGCATGCTCAGGAACACCGGGATGTTGCCCAGCGGATCCAGGATCAGGAACAGCAGCAGCGCTGCCTGGAGGATGGTCACGGGCGATCGGCCGGCGCGGCAAGCAGTTCGATGCAGGCGCTGGCGAAGGCGCCAGGGTCGCGCGCCACGCGGTCGCTGTCGGCGGCATAGGCGCGCGCCCGCAGGGGCGTGCGCATCGGCCCTGGACGCAGCGCACGCACGCGCAGCGAGGTGGACGCGGTCTCCGCGTCCAGCATCGCCACCAGCGCCTCGAGCCCATGCTGCGCGATGCCGTACCCGCCCCAGTAGGCGGGCGACCGGGCCGGCGCCGGATCGATCACGAACACGACCGTGCCGGCATCGGACGCCCGCAGCATCGGCAGGCAGGCCTGCGTCAGCCACCAGCGCGCGGTGAGGTCGACATGCAGCGCGCGCGCGAACGCGGCCGGGTCGGTGTGTTCGAGCGGCGTCAGGCCGGCGAACTCCGCGGCGCAATGGACCAGGCCATCGAGCCGCCCGAGGCGCTCGCCCAGGCGCGCGGCCAGCTCGAGGTAGTCGTCCGGCGTGGCGCCCTCCAGGTCGAGCGGATACAGCAGCGCTTCGCCGCCGCTTTTCTCGATGGCATCGGCGACCTGCTCGAGCCGGCGCGACTTGCGTCCGAGCAGCACGGGGATGGCGCCGGCGCCGGCGCAGGCCAGCGCCACCGCGCGGCCCAGTCCACCATGCGCGCCCGTGACCAGCACGGCACGTCCGGCCAGCAGCCCCGCCGGCAGGTTTGCTGCGACTTCGCTCACGCCTTCTGCACCTCGGCGATCATCCGCGCCAGCTCGCCGCTTTCGTGCAGCTCCAGGGTGATGTCGCAGCCGCCGATCAGTTCGCCGTGGATGAACAGCTGCGGGAACGTCGGCCAGTTCGAGAAGCGCGGCAGGTTGGCACGCACTTCCGGATCGGCCAGCACGTTCACCGTGTGCACGCCGGTCGCGCCAGCGGCCCCGAGCACCTCGATCGCGCGGCTGGAAAAACCGCACATCGGGAACTGCGGCGTGCCCTTCATGAACAGCACGACGGGATGGTTTTCGACTTCGGCCTTGATGCGGTCCAGCGGCGTCATGCGGCGGCTCCTGTACGGCGGCGCGCCTGCGGGGGCACGGCGCCGGTGATCGGTCGCGTATTGTATGCCGCCCTCCCCGACCCCGCCGGACACGCCCCCGCCCATGCCGATCCAGGCCCAGCCGCTGCCCTGCGACGCCGCCGCCTTCGCACCGCACCTGTCGACCGAAGCGGTCGAACGCCACCGGGCCGCGCAGCAGGCGGGAATCGACGCGCTCAATGCGATGCTGGGCGCGGATGGCGGCGACCCTGCGGCGTCGCCCGATCTGGCCGGCCTCGCCCGCGAGTCCAGCGGCGCGCTGGCCGCGCACGCGGCGCAGGCCTGGGCGGAGGACTTCTACTGGTCGACGCTGCGACGCCCCAACGGGGATGGCGTGCCCGAGCCCCGCGGCCCGATGGCCGACGCCGTCGCGCAGGCCTTCGGCGACGCCCGGCGGATGCGCGAACGCTTTGCCGAGGCCGCCGCGCGCCTGTCCGGCCCCGGCTGGGTGTGGCTGGTGCAGCGGCCCGACGGGCGCCTGGCGATCCTGGCCACCCCCGGCGCGATCACGCCGCTCACCGGCACCGACACCCCGTTGCTGGCCTGCTGCCTCTGGCCTCACGCCATCCCCGCCGACCAGGACGATCCCCGGCAACGGAGCCTGGCCGCCCTCTGGGCGCTGCTGGACTGGCATGTGGTCGCGGCCCGGATGCGGCAGCCGGCCTGAGCGGTCCCTGCGCCCCGACCCCGCGACGCGCGGGACCGGCCTTGCTCAGTCGCGCAACCGCGCGATCACCGGCGCCACCTGCGGCATGCGTCCAAGCGCCGCCCCCACGCGCGCCAGGGCATCGGCCAGCGCCGCCGGCGTGTCCGCGCGCAGGGTAGCGTGCCCGACCTTGCGTCCGTCGCGGGCCTGCTTGCCGTAGTCGTGCCAGTGGCCGCCGGCTTCGCCCAGCACCGCGGCGGCATCGGGCATCGCGCCGATCCAGTTGAGCATGCAGGCCTGGCCCAGCGCACCGGTATCGCCCAACGGCAGGCCGAGCACGGCGCGCAGGTGGTTCTGGAACTGCGAGGTTTCCGCGCCTTCGATCGTCCAGTGCCCGGAGTTGTGCACGCGTGGCGCCATCTCATTGGCCAGCAGCACGCCATCGCGGCAGAACAGCTCGAGCGCGAACACGCCCACGTAACCCAGGCGTTCGGCAAGGCTGCGCGCATGCGCATGCGCCTGGGCGGTCAGCGCCGGATCGCAGGCGGCCGGCGCCAGGCTGGCCGACAGCACGCCGTCCACGTGCCAGTTCTCGGTGAGCGGCCAGGTGCGGAACTCGCCGCCGCGGCCACGCACCGCGACCACGCTCAGCTCCCGCTCGAACGGCACGAAGGCCTCGTAGATCAGCCCGACCTTCGGCGCCTGCGCGCCCAGCGCCTCCCAGGCCGCATCGAGATCGGCCTGCGAACGGATCCGGAACTGGCCCTTGCCGTCGTAGCCGAGCCGCCGCGTCTTGAGGATGCCCGGGGCACCGATGGCCACCACCGCCGCGTCGAGTGCCTCGCGCGTGGGCACGTCGGCGAACTCGGGCAAGGGAATGCCGAGTTCGCGGAACAGGGTCTTTTCCGCGAGCCGGTCCTGCGCCGTCGCCAGCGCGCGCGGGCCGGGATACACCGGCACGCGCTGCGCCAGCCACTCGGCGCTGGCCGCGGGCACGTTCTCGAAGTCGAAGGTCGCCACGTCGATGCGCGAGGCGAACTCGGCCAGCGCGGCCTCGTCGCGATAGTCGCCCACCAGCAGCGGGGCGAACTGCCCGGCGCAGGCGTCGGCGACGGTGTCCATCACCAGGAAGCGCAGCCCCAGGGGCGCGCCGGCCAGCGCCAGCATGCGCGCGAGCTGGCCGCCGCCGAGAATCCCGACCGTGGTCATGGCCCGCTCACCGGCGCGGATCGTCGGCGCCGGCGACCTCGTCGGTCTGGCGCTGGCGGAACGCATCCAGGGCGGCCGCGACCTGCGGGTCCGCGTGCGCGAGCATGGCGGCGGCGAACAGCGCCGCATTGGCCGCGCCGGCCTGGCCGATGGCGAAGGTGGCCACCGGGATGCCCGCGGGCATCTGCACGATCGACAGCAGCGAATCGAGCCCGTTCAGCGCCCGGCTCTGCACCGGCACCCCGAGCACGGGGACCGGGGTCTTGGCCGCCAGCATGCCCGGCAGGTGGGCGGCGCCGCCGGCGCCGGCGATGATCGCGCGCAGCCCGCGCGAACGCGCCGTGGCGGCGTAGTCGAACAGCACGTCGGGCGTGCGGTGCGCCGAGACCACGCGGACCTCGTGCGCGATGCCCAGCGCCTCGAGCTTCTGCACGGCGTGCTGCATCGTCTCCCAGTCGGAGCGCGAACCCATCACGACGCCGACCAGCGGGCTTGCAGGTGAAGCGGACATTCGTCGTCCCCGGACCTAAAGACGTATTCTAGCGGTTCATCCGATCGCCTTCCCGCCATGGACCGCAAGCTCCTCGACCTCCTCGTCTGTCCCGCGACCCGGCAACCGCTGGCGCTGCTCGATCCGGCCGGCCTGGCCGCGCTCAACGCCGCCGCGGCCGCCGGCCAGCTGCGACGCGGCGATGGCTCGCCGCAGTCCGATGCGCTGCGCGAGGCACTGGTCACGCACGACCGCAAGCTGGTCTACCGCGTCGACGACGGGATTCCGGTGCTGCTGGTCGAGGAGGCGATCGCGACCGGGCAGATCGCCGACTTCCCCAAGGCATGAGCCGCGACGGCCGCGCCGCGGTCGATCCGGCGGTCGTGGCCGCGGATGCCGCCCGCGCCCTGGCCGAGGACCTGGGCGGCGGCGATGTCACCGCCACCCTGCTGCCGGACGTGCACGACCAGGCCTATCTGCTGTGCAAGGAGGACGCGGTGGTCTGCGGCCGGCCGTGGTTCGACGCCTGCCACCGCGCGCTCGACCCGCAGGTCGAGATCGACTGGCGCGTAGCCGAGGGCGAGCGCGTGGCGGCCGGCACGGTACTGGCCACGCTGCACGGCCGGGCCCGCGCCCTGGTCAGCGCCGAACGCGCCTCGCTGAACTTCCTGCAGACCCTGTGCGGCACCGCGACCACGACCGCCGCCCATGTCGAAGCCGTGCACGGCACCGGCGCGCATATCCTGGACACCCGCAAGACCCTGCCCGGTCTGCGCGCGGCGCAGAAGTACGCGGTGCGCACGGGCGGCGGCAGCAACCACCGCATGGGGCTGTACGACGCGGTGATGCTCAAGGAAAACCACGTCCGCGCCTTCGGCTCGGTGGTCGCAGCGATCGCGGCGGCGCGTGCGGCGCAGCCGGCGCTGCCCCTGATCGTCGAGGTCGAGACGCTGGCGCAGTTGCAGCAGGCGCTGGCCGCCGGCTGCGAGCGCATCCTGATCGACGACTTCGACGCAGCCACGCGCCGCGCGGCGGTGGCGATCGTCCGCGCCCTGCCGCCGGAGCGGCGCATCCCGCTGGAAGTCTCCGGCGGGGTCGACCTCGAGGGCGTGCGCGCCATCGCGCTCGATGGCGTGGACTGCATCTCGATCGGCGGGCTGACCAAGCACCTGCACGCGATCGACCTGTCGCTCAAGCTCGGCCGGCCACCGGCGGCCTGACCGCCACGCCGGCCCAGCCGTCGGCGCGAACGCCCGCCGCACGCGCCAGGCGATTGCATTCCGGCACGCGCGGCGCCACATTCCCGCCATGCCCGACTTTCCCGTCCTGATCGCCCTGATGATCGCCGGCGCCGCCGGCTACGCCTGGTGGAACGCCGCGCGCGCCTCGGCCGAGCGTGCCGCGACGGTCGGCCGCAACGCCTGCCAGGCGGCCGGTGTGATCTGGCTCGACCAGAGCGTGCACGCCAACGGCCTGCGCCTGCGCCGCCAGGCCGATGGCCGGCTCGGGCTCGAACGCAGCTTCCGTTTCGAGTACTCGGAGGACGGCGTGCACAGGCACGTCGGCCAGCTGGTCCTGCATGGCGAGGAGCTGGTCCGCTTCAGCGGACCTGCGCGCGCGGCCCAGGTGGTGGCGCTGCACTGAGCCGGCCCGGCCGCCCCGCGGCGGTGCCCCGCGGGCGGTTCGTCGCAAGGCGCTCGGGTCCCGGCAGCGGAGCGGGAGTTACTTGATCACGCGCAGATGTGCTCCGCGCTTCGGCGCGTCGTCGCCACCGGACGCATCGCCCGAGGGCGGCTCGTCGTCCGGGGGCGGCGCGGTGGGGCCGTTGTCTTCCGGCAGCGCCATGCCCTGCCCGGTCTCGCGCGCGTAGATCGCCAGCACGGCCGACACCGGCACGTTGACCGGATGGCTGACGCCGCCGAAACGGGCGGTGAAACGCACCGCCTCGTTGTCGAGCTCGAGCTTGGCCACGGCGCGATCGGCGATGTTGAGCACCACGCGGCCGTCCTTGACCGTGTGCGGCGGCACGCGCACGCCGGGATGCTGCGCATCCACCAGGATGTGCGGGGTCATGCCGTTGTCGGCGATCCATTCGTACAGCGCCCGCAACAGGTACGGGCGATGACTGGTCATCGGGGGTGGGGAGTCTGACATCGCGGCTAGGGTGCGGGACGACGCACGCGACTGGCAACACCAGGGCTGCCGATCCGTGCGCCGGGTCCCGTCAGTCGGGCAGGTCGTGCAGCTGCTTTTCCTGCGGGGTGAGGCTGCGCAGGAAGCCCGGGTTGCGGAAGATGCGGTTGCCGTATTCCTCGATCACCTTGCCGTCCTTGGGCAACGGCACGTCCAGCGCGGGCAGGCGCCAGATGATCGGCGCCATCGCGCAGTCGGCCAGGCTCATCTCGGGATTGAGGAAGAACTTGCTGGCCTTGAACAGCGGCACCGACGCGGTCAGCAGTTCCTTCAGCCGCTTGCGGGCGGCTTCCGCCTGCTGGCGGCTGCCGACCTGGATCGCCTGCACCTGGGGTACCCAGTCGTGCTCGATGCGCAGCATCGCCAGGCGCAGCCGCGCCCGCGACAGCGGGTCGACCGGCATCAACGGCGGATGCGGGTAGCGCTCGTCGAGGTACTCGCTGACCACGCTGGCCGCATACAGCACCTGGTCGCGCTCGACCAGCGTCGGCACCGAATGGTAGGGATTGAGGTCGATCAGGTCCGGGGGCGGATTCTGCGCATCGACCGGAATCAGATCGTAGGCCACGCCCTTGGCGGCCAGCACCAGCCGGACCCGGTGGCACAGCACGTCATCGACGGACGAAAACAGGGTCATTGCATTGCGCATACGTGGACTCGCTGCCATCAACGGCTTCTCCAGCGACCGGAATCCGCCGGTCGCATGGTGCCGGCTGCCCATCGCAGACGGTCACCCGGTCTTCGCCCCGGACGATGCCAGGCGGCGACCCGCCACTGCCGGATCGCCCGCCTCCTCCGCATCGCCGGATTAGTGCACGTCCCTCCAGTACTCGTTCTTCAACAGCCAGGCCAGCAGCGTGAGGAAGGCAAGGAAGAAGATGACCCACACGCCGATGCTCTGGCGCTTGAGCGCGGCCGGTTCGCCGGCGTACTCGAGGAAGGTGGTGAGGTCGCGCACGGTCTGGTCGAACTCGACCGCGCTCTGCGTGCCGGGCGACGAGATCTCGAGCCGCTCGACCGCCGTTTCGCCGGTCTCCGGGTTCTGCTCGGCGAACACCGCGTGCTGCAGACCCTGCTGCTTCCACAGCGGGTTGGGCATCGAGGCATTGGGGAACAGGGTGTTGTTCCAGCCGAGCGGGCGCGTGTCGTCCAGGTAGAACGACTTCATGTAGGTGTAGACCCAGTCGCTGCCGCGCACGCGGGTGATCAGGCTCAGGTCCGGCGGGACCTGGCCGAACCACTTCACCGCATCCTCGGCCGGCATCGATGAAATGATGTGCTCGCCGAACTTGGCGCCGGTGAGGTTGAGGTTGGACATCACCTCTTCCTCGCTCAGGCCCAGGTCCTGGGCCATGCGCGAGTAGCGCAGGTACTTGAGCGAATGGCAGCCCGAGCAGTAGTTCATGAACACCTGGGCGCCACGCTGCAGGGAGGCCCGATCGCTCAGATCGGTGCCCGCCTGCTGCACGTTGCCGCCGCCCGCGGCCAGGGCGGAGAACGAGAGCAGCATCGCGCCGGCGAAGGCCGCAACGCGGGTGAAGAAGTTCTTAGTCATGCGTCGTCACCCGTTCCGGCACCGGCTTGGTCTTGTCGATCGCCGTCCACAGCGGCATGGTCAGGAAGAACAGGAAGTAGAACGCGGTCAGGAAGCGGCCGACGATCGTCTCGACCGGGTCGGTGCCCGGACCGGCGCCGATCTTGCCCAGCCAGATGAAGCAGATCGCGAACAGGCCCAGCAGCACCTTCGACATCAGGCCGCGGTAGCGGTAGGACTTGACCTTGGCGCGGTCCAGCCACGGCACCGCGAACAGGATCGCGATCGCGCCGAACATCACCAGCACGCCGCCGAGCTTGTCGGGCACCACGCGCAGCATCGCGTAGTAGGGCGTGTAGTACCAGACCGGCTTGATGTGCTCGGGCGTCACCAGGCGGTTGGCCTCGGTGAAGTTGTCGTGCTCGAGGAACCAGCCGCCGAACGCCGGGGCGAAGAAGATGATGAAGGCCGCCACGATCAGGAAGAAGCAGACGTAGAAGCTGTCCTTGACCGTGTAGTAGGGGTGGAACGGCACGCCGTCCGCAGGCGCGGTCTTGGACCAGCGGTTGCCCTTGGGCCCCTTCTTGATCTCCACGCCATCGGGGTTGTTGGACCCGACCTCGTGCAGCGCGCCGATGTGCAGGACCACCAGCAGCAGCAGCACCAGCGGCAGCGCGATCACGTGCAGCGCGAAGAAGCGGTTGAGGGTGGCATCGGAGGGCAGGTAGTCGCCCATGATCCACTCGGTCAGCCCGTTGCCGATCACCGGGATCGCGCCGAACAGCGAGATGATCACCTTCGCGCCCCAGAACGACATCTGGCCCCAGGGCAGCACGTAGCCCAGGAAGGCCTCCGCCATCAGCACCAGGTAGATCAGCATGCCCAGGATCCACACCAGTTCACGCGGCTTCTGGTAGGAGCCGTACATCAGTCCGCGGAACATGTGGATGTAGACGACGATGAAGAACAGGGAGGCGCCGGTGCTGTGCATGTACCGGATCAGCCAGCCCCACTCCACGTCGCGCATGATGTACTCGACCGAGGCGAAGGCTTCCGCCGCGCTCGGCTTGAAGTGCATCGTCAGGAAGATGCCGGTCAGGATCTGGTTGACCAGCACAACCATCGACAGCACGCCGAAGATGTACCAGATGTTGAAGTTCTTCGGAGCGTAGTACTCCGACATGTGCTTGCGGTATACCGGCATGAAGCCAGGCGCACGCTCATCGAACCAGGCGCGGGCGCCCGCGATCAGGCCGGCGAACGGATCGTTCGGCGCCGAAACCTTGTCGTTGTTGGTCGCCATGGTCAAGCGGCTCCTTGCGGGTCGACGCCGACGACGATCGTGCTGTCATCGGAGAAGTGATGCGGCGGCACCACCAGGTTGGTCGGCGCGGGCACGCCCTGGAAGACGCGGCCGGCCATGTCGAACTTCGACTTGTGGCAGGGGCAGAAGTAGCCGCCCTTCCAGTTCGCGTCGAACGGCTCGGGGCGGATCTCAGCGACCATTTCCGGCGAGCAGCCCAGGTGCGTGCACAGCCCCACCAGCACCGAGATCTCGGGCTTGATCGAGCGCAGCTGCGGGCTTTCCTGCTGGATGAAGGCCGGCTGCTGGTCGGGATTTTCCGACATCGGGTCGCGCAACTGGTCGTCGAGCGTCGGCAGCGCCTGCAGGATGGCCTCGGAGCGACGCACGATCCAGATCGGCTGGCCGCGCCATTCCACGATCAGGCGTTGGCCGTCCTGCAGGGCGCTGATGTCCACGGTCACCGGCGCGCCGGCGAGCTGGGCTCGGGCGCTGGGATTCCAGGACTTGATGAACGGCACGGCCGCGAAACCGGCCCCCACCGCGCCCACTGCCGCCGTGGTGGCGGTCAGGAACCTGCGCCGGCCTTGGTGGTCGGGTGCCCCGTCATCGGGGTCGTATACCGCATCGTTGGCCATCCGGCTCTCCGCGAAACTTTCTGGGTGCTGATTTGAGATATGGATACGCGTGCGCCCCATCCCCGCAGGCGGGCGCAAAGAACAACGAAGTGTAGCGGAACGCTGAATGCGGCGACAACGTCCACACTGCCGCTGCGCCCGTTTTGCCCGCTCGATCAGCTGTTTGCGGCGCCCGCGGCCCTGCCGCCGGCGGCTCCAGCAGGGCTGCGGACAGGCCTGGGCGTCGGTGGCGAGGCGTGGGGGCAGCGGCGCGGATGCGTCAGGACAGCCGCCGTCCACGCCCGAAAACGGCGGCGGGCGGCGGCGGGGCAGGCGGAAGGGCGCCGCCAGGATCGTGCGAGGCCGCGGGCGAGCGCCAGCGGACGCCGCGACCGCTCAGTTCGCGGCCAGGTGGCCGCGATAGCGCTCGGCCAGCTGGGCCACGCGCACCACGTAGCGCTGGGTCTCGCTGTAGGGCGGCACGCCCTTGTGGCGGTCGACCGCGCCTTCGCCGGCGTTGTAGCCCGCGGCGGCCAGCGTCAGGTCGCCATTGAAGCGTTTCAGCAGCCAGGCCAGGTATTCGACGCCGCCGCGGATGTTCTGCGCGGGGTCGTAGGCGTTGGTGACCCCGAAACGGCGCGCGGTGGCCGGCATCAGCTGCATCAGGCCCTGCGCGCCCGCACGCGAGAGCGCGTTGGGGTTGAAGGCCGACTCGGCGTGCATGATCGCCCGCACGATCGCCTCTTCCACGCCGAACTCGGAGGCGGCGGCCTTGACCTCGGCGGCGTAGGCCTCGGTGTTGAGGCGCACGTTGCCGAAGTTGACGCCGGGCAGCGGCGCGCAGGCGTAGCAGGTTTCGAAGAAGCTGTAGTTGATCGTGCGCACCGCGCTGGCGGTGGCGTCCCGGGGACGCTGGCTGGTGTAGTGGCGCACGCCGTCCTTGATGTAGGAATACACCTGCCCCTGCTGCAGGCGGCGCGTGGACGCGGCCGGCGCGGTTGCACCCGGCGCCGCCGTGGCGGCGGCGACCACCGGCGTGGCGGCAGCCTTGGCGGCGCCCATGAAGGTCGCCGGCGGATTGTTGTGGATCGCCGCCGGCGAGCCGGCGACCCGGTTGGCCGGCGAGGCGCTGCCCGCGCCCCTGGGGGCGGCCGCAGCGGGGCTGGCGCTGCGGTAGTTGCTCACGGCCACGCAGCTGGCGCCCTTCACGCGCTTGCTCACGTAGCTGCGGGTACCGTCGCCGGCATCACAGCGATAGATGGTGCCCGCCCACGACGGGGCCACCGGCGCCAACAGCGCCAGCCCCAGGATCGCGACCAGTCCCCATCCCCCTCTCATGCGCGCAGTGTCCACCCTTTCCGTTCCGGCTGCCAAGGTCACCTGAGTCAAACGCGGGACGGTTCCGGCAGCGGACGCGTGACCGCTTACACTATTCAGCACATTCACTGCCTTCCGGCCCGGACTCAGCACCGCGCCCCGGACCCGCCATGGCCGACCTCGACATCCTCAGCGACACCGGCGCGCCTGCCGCGCCCTCCCCCGCCCACCCCGCGCGCGGCAAGCTCTTCATCCAGACCCACGGCTGCCAGATGAACGAGTACGACTCGGCGCGCATGGCCGACGTGCTGGCCGCCAGCGAGGGACTGGAGCTGACCACCAACGTCGAGGAGGCCGACGTGGTCCTGGTCAACACCTGCTCGATCCGCGAGAAGGCGCAGGAGAAGGTGTTCAGCCAGCTGGGCCGCTGGAAGGCGCTCAAGGCCGGCGGCCGCGACGTGATCATCGGCGTCGGCGGCTGCGTGGCCTCGCAGGAGGGCGAGGCCATCGTCAAGCGCGCGCCGTACGTGGACCTGGTGTTCGGTCCGCAGACCCTGCACCGGCTGCCCGAGCTGATCCGCGCGCGCCGCGAGCACAAGCGGCCGCAGGTCGACATCAGTTTCCCGGAGATCGAGAAGTTCGACCGCCTGCCCGAGCCGCGCGCCGAGGGCCCCAGCGCCTTCGTCTCGATCATGGAAGGCTGCTCGAAATACTGCAGTTTCTGCGTGGTGCCGTACACGCGCGGCACCGAGATCAGCCGCCCCTTCGAGGATGTGCTGGTCGAGATCGTGCAACTTGCAGCGCAGGGCGTGCGCGAGGTCAACCTGTTGGGCCAGAACGTCAACGCCTACCGTGGCGCGATGGACGGCTCGGACGAGCCGGCCGATCTGGGCCTGCTGATCCGCACCATCGCCGGCATCGACGGCATCGACCGCATCCGGTTCACCACCTCCCACCCGCTGGAGTTTTCCGACTCGCTGGTGGAGGCCTATCGCGACGTGCCGCAGCTGGCCAACTACCTGCACCTGCCGGTGCAGTCGGGCAGCGACCGCATCCTCGCCGCGATGAAGCGCGGCTACACCGCGATCGAGTTCAAGCAGAAGATCCGCAGGCTGCGCGCCGTGCGGCCGGACATCTCGATCAGCTCGGACTTCATCGTCGGCTTCCCGGGCGAGACCGACGCGGACTTCGAGAAGACCATGAGGCTGATCGAGGACGTGGGCTTCGACCAGAGCTTCTCCTTCATCTATTCGCGGCGCCCGGGCACGCCCGCGGCCGACCTGCCCGACGATGTTTCGGCCGAGGCCAAGCACGCCCGGCTGTCGCGGCTGCAGGCGACGATCAACGCCAATGCCGCGCGCATCTCGCAGGCGATGGTCGGCAGCGTGCAGCGGGTGCTGGTGGAAGGCCCGTCGCGCAAGGATCCGGCCGAGCTGACCGGCAAGACCGAGAACATGCGTTCGGTGAACTTCGCCGCGCCGCCGCGCCTGGTCGGCCGGTTCGTCGATGTACTGATCACCGAGGCGATGAGCAATTCGCTGCGCGGCCGGGTGGTCGCGACCGCCGCGGACTGAGCGGCTCGCGCCGCGCACCTGTCACCAGGCGGCAGGTGCAGGATCCGTGGACCGAACGGACCGGGCGGTCGCCGGGACAGCCCCCCCGGGCTGCAGCGTGCGCCAGGACGCCGCCACGCAGTGGCAGGCACGTGCCGCGTTCAATCCAGCCGCTTGCGGAAGCGCAGGATCGCCAGCGTCATCGTGACCAGGGTGAACGCGAGCAGGGCCAGCACCCCGGGCCACAGCTCCACCAGGCTGGCGCCGCGCAGCATGATCCCGCGCACCAGACGCAGGAAGTGTGTCATCGGCAGCAGTTCGGCCAGCCACTGCACCACGTCGGGCATGCCGGCGAACGGGAACATGAAGCCCGAGATCAGGATCGAGGGCAGGAACACGAACATCGTGATCTGGATCGCCTGGAACTGGGTGCTGGCGCGGGTGGAGATCAGCAGGCCCATCGCCAGGTTGGCCAGGATCAGCAGCAGCGCGGCGACGTACACGTCCAGCAGGCTGCCGCGCAGCGGCAGGTCGAACATCCACACGCCCAGCACCAGGATCAGCGTGGTCTGCACCAGGCCGATCACCGCGTACGGCAGCACCTTGCCGATCATCAGGCCGGCGCGGCTGAGCGGGGTCGCGATCAACAGCTCCATGTTGCCGCGCTCGCGCTCGCGCACCACCGCCATGGCGGTGAACATGGTCATCGTCATGGTCAGGATGATGCCGATCAGGCCTGGCACGATGCTCACCGCCGAACGGCGCTCCGGGTTGTAGAAGCTCACCACCTCGATCTGCGCCGGCGCCGGCCGCGCCCGCCCGCCGCCCGCCGCTTCCAGCGGCAGCTGCGCAAGCTGCACCGCGGCCGCCTGCACCACGGTATCGGTGCCGTCGACCATGACCTGCACGGCCGCCCGGCCATCGGCGAGGCGGCGCTCGTAGTCGGGCGGCAGCACGATCGCGGCGCTGATCCTGCCGCGGCGCAGCTGTTCCATGCCCTGGGCGGGGCTGTCGCCCACGCCGGTGATCTCGATGATGCCGGTGGCGCGCATGTCCATGACCGCCGCGCGCGAGGTCGCGGTATTGGCCTGGTCGATGATCATGGCGTCGAGGTTGCGCGGATTGAAGTTGATCGCGTAGCCGAACAGCAGCAGGTCGATCACCGGGATCGCCACGATCATGGCCATGCTGATGCGGTCGCGGCGGATCTGGCGCAGTTCCTTGAGCACCACCGCCCACAGCCTGCGCCAGGACTTCATCGGCGGTCTCCCGCGTCGCCGCGGCCGCGCGTCGCGGCCACGAACACGTCCTCCAGGTTCGCCTCGGACGGCAGGACCTCGGCCTGCAGCGAGGCCTCGCGCAGGGCCCGCGCCACGGCGCCGGCGCTGTCGCGGCCGGGCGCGGACAGCACCCGCAGGCTGTTGCCGATCTGGGCCACGCTGAGCACGCCGGGCAGGCCCGACAGCAGTTGCTGCGCGCGACGCGGATACGCCGCGCGGACTTCCACGCTGCGGCCGCGCAGGTCGGCGGCCAGTTCGGCTGGCGCACCATCGGCCACCAGCACGCCGCGATCGAGGATCGCGATGCGGTGGCAGCGCTCGGCCTCGTCCATGTAGTGCGTGGACACCAGCAGGGTGGTGCCGGCATCGGCCAGTTCGAAGAGCTTTTCCCAGAACTCGCGCCGCGATTCGGGATCGACCGCGCTGGTGGGTTCATCCAGGAACAGCAGCTCGGGGCGATGGATCACCGCGCCGGCCAGGGCCAGGCGCTGCTTCTGCCCGCCGCTCAGGGTGCCGGCGAGCTGCCGCGGCCGGTCCTCGAAGTGGTAAAGGCCCAGCAGCTCCTCCACCCGCCGCCGCGCATCGGCGCGCGAAAGCCCGTACACCGCCGCGAGGAACTCGAGGTTCTCGCGCACGGTGAGGTCCTCGAACAGCGAGAACTTCTGGGTCATGTAACCGATGCGCAGGCGCAGCGCGTCGGCCTGCTCCGGGATCTTCAGGCCCAGCACCTCGATCTCGCCCCCGGTGGGCGTGAGCAGCCCGCAGAGCATGCGGATCGTGGTCGACTTGCCCGAACCGTTGGGTCCGAGGAATCCGTAGACATGCGCGCGCGGCACGGTCAGGTCGACGTGGTCGACGGCGACCAGGCCGCCGAAGCGCTTGACCATGCCGCGCGCGCGGATGGCGGCCTCGGCGGCCGTGTCCGCGTCCGCGTGCGGGCCCGGTGCGGCCGCGACGGTCACGGCCCGAATTCCACCCGCAGCGGCAGGCCGGCGGGCAGCTCCGACACGCCCTCGCCTTCCAGCTGCACTTCGGCCAGGTAGCTCAGGCGCGCGGCGTCCTTGCCGGTGAGCGCGTAGTAGGGCGTGAAGGTCGGCTCGCTCCGGACCATCCGCACGCGGCCGGGATAGCTGCGCTCGCCGCGGGCGCCCACCCGCACCGTAGCAGCATCGCCGACCTGCACCTGCGCACGCAGCGGCTCGGGCACGTAGACGCGCGCATGGGGCGCCTCGCCGACCAGCATCACCGCCAGCGGCGCGCCCGGTGCCGGTTCGTCGCCGAGGCGGTAGGGCAGGCTGTCGATGCGGCCGGCACGCGGCGCCACCACGTCGAGCCGGGCGGACGTGACCGACTGCGCGCGCGCCTGCGCCTGGGCCGCGGCCAGCGCGGCTTCGGCCTGCGCGATCTGCTCGGGCCGCACGCCGCGCTCGAGTTCGGTCAGCGCCGCGCGTGCGGACGCGACCTGGGCGGCCGCGCTGGCGTCGGCCGCGCGCGCGCGGTCGATCTCCGCCGCCGCCACCAGTTGCCGGCTGCCCAGCGGCTGCAGGCGCGCCAGGTACGCGCGCGCATCGCGCGCCTGCGCCTGCGCGGCGGCCAGGTTGGCGCGCAACTGGTCGATGTCCTCGCGGCGTGCGCCGTTGCGCAGTTCCGCCACCTGCTCGCGCTGGCGCGCGACCTCGGCCTCGGCGGCGGCCAGCTGCGCGTCGCTGCGTGCCTGCTCCAGGCTGAGCAGGTGCGCCCCGGCCTCGACCCGCTGGCCTTCGCGCACGGCGATCTCGACGATGCGTTCGGCGGCGGGCGCCGGCAGCGTGATGCGGTCGTACTCCAGGGTGCCCAGCGCCTGCGGGACATCCGGGCGGCAGCCCGCCAGCAGCGTGGCGAGAACCAGGCAGGCGACGGACGCGGTGCGCGAAGCGCTGGACAGGCTCATTCGGGCAGCTCCAGGCCGCGCAGCACGAGCGCCAGCGCGTGGTCGCGGACGTCGTCGACGGCGAGCGCCTCGCTGTCGAAGATCTGGCGCCAGATCGGCATGCCGGCCGCGGGAAACAGCGTCAGGCCAAGGACCGACACCAGCAGCAGCCGCGGATCGAGCGCGGGATTCAGCCGCCCGGCCGCCTGCTCGGCGGCAAAGCGCGCCGCCAGCACGCCCGCGATCTGCGGCGCCAGACGCTGCACCAGCAGGTCGCGCAGGCTGCCGCCTTCGCTCACCACCTCGCGGATCCATAGCGGCGCCAGCCAGTCGTGGCGGCGCGCCAGCCCGCACAGGGCGTCGACGAAACGGGTGAGCACTTCACGCAGCGGCGCCTCCGGCATGCCGAGCAACAGGTCGCGCACCTCGACGAACACCGGCATCAGCCGTTCGGCGATCACCGCCTCGCGCAGTGCCGCCGCATCGCCGAAGTAGTAGTGCAGCAGGGCCGGGGTGACGTCGGCGGCATTGGCGATGTCCCGCAGCGTGGTCGCGGCGATCCCCCGCCGTACGTAGCAGGCGAGCGCGGCGTCGAGCGCGAGGGCACGGCGGTCGGTGTCGTCCGGCGGCCGTCCGGGAGTACGGCGAGGGCGGACGGTCTGACTGCGGGGCGGTCGCTGGCTTTCCATCCGCCAATATTAATTGCTCAGCCAATTAATGGCCGAACGCGGACTGAATCGCGCCATCACCACCCGCCACGCAGGCCGGTTGCGCTACCCTCCGCGGCCTATGGCAGACCAGACCCAGCGCGACTTCACCCTCGACCCGCCCGACATCGAGCGCCTCGCCAACCTCGGGGGGCCCTTCGACAGCCACCTGCGCCAGATCGAGCTGCGGCTCGGCGTCGAGATCGCCAACCGCGGCAACGTGTTCCGGGTGTCCGGCCCCGACGCGCGCGAGGTCGCCCGCGCCGAACGCCTGCTGCGCGACCTCTACGAGGAGGCCGCCACCGAGAGCTTCGACAGCAATGCGATCAACCTGCGCCTGAACGAGGCCAACGTCGACCGCGCCGGCGACACCTCGCCGCAGGATGTCGCGATCCGGGTCAAGCGCGGCACCATCCGCGGCCGCGGCGCCAACCAGGCACGCTACCTGCACGCGATCTCCCAGCACGACATCAATTTCGGCATCGGCCCGGCCGGCACCGGCAAGACCTTCCTGGCCGTGGCGATGGCGGTCGAAGCGCTCAACGAGTCGCGCGTGCAGCGGCTGGTGCTGGTGCGTCCGGCGGTGGAGGCCGGCGAGAAGCTCGGCTTCCTGCCCGGCGACCTGAGCCAGAAGGTCGATCCCTACCTGCGCCCGCTGTACGACGCGCTTTACGAGATGCTGGGCGTGGAGAAGGTGCTCAAGCTGCTGGAGCGCAACGTCATCGAGATCGCGCCGCTGGCCTATATGCGCGGCCGCACCCTCAACGACGCGTTCGTGATCCTGGACGAGGCGCAGAACACGACCATCGAGCAGATGAAGATGTTCCTGACCCGGCTGGGCTTCGGCTCGACCGCGGTGGTCACTGGCGACATGACCCAGATCGACCTTCCCAAGCATGTGAAATCCGGGCTCAAGGACGCCATCGAGGTGCTGCGCGACGTCAACGGGGTGAGTTTCACCTTCTTCGAGGCGCGCGACGTGGTCCGCCATCCGCTGGTGGCGCGCATCGTGGACGCCTACGACCGCCGCGACGCGGTCGATGCGCAGAGCGGCCCGGCGTAGCATCTGCCACGGGGGCGCGTCGGTGCGGGTTGCCGGCGGCGCCCTCGCCGGCCGGTTTTCGCCGAGGCGGTCGCCCGATCGCCGGGCGCCATGGCAATGCCGGGGCCATGGAGGCCCGCCCCCCGCGGCCCGGGCGAGACAGCGCGGCCGCCGTGTCGGAGAATGCACAGGCCATGACCAGCACCTACCCGCGCGACCAACGGGGCCAGCCGTGACCCGGGGTCCGATCCGCCTCGATATCGCCGTGGGCTATGCCGTCCCCCGCAAGGGACTGCCTTCGGCCGTGTCCTTCCGCAAGTGGGCCTCGGCCGCGCTGGCCGGCCGCATCCGCGACGCCGACCTCGCCATCCGCCTGGTCGACAGCGACGAGGGCCGCGCGCTCAATCGTCACTACCGCGGCAAGGACTATGCGACCAACGTGCTGAGCTTCCCGGCCGACCTGCCCGAAGGCCTGCCGCCGGGCATCCGCATGCCGCTGCTGGGCGACCTGGTGATCTGCGCGCCCGTGGTGGCGCGGGAGGCGCGCGAGCAGGGAAAGTCCCCGGCCGCGCACTACGCCCACCTGACCGTGCACGGGACCCTGCACCTGCTGGGCTGGGACCATGAGGACAGCCGCGAAGCCGACGCGATGGAGCAGCTCGAGCGCGAGATCCTGGCCGGACTCGGGATCGACGACCCCTACGCGCAGGAGCGCTAGCGCGGCGGCAAGGCCGCGCTGCCCATGCCGGCCGGCCAGGCCGGCGCTGCATGTCACGCACCTGCCCGGCCCGCGTCATCCGGCGCTAGAGGCAGTCGATCAGCCCGTCCATCATCGTGCGCGACGTACCGGGCAGCGCTGCGTACAACGGCTCTTCCACGTCCAGCGCCGCGAGCAGGGCGTCGATCGTCGTGCCCGGCAACAGCG
>Ga0233369_1000074_pt1 | contig 49426 bp, 44 predicted proteins | sample ElkDunMinimDraft_26_FD_191537 | JGI IMG/M metagenome (GOLD analysis project Ga0233369, IMG submission 191537) | Fecal eukaryotic communites from dung pellets of Tule Elk in California, USA - Elk Dung D16 | ecosystem: Host-associated > Mammals > Digestive system > Large intestine > Fecal | place... | reverse complement strand
CTTGGCCGCGTACAGCGCGCGGTCGGCGACCGAGAGCGCGTCCTGCCAGTCCGGCGTGGTCGAGGGCTGCGGGCAGAACGGATGGCTGGCGAAGCCGATCGATACCGACAGCGTGTCGCCCTCGCCCGACCCGCCCGAACCGGCCGATGCCGCGGCCTCGCGCAGGCGTTGGGCCACGGCGCAGGCGCCGGCCAGGTCCAGTCCGCGGCAGCCGACCAGGAATTCCTCGCCGCCCCAGCGCGCGACCACGTCGCCCGGACGCGAACACGCCCGCAGCTCCCGCGCGACCGCCTTGAGCACGGCGTCGCCGGCGGCATGGCCGTGGCGGTCGTTGCGGGACTTGAAGTGGTCGATGTCGATCAGGAAGACCACGTTGCGGCGCGCGCCGCGCGCTGGACCGGGGCCCTCGAGGTCGAGCAGGCGCGAGGCCGCGCGACGGTTCAGCAGGCCGGTCAGCCCATCGATCGTGCTCAGCCGGCGCAGGCGCGCGGTGACTCCGCGCTGGTACCAGACGAAGGCGGCCACCAGCAGGATCAGCGCGCCCACGCCGACCAGCGCTCCGTTGCGCAGCCGCGCCGCATGCGCCATCCGCAAGGCCTCGATCCGGCGCTCTTCCTGCAGCCGCTGCAGCTCCTCGCCGCTGCGCGTGTCCTCCAGCTTGGCCTGCATGCTGGCCAGCGCGCCGAGTTCGACCCCGCGCGCATGCGCGCCCTCCAGCGCCCGCAGCGCCTCGGAGGCCTCCAGCGCCTCGCGCCACCGTTCCAGGGCGGTGAGCGCGGCCAGCTGCGCGGCCAGCGCCTCGCGGTGCTCGGCGAGCCCCTCCGTCTTGGGTAGCAACTCGCTGGCATGTTGCGCCTGTACCAGCGCGTCGGCCGGATCGCCCCGGCGCAGCGCCAGATGGGACAGGCGCAGCAGGGTGCCGGCGGCGCCGGTGGCGTCTTCCAGCGCACGCTGCCGCTGGGCGATCTCCAGCAACTGCGTGCGGGCCACGTCGGCATCGCCGGTCCCTGGTCCCTGCAGCGCCTCCAGCGCCAGGCGTTCGGCCCGGGCCCGCTGCAGCAACACCTCCTGGCCGCTGTCGGCGGCGGCGCGCTCGGCGGCGGCGAAGGCGGCCAGCGCATCGTCCACCCGACCCATCCGCCGGTAATTGCTGCCGCGGTTGTAGGGCAGGAGGGCATCGGCCTCGCCGGCGCGCTGCTGCACGGCGGTGGCGCGGGCGTAGTAGGCCTCCGCCTGGTCGTAGGCGTCCAGGGCTTCGCTGTGGATGCTCGCCACGTTGCTGAGCATGGCGACCTGGGCCAGATCCGACTCGCTCTGTCGGGCCGCCTCGTAGGCGCGGGCGTAGTACTCCAGCGCGGGGCCGATGCGCCCGAGGCTGTGCAGGGTCGCCCCGGCGTTGGAGAGGGCGCGCAGGGCGAATTCCGGCGGCACCTGGCGATCGGCCAGCAGCGCCGACATCTCCGCGACCGCCGACTCGGCCTTGGCCGCGTCGCCGGCCAGCGCGGCCGAGCGCCCGAGGCAGGCAAGCAGCTTGATCCGGGCTTGCTCGCCGATGCCGGGGGCGGCCAGGGCCGTTTCGGCCACCTTCACCGCGCCTGCGGGGTTGGCGTCGCGCAGTTCGAAACAGCGCAGCGCCTCGGCATCGGCTCCGCTATCGGCGTCCGCGGCCGCCGGCAGGGGCGCCAGCAGCAGCGCCGGCAGCAGGAGGGCGAGCAGTCCGGGGGCAGGAAAGGGCATCGATGCGGGTTCCGGCCGTGGGGCCGGCCGCGGTCGGCCGATACTAGCGGACTCCCTCGCGCGTGCGCGTGAGGGAGCGCGCCGGTTTTGATAGAATCCACGGTCGCAAACCACGCGGTTTTTTCCGATGATCGAACTCAATCCCGTGCGCCAGCGCATCGCCGACCTCTCGGGTCGGCTGGATGCGCTGAGGGGGTTTCTTTGACTACGATGCCAAGCGCGAACGGCTCGAAGAAGTAGAGCGCGAGCTCGAGAATCCCGACGTCTGGAACGACCCCGACCGCGCCCAGGCGCTGGGTCGCGAGCGCTCCATGCTCGACAAGACGGTCAACGGCATCCGCCGCCTGAGCGAAGGCCTGGCCGGCGCGGGTGAGCTGCTGGAACTGGCCGAGATGGAGGACGACGAGGGCACCGCGCTGGCGGTGGTCGCCGACGTCGATGGTTTCCAGAAGGGCGTGGAGCAGCTGGAGTTCCAGCGCATGTTCTCCGGCCAGATGGACGGGGCCAACGCCTTCGTCGACATCCAGGCCGGCGCCGGCGGCACCGAAGCCCAGGACTGGGCCGAGATGCTGCTGCGCATGTACCTGCGCTGGTGCGAATCGCGTGGCTGGAAGACCGAGCTGATGGAAGTCAGCGGCGGCGACGTGGCGGGCATCAAGTCGGCCACGCTCCGTGTCGAGGGCGAGTTCGCCTATGGCTGGTTGAAGACCGAAACCGGCGTGCACCGGCTGGTGCGCAAGTCGCCGTTCGATTCGGACAACCGCCGCCACACCAGCTTCACCTCGGTATTCGTCTCGCCCGAAGTCGACGACAACATCGACATCGAGATCAACCCGGCCGACCTCAGGACCGACGTCTACCGTTCTTCCGGTGCTGGCGGCCAGCACGTCAACAAGACCGAATCGGCGGTGCGCATCACCCATGTGCCCACCGGCATCGTGGTGGCCTGCCAGACCGGTCGCAGCCAGCACCAGAACCGCGACAACGCGATGAAGATGCTGGCGGCAAAGCTCTACGAGCTGGAGATCCAGAAGCGCAACGCCGAGCGCGATGCGGTGGAGGCGACCAAGTCCGACATCGGCTGGGGCAGCCAGATCCGCAACTACGTGCTCGACCAGAGCCGCATCAAGGACCTGCGCACCGGCATCGAGCGCAGCGACACGCAGAAAGTGCTCGACGGCGACCTCGACGAGTTCGTCGAGGCCAGCCTCAAATCCGGCCTCGAGGCCGGCGCCAAACGCAGCGACGCCGCATGATCGCCGCCACGGCCCGTGGGGCCGTGGCAGCCATCCCGTAAGCCGACCCGGCCGCCCGCGGTCCGCAGGCGCCGGAGAACAGGCAAGGGCCCGCAGAGGCCCGACTCCCCGAGCGACACTCCTCCGACCCTCAACCCCGAACCCGGTTCCCGAACCTCCCCCCAATGGAGCCAACACCATGACCGATCCAGTCCATCCGCAGGCTTCGCCTGCCGACGAGAACGCCCTCATCGCCGAGCGCCGCGCCAAGCTGGCGACGCTGCGCGGGCGGGGCGTCGCCTATCCCAACGACTTCCGGCGCCACGACTACGCGCAGGACCTGCAGGACGAGTACGCCGACGCCGGGCGCTGGACCGGCGAGGCGCTCGAGGCCAGCGGCCGCCGCGTGGTCCTGGCCGGTCGCATGCTCGCCAAGCGCCTGATGGGCAAGGCCGCGTTCGCGCAGATCCAGGACGTCAGCGGCCGCATCCAGCTGTTCCTGCAGTCCGAGGCGCTGGGCGACAGCTACGAGGCGTTCAAGGGCTGGGACGTGGGCGACATCGTCGGCGCCGAGGGCACCCTGATGCGCACCCGCACCGGCGAGCTGTCGGTCAAGGTCGAGCGCCTGCGCCTTCTGACCAAGTCGCTGCGCCCGCTGCCCGACAAGTGGCATGGCCTGGCCGACGTGGAGCAGCGCTATCGCCAGCGCTACGTCGACCTGGTGGTCACCCCCGAATCGCGCGAGGTCTTCGTCAAGCGCTCGCGCATCATCGCCGCGATCCGGCGCTGGCTCGACGCGCGCCGCTTCCTCGAGGTCGAGACCCCGATGATGCACTACCTCGCCGGCGGCGCCGCGGCGCGCCCGTTCGTGACCCACCACAATGCGCTGGACATGGAGATGTACCTGCGCGTGGCGCCCGAGCTCTACCTCAAGCGCCTGGTCGTGGGCGGCTTCGAGCGCGTCTACGAAATCAACCGCAACTTCCGCAACGAAGGCGTCAGCACCCGGCACAACCCGGAGTTCACGATGCTGGAGCTGTACGAGGCCTACGTCGGCTGCGACGAGATCATGGACCTCACCGAGGACCTGATCCGCGACGTGGCCCAGGAGACCCTCGGCACCATGACCGTGCAGTGGGAAGGCACCACCATCGAACTGGCGCCGGCGTTCCGCCGCTGGAAGATGGAAGAGGCGGTGCGCGAGCTCAACCCGCACATCAGCCAGGCCGACATCCGCGACCGCGACGCGATGGCCCGCCACTGCGAGGCGCTGGGCATCAAGGTCCAGCCGTCCTGGGGCTGGGGCAGGCTGCTGCTGGAAATCTTCGAGGCCACGGTCGAGGAGAAGCTGATCCAGCCGACCTTCATCACGCACTATCCGGTGGAAGTCTCGCCGCTGGCGCGCGAGTCCGACGTCGAGCCCGGCATCACCGACCGCTTCGAGCTGTTCATCAACAGCAAGGAGATCGCCAACGGTTTCTCCGAGCTCAACGATCCGGAGGACCAGGCGGCCCGCTTCCGCGCGCAGATGGAGGCCAAGGCCGGCGGCGACGAGGAGGCGATGAACTACGACGCCGACTACATCCGCGCCCTGGAGGTCGGCCTGCCGCCCACCGGCGGCCTGGGCGTCGGCATCGACCGGCTGGTCATGCTGCTGACCAATTCCAGCTCGATCCGCGACGTGCTGTTGTTCCCCCAGATGCGGCCTGAAACCGCGGCCTGAGGGAAGGCGCCGGGCGCTGCTGCAGCGCCCGGCGTTTGCGTCCATACTGGGGGCGCTGCAGGACGGAGGGATCCGGGGAATGGGCACGGGACTTGCTTACAATCCATCGATGGGGCAGCGGTCCGGTCCTTCCGGGCCGGTGCGCAAGCCCCCGGAGCCAGACGTCCCCATGAACATCGTCATCGTCGACGACCAGACCTCCGCCCGCACCATGCTGCGGCACATCCTCGAGGACATCGGTCCGGAGCTGGAGGTGCACGATTTCGGCGACCCCCAGGCCGCCCTGCGCTGGTGCGAGGAGAATCGCCCCGACCTGTTGCTGCTCGACTACCGCATGCCGGTGATCGACGGCCTGGAGTTCGCCCGCAGGTTCCGCAAGCCGCTGCTGCACCGGGACGTGCCGGTGGTGCTGGTGACCGTGGTCGGCGACGAGCCGATCCGCCAGGCCGCGCTGGATGCCGGCGTGATCGACTTCCTGGTCAAGCCGGTGCGCCCGCGCGAACTGCGCGCGCGCTGCCGCAACCTGCTGCAGTTGCGGCAGCAGTCCGAATCGGTCAAGCAGCGCGCGCTGTCGCTGGAACAGCGGCTGCTGTCGAGCATGCACGAGGTGGAGGAGCGCGAGCGCGAGACGCTCAACCGGCTGGCCCGCGCGATCGAGTACCGCGATGCGGGCAGCAGCACCAACCTGGCGCGGCTGGCCGCGGTGGCCGGACTGATCGCCGAGCAACTCGGGCTGGTCGAGGACGAGGTGCGGATGATCGAGCTGGCCGCCCCGCTGCACGATATCGGCAAGATCGCCATCCCCGACGCGGTGCTGCTCAAGCCCGGCCCGCTCGACGCGGAGGAACTGGCGGTCATGCGCGAGCACCCGCGTATCGGCCATGAGCTGCTCTCGGGCAGCCAGAACCGCTTCATCCAGCTCAGCGCGGTGATCGCCCTGCGTCACCAGGAGCGCTACGACGGCAGCGGCTATCCCGATGGCCTGGCCGGCGAACAGATCCCGCTGGAGGCGCGCATCGTCGCGGTTGCCGACGTGTTCGACGCGCTGGTGTCCAAGCGGCCCTACAAGCGCGCCTGGGCCATGGAAGAGGCGCTGGACTACATCGCCGCGCAGTCGGGCAAGCTGTTCGACCCCGGCTGCGTTGCCGCGCTGGTAGGAAGCCGCGACCGGCTGGTGGCCATCTGCCGCCAGTTCGAACCCGCGGCGCCCGCGCCGGAGGCCTGAGCGGCCGGCCGGTCAAGCGCGCAGCCTGAAGGGCTGTGCGATCCCTGAAAGGGTCGTCTGCGTGCCGGGCGCGAAGCCTTGCGCCGAAGCTGACGCACAGGGGCAGGTTGTGCCCCTGTGCGGCCGGGTCAGGCGGTCTCGTCGCGCAGGGCGCGGCGCAGGATCTTGCCCACGTTGGTCTTGGGCAGTTCGTCGCGGAACTCCACGTAGCGCGGCTGCTTGTAGCCGGTAAGGTTCTCGCGCGCGTGCGCCTTGACCTGCTCGACGGTGAGCGCCGGATCCTTCTTCACGATCACCAGCTTGACTGCCTCGCCCGAACGCTCGTCCGGCACGCCGACCGCCGCGACCTCGAGCACGCCGGGCAGCATCGCGATCACGTCCTCGATCTCGTTGGGATATACGTTGAAGCCCGAGACCAGGATCATGTCCTTCTTGCGGTCGACGATGTAGAAGAAGCCGTTCTCGTCCATCTTCGCCATGTCGCCGGTGTGCAGCCAGCCGTCGGCGTCGATCGCCGCGGCGGTGTCCTCGGGGCGGTTCCAGTAGCCCTTCATCACCTGGGGGCCGCGCACGCACAGTTCGCCGACTTCGCCGGTCGGCAGGATGTTGCCGTCCTGGTCCTTGACGCAGCAGTCCGTCGACGGGATCGGCAGGCCGATCGAGCCGTTGTACTCGGGCAGGTCCCAGGGGTTGATGCAGGCCGCGGGCGAAGTCTCGGTGAGACCGTAGGCTTCCAGCAGGGTCACGCCGGTCACCTTCTTCCAGCGCTCGGCCACCGAGCGCTGCACCGCCATGCCGCCGCCCAGGGTCAGGCGCAGCGGCGAGAAGTCGATCTCGTCGAAGCCCGGCGTGTTGAGCAGCCCGTTGAACAGGGTGTTGACGCCGGTAATGGCGGTGAACTTCTCGCGCTTGAGCTCCTTGACGAAGCCGGGCATGTCGCGCGGATTCGTGATCAGGATGTTCTTCGCGCCGTACTTCATGAACACCAGGCCGTTGGCCGTGAGCGCGAAGATGTGGTACAGCGGCAGCGCGGTGACGATGACCTCCTCGCCCAGCCGCACGTTGGTGCCGATCCAGGCCGAAGCCTGCTGCATGTTCGCCACCAGGTTGCGATGGGTGAGCATCGCGCCCTTGGCCACCCCGGTGGTGCCGCCGGTGTACTGCAGGAAGGCGATGTCGTCGTGGGTGATCTGCACCGCCGGCAGCGGATGGCGGCTGCCGCGCTTGAGCGCCTCGCGGAAGCGGATCGCCTGCGGGATGTCGAACTCCGGCACCATCTTCTTGATGTTGCGCAGCACGAAGTTGACGATCGGTCCCTTGGGGAATCCGAGCAGGTCGCCCAGTCCGGTCGTGATCACTTGCTGCACGGGGGTCTGCGGCAGCACTTCCTGCACGGTCCTGGCGAAGTTGTCCAGGACCAGGATCACCGCCGCGCCCGAGTCCGCCAGCTGGTGGCGCAGCTCGCGCGGCGTGTACATCGGGTTGACGTTGACCACGGTCAGGCCGGCGCGCAGCACGCCGAACGTCGCGATCGGATACTGCAGGCAGTTGGGCATCATGATCGCGACGCGATCGCCCTTCTTGAGCTTCAGTTCGCCAAGCAGGTAGCCGGCGAACTGGCGGCTGAGTTCGTCGATCTGGGCGTAGGTGAGCACCTTGCCCATGTTGGTGAAGGCGGGGCGGTCGCCGAACTGGCGGATCGACTGATCGAGCACCGCGGGGATCGACTGGAACTCGTCGACGTCGATTTCAGCGGGAACGCCCGCAGGATAGTGCTTGAGCCACGGCCGTTCGATCGTCATGTTGTCCCCTTCCGCAGAACGTTGTGCCGGCATTCTGGGCGATACCGATCAGTACGGAATTGGAGCATAGGCCCCTGGGACTGGCAAGGCGCGTGGCTGCGCAACGCTTCGGTCCGGCCGCTTGGCATCGTAGAGTCGCGTGCATGGAATCGATCGATCACCCCGGGCGTGCGCGGCGCGCCCTGCTTGGCCTGGGCTGCGGACTGGCGCTGTTTTTCCTGCTGCAGGGCTGTTCTCGCGACAATCCCGAGGCGGCGCTGCGCGCGCGCATCGCCGCGCTGGCCGACAGCATCGAGCGCGAACCTGCTGCGCTGCAGCAGTATCTGGCCGAGGACTTCATCGGCAACGGCGGGCTGGATCGCAGCGGCGCGCGCGCGATGGCGCTGGCCTACCGGTTGCGCTATCGCGACACGGGCGTGGTGATCGGGCCGCTCGCGCTGCAGATGGGCCCGGGCCATGCCACGGCACGTTCCACGGTGGTGCTGCGCGGCGGCAGCGGCCTGCTGCCCGAGGGCGCGGGCGCCTACGAGGTGGAATCGGGCTGGCGGCTGGAAGGTGGCGAGTGGGTGCTCGCCAGCCTCCGCTGGCAGCGCGCCCTCTGACGGGCGCGGCCGGAGAGTCGTCGCCCGTTCTTGGCGAGGGCGGTTACTGACGCGACGCGAGTTGGCGGAGCACGTAGTGGAGCAGGCCGCCGTGGCGGAAGTACTCCACTTCCTTCGGCGTCAGCAGCAGCACGTCCACCTCGAAACGCGTCGAGGAGCCGTCGGCGCGGGTCGCGACCACGGTGGCCTGGCGGGCGCGACCATCGTCCAGGCCCACGATGTCGATGGCCTCGGTGCCGTCCAGTCCATGCGTCTGCGCGTTCTCGCCCTCGCGGAACTGCAGCGGCAGCACCCCCATGCCCACCAGGTTGGCGCGGTGGATGCGCTCGAAGCTCTCGGCGACGATGGCGCGGATGCCGAGCAGGTTGGTGCCCTTGGCGGCCCAGTCGCGCGAGGAGCCGGTGCCGTATTCCTTGCCTGCGAACACCACCGTGGGCACGCCTGCCTCGCGGTAGCGCATCGCCGCGTCGTAGATCGGCATCTTCTCCGGCTCGGCGGCCGTTCCCGGGGCGCCGAAGTACAGGGTGTTGCCGCCTTCCTCGCCGCCGAAGAACAGGTTCTTGATGCGGATGTTGGCGAAGGTGCCGCGCACCATCACATCGTCGTTGCCGCGGCGACTGCCGTAGCTGTTGAAGTCGGCCGGCTGCACGCCGCGCGACTGCAGGAAGCGCCCGGCCGGTGAATCCTTCTTGATGTTGCCGGCCGGGGAGATGTGGTCGGTGGTGATCGAATCGCCGAAGATGCCCATCACCCGAGCGCCGCGGATGTCGCTGATCGCGCCCACTTCCATGGTCATGCCATCGAAGTAAGGCGGGTTCTTGATGTAGGTCGAGGCGTCGTCCCACACATAGAGTTCGCCATCGGGCGAATCGATGGTGTTCCAGCGGCTGTCGCCCCGGAAGACGTCGGCGTAGTTGTCCTTGAACATCTCCGGGCCGATGGTCTGCGCGATGAAGTCGCCGATCTCCTTGTTGCTGGGCCAGATATCGCGCAGGAACACCGGCTTGCCGTCGCGGTCCTCGCCCAGCGGCTCGCTGGTCAGGTCGATGTCGACCGTGCCGGCGAGCGCGTAGGCCACCACCAGCGGCGGCGAGGCGAGGTAGTTCATCTTGACCTCGGAGTGGATGCGGCCTTCGAAGTTGCGGTTGCCCGACAGGACCGAGGTCACCACCAGGTCGCCGGCGGCGATGCCGGCGCTGACTTCCTGGGGCAGGGGGCCGGAGTTGCCGATGCAGGTGGTGCAGCCGTAGCCCACAACGTAGAAGCCCACCTTCTCCAGTTCGTCCAGCAGGCCGGCCTTGGAGAGGTAGTCGGTGACCACGCGCGAGCCCGGCCCGAGCGAGGTCTTGACCCAGGGCTTGCGGTCGAGGCCGCGGGCCGCGGCGTTGCGTGCCAGCAGGCCGGCGCCGATCATGACCGCGGGGTTCGAGGTGTTGGTGCAAGAGGTGATCGCGGCGATCACGACCGCGCCGTCCTTGAGCCGGACGGTCTGGCCCTCGAGCTCGATGTCGTGGAAGCCGCGGCTCTGCTGCTCGTTGCCCACGGCCGCGCCGCCGCCTTCGCCGATGTAGCGCGCCACCTCGGGATTGCGCTGGTCGCGGCTGGCGGTCAGCGCGGGCAGGTTCTCGCGGTAGTTGCGCTTGACGTCCTCCAGCAGCACGCGGTCCTGCGGGCGCCGCGGGCCCGCCATCGAGGGCTTCACCTCGCCCATGTCCAGGTGCAGGACGCTGCTGTAGTCGGCCTCGGGCGCGCCGGGCTCGTGCCACAGGCCCTGCGCGCGCGCGTAGGCCTCGACCAGTTCGATCTGCTCGGCGCTGCGCCCGGACAGGCGCAGGTAGTTCAGCGATTCGGCGTCGATCGGGAAGATGCCGCAGGTCGCCCCGTACTCGGGCGCCATGTTGCCGATCGTGGCGCGGTCGGCCAGCGGCAGGTGCTGCAGGCCATCGCCGAAGAACTCGACGAACTTGCCCACCACGCCGTGCTGGCGCAGCATCTGGGTGACCGTCAGCACCAGGTCGGTGGCGGTCGCGCCTTCGGGCAGCCGGCCGGTCAGGCGGAAGCCCACCACCTGCGGGATCAGCATCGAGGAGGGTTGGCCGAGCATCGCCGCCTCGGCCTCGATCCCGCCCACGCCCCAGCCCAGCACGCCGATGCCGTTGATCATCGTGGTGTGGCTGTCGGTGCCGAATACGGTGTCCGGGTAGGCCCAGGCCTGGCCGTCCTTCTCGCCGGTGAACACCACCCGTGCCAGGTTCTCGAGGTTCACCTGGTGGACGATGCCGGTATTGGGCGGCACCACCTTGAAATTGTCGAAGGCCTTCTGCCCCCATCGCAGGAAGCCGTAGCGCTCGCGGTTGCGCTCGAACTCGATGCGTCCGTTGATGTCCAGCGCGTCGGGCCGGCCGAACACGTCCACCTGCACCGAATGGTCGATGACCAGTTCCGAGGGAATCAGCGGGTTGATCTGCTCGGGCCGGCCACCCAGGCGCACCACCGCATCGCGCATGGCCGCCAGGTCCACCACGCAGGGCACGCCGGTGAAGTCCTGCAGGACCACGCGGGCCGGCATGAAGGCGATCTCGGTGTCGGGCTGCGCCGCCGGATCCCACTGCGCCACCGCCTCGATGTGCTTGGCCTGCACCGTCACCCCGTCCTCGTGCCGGAGCAGGTTCTCCAGCAGGATCTTCATCGAGTAGGGCAGGCGGTCGACCCGGAAGCGCTCGCCGAGCCGGGGCAGGCTGGCGTAGGTGTACGACCTGCCGCCCACCTCGAGGGTGGAACGGGTGGAGAAGGTGTCGGCCATGGTTGGGCTCCTTTGGCTGTAAGACTGCTTGGCGGGAGTCTAACCCCGCCTGCGTGCGCGCCCCGAGACAGGGGATGCCACGAGTATGTGGCGGCCAGTATGCGCAGGGAAGTATGTATAATCCGTTCATACCGTTCCGTGCATGGAGCTGCATGATGGAAGCCACAGTCGCCGAGCGCGGCCAGATCACCCTGCCCAAGGCGGTGCGCGACGCGCTGGGGCTGACCAAGGGCAGCGTGCTCAAGGTGGAGCTGGACGGCAGCCGCATCATCCTGCGCAAGAGCGTGGACGACGCCATTTCCCGCGTGCGCGGCAAGTTCGCGCTCGACCAGGGCGGCAGGAAGGACGGATGATCGCGGTCGACGCGCCTGTCCTGGTGGAGCTGCTTACCGACGGGCCGCGCGCCGACGCGGTGGAGGCCAGCCTGCGCCACGGCCTGGCCAGCGGGCGCGTGGTGCTGTGCGATGTGGGCCTGGCGCGGCTGTGCGCCTCGCTGCGCAACGGCGCGGACGTGCTCTCGGCGATCGAGGAGATGGGCGTGCATTTCAGCGCGGTGGAGGCCAAGTCGGCCCTGCGCGCGGGGGAAATGGAGCGCCGCCAGCGCCAGCGCGGCGGACCCCAGCGCCCGATCTGCGACTTCCTCGTTGGTGCCCACGCGCTGCTGCAGTGCGACGGCCTGGTCACGTTCGACACCGCTTTCCACCGCGACTACTTCAAGGGCCTGAAGCTGATCGTGCCCAAGGCCTGAAGCTGTCGCGCAACCGATTTTTTCGACCCTTTTCCCGGAGACCCAAGAACCATGTTGGAAGCCTACCGCCACCACGTCGCCGAGCGCGCCGCGCTTGGCATCCCGCCGCTGCCGCTCACCGCGCAGCAGACCGCCGAGGTCATCGAACTGCTGAAGAACCCGCCGGCGGGCGAGGCCGAGTTCCTGCTCGACCTGATCACCCATCGCGTCCCGGCCGGCGTGGACGATGCCGCCAAGGTCAAGGCCTCCTACCTGGCCGCCATCGCCTTCGGTTCGGAGAAGAGCGAACTGATCAGCCGCGAGCGCGCCACCGAGCTGCTGGGCACCATGCTGGGCGGCTACAACGTCGCCCCGCTGATCGATCTGCTGGACGACGCCAGCGTCGGCACCATCGCCGCCGACGCGCTGAAGAGCACCCTGCTGGTGTTCGACGCGTTCCACGACGTGGAAGCCAAGGCCAAGGCCGGCAATGCCAACGCCCGCGCCGTGCTGCAGAGCTGGGCCGATGCCGAATGGTTCACCTCCAAGCCGGAAGTGCCGCAGAGCCTGACCGTCACCGTGTTCAAGGTGCCGGGCGAGACCAATACCGACGACCTGTCGCCGGCCCCGGACGCCACCACCCGCCCGGACATCCCGATGCACGCGCTGGCGATGCTGAAGAACAAGCGTCCCGATGCCCCGTTCGTGCCGGAAGAAGACGGCAAGCGTGGTCCGATCCAGGAAATCCTGGGCCTGAAGGAGAAGGGTCACCTGGTCGCCTACGTCGGCGACGTGGTCGGCACCGGCTCCTCGCGCAAGTCCGCCACCAACTCGGTGCTGTGGTGGACCGGCGACGACATCCCGTTCATCCCGAACAAGCGCGCCGGAGGCGTGTGCCTGGGCGGCAAGATCGCCCCGATCTTCTACAACACCATGGAAGACGCCGGTGCCCTGCCGATCGAGCTGGACGTGTCGCAGATGCACCACGGCGACGTGGTCGAGCTGCGTCCGTACGAGGGCAAGGCGCTGAAGAACGGCGAGGTGATCGCCGAGTTCCAGGTCAAGAGCGAGGTGCTGTTCGACGAGGTGCGCGCCGGCGGCCGCATCCCGCTGATCATCGGCCGCGGCCTGACCGCCAAGGCGCGCGAATCGCTGGGCCTGCCGGCGACCACGCTGTTCCGCCTGCCGGTGAAGCCGGCCGACACCGGCAAGGGTTTCTCCCTGGCGCAGAAGATGGTCGGCCGCGCCTGCGGTCTGCCGGAAGGGCAGGGCATGCGCCCGGGCACCTACTGCGAGCCGAAGATGACCTCGGTCGGTTCCCAGGACACCACCGGTCCGATGACCCGTGACGAGCTGAAGGACCTGGCCTGCCTGGGCTTCTCGGCCGACCTGGTGATGCAGTCGTTCTGCCACACCGCGGCATACCCGAAGCCGGTCGACGTCAAGACCCACCACACCCTGCCGGAGTTCATCTCCACCCGCGGCGGCATCTCGCTGCGTCCGGGCGACGGCGTGATCCACAGCTGGCTCAACCGCATGCTGCTGCCGGACACGGTCGGCACCGGCGGCGACTCGCACACCCGCTTCCCGGTGGGCATCTCGTTCCCGGCCGGCTCGGGCCTGGTCGCCTTCGCCGCGGCCACCGGCGTCATGCCGCTGGACATGCCCGAGTCGGTGCTGGTGCGCTTCAAGGGCCAGATGCAGCCGGGCGTGACCCTGCGCGACCTGGTCAACGCGATCCCGTACTACGCCATCAAGCAGGGCCTGCTGACGGTGGCCAAGGCCGGCAAGAAGAACATCTTCTCCGGCCGTATCCTCGAGATCGAGGGCCTGCCGCAGCTCAAGGTCGAGCAGGCATTCGAGCTGTCCGACGCCTCGGCCGAGCGCTCCGCCGCAGGCTGCACCGTGCGCCTGGACAAGGAGCCGATCATCGAATACCTCACCAGCAACATCACGCTGCTGAAGTGGATGATCGCCGAGGGCTACCAGGACGCCCGTTCGCTGGCGCGCCGCATCGCCAAGATGGAGGAGTGGCTGGCCAGCCCGCAGCTGCTGGAGCCCGATGCCGACGCCGAGTACGCCGCGGTGATCGAGATCGACCTGGCCGAGATCGTCGAGCCGATCGTGGCCTGCCCGAACGATCCGGACGACGTGAAGTCGCTGTCGGCCGTCGCCGGCACCGCGATCGACGAGGTGTTCATCGGCTCGTGCATGACCAACATCGGCCACTTCCGTGCCGCGGCCAAGCTGCTGGAAGGCAAGCGCGACATCCCGACCCGCCTGTGGGTCGCGCCGCCGACCAAGATGGACGCCTCGGAGCTGACCAAGGAAGGCGTGTACGGCACCTTCGGCACCGCCGGTGCGCGCATGGAGATGCCGGGCTGCTCGCTGTGCATGGGCAACCAGGCGCAGGTGCGCGAGGGCGCCACGGTGTTCTCCACCTCGACCCGCAACTTCCCCAACCGCCTGGGCCGCAACACCAACGTGTTCCTGGGTTCGGCGGAACTGGCGGCGATCTGCTCGCGGCTGGGACGCATCCCGACCCGCGAGGAGTACCTGGCCGACATCGGGGTGATCAACGAGAAGGGCGCGGAGATCTACCGCTACATGAACTTCGACCAGATCGAGGAGTACCGGGCGACGGCCGAGACCGTGGCGGCCTGATCGCCCACGTCCAGGGGGCGCGCCGTGACGGGCGCTCCCTGGCTGCGCCAACGCATGTCCGGCCCGCGGGCCGGACCTCCCGACCGCCTGCGCGCGGCCGCATCGCCGCGGCCGCCTTGCCCGGTGCCGCCCGTGTCCGATCCTTCCCACCGATTCCGCCCGCTGGCTCCGGCCGGCCGGGTCTTCGCCATCGTCGCCTTCTTCGAGGCCTTCACCTGGGCCGGCCTGCTGGCCGGGATGGTGCTCAAGTACGGCACCGGCACCACCGAACTCGGGGTATGGCTGTTCGGGCGCCTGCATGGCGCCGCCTTCCTGGCCTACGTGGCCGTGGCCGTGGTGGTCGGCGTGCGCCTGCGCTGGCCGCTGTGGGCGCTGCTGCTGGCCCTGCTCGCGGCGATCCCGCCGCTGGCGACGCTGCCACTGGAAATCTGGTACCGGCGGCGCGGACTGCTGTCCGCGCCCTGATCGCTCAGCGCAGCCAGCCTTCGATCGATTCCTGCATCGCGCGCTTGCGCAGGAACACGTCCCAGATGCTGCCGCCGAGCTGCCGCCAGAGCACCGCAGAGCGCAGCGCCGAGAGCAGGATGGCGCGGATCTCGGCGACCACGCCGGCCTGCCCGAGGTAGTGCGGATTCCCCTGGACCATCACCTTCGGCCGCAGCTGGCTGACGGTGTCGGCATAGAGCGCGCCCAGCGCCGACAGTACTTCGGGGTGGGCGCTGCCCAGGCGCGCGGCATCCTCGCCGATGCGCAGGATGCCGTCGTGCACGCGTTCGCACATCGCATCGTCGGCGACGAAGCGGCGTTCGAGCTGGGTCACGGCCATGGCCAGCTTGGGCAGTTGCGGATCATGGCCCTGGCTGCCGAGAAACTCGCGCAGCAGCATCAGCCCGGGACGCAGGTTCGCGGCGCCGCCGTAGACCTCCTCGACCGAAGCGGCCTCCACCCGGAACACGCTGTCCAGGCAGGTGCCGAGGATGGTGGCGTCGGCCTGGCCGGTTTCGGCGATGCGGCGGACCTGCCTGAGCGCCTGCACCATTCCGGCCAGGGCGAGGACGCGATCGTCCATCATGCCGCGGCTCCGCGCAGGTGCTGCTCGAGCGGGGCGTCCGTGGAGGCGATCACCGCGCCGCCGAGGCAGACATCGTCGTCGTAGAGCACGACCGACTGGCCGGGCGTGACCGCGCGCTGCGGGTTGCGGAACGCGACTTCGATGCTGCCGCTGGAATCGTCGATGCTCACCAGGCAGGGTTCCTCCGGTTGCCGGTAACGGGTCTGGGCCGTGCATTCGAACCGGCGCGCCGGCGGCTGTCCGCCGATCCAGTGCGCCGGCTCGCTCCACAGCCGCGTCGATCTGAGATAGGGGCTGTCGCTGCCCTGGTCAACCACGAGCACGTTGCGCGCCACGTCCTTGCCGACCACGTACCACGGCGCGGCGTCGAAGCCGCGCAGGCCGCCCAGCTGCAGGCCCTCGCGCTGGCCCAGGGTGAAATAGAACACGCCCGGATGGCGGCCGACGACGCGGCCGTCCGGCGTCTGCATCTCGCCCTCGCGCGCGGGCAGGTACTGCGACAGGAAGCTGCGGAAATCGCGCTCGCCGATGAAGCAGATGCCGGTCGAATCCTTCTTGGCCGCGGTCGGCAGGCCGGCCTGGCGCGCCATGGCGCGCACGTCGGCCTTGGCCAGCGCGCCCAGCGGGAACTCGGTGGCGGCCAGCTGCTCCTGCCCCAGCTGGTGCAGGAAGTAGGTCTGGTCCTTGCCGCGATCGGCCGCGCGCAGCAGTTGCCACTGGCCGCCGCGCCGCGCCACGGAGGCGTAATGCCCGGTGGCGATCTTGTCCGCGCCCAGCTCGCGCGCCGCGTCGAGGAAGTGGCGGAACTTGATCTCGCGGTTGCACAGCACGTCCGGGTTGGGCGTGCGGCCGGCGGCGTACTCGGCGATGAAATGCTCGAACACGCCGCTCCAGTACTCGGACGAGAAGTCGCGGAAATGGATCGGGATGCCCAGCCTGCCGCAGACCGCGACCGCGTCGCGGCGGTCGTCCTCGGCGCGGCATTCGCCACTGCCGTCGTCCGCCCAGTTCTGCATGAACAGGCCGGCGATCGGAACGCCCGCGTCGCGCAGCAGCAGGGCGGCGACCGAGGAATCGACGCCGCCGGACATGCCGACGATGACCTTCGCGCCGCTCATGCCAGCTGATGCACCAGCGACAGCGGATGGCGACGTCCGGCCAGGTGGTCGGCCACCGCCTGCCAGACCAGCGGGCTTCGATGGCGGTCGGATTGCGCGCGCAGTTCGGCCGGGGTCAGCCAGAGCGCGCGCTCGATGCCGTCGTCCAGGCGGCGTTGCGGATCATGCGAAACGGGGTCGGCGGCGAAGGCGAAGCGCAGGTAATGGCGCCCGGTCTCGGGCGCCTTCCACTGGTAGGCGCCGACGAAGGCGGTGAGCTGCACCGTCCAGCCGGTTTCCTCCAGCGTTTCGCGCAGGGCCGCCTGCATCAGCGACTCGTCCGGCTCGAGGTGGCCGGCGGGCTGGTTGATCACCAGGCGGCCGCCGGCGCGTTCCTCCACGCACAGCAGCCGGCCGCGATCGACCACCACGGTGGCCACGGTCACGTCGGGTTGCCAGAAGCGGCCTTCGCGATAGCTCATGGCTCAGAGCTCGTCCCGGTCGCCGCTGAACTCGATTTCCTGGTCGTCGGCGACCTGGGCGACGATGTCCAGCGCCGCCTCCAGGGCCGCGCCGTCCACGCTGTCGGGCAGCTTGATCACGAAGTACAGCACGTTGCCCGCCGTTTCCCAGGCCCCGAGCTTGCGGCTGCGGCTGTCGGCGAGCAGGGCCAGCGCGCGGGCACCGTCGATCCCGTCCTCCTCCAGCCGTGCGGCGGGGGCGAAGACCTCGCGGATGCGGAAGCCGGCCAGGTCCTCGGTGGTCCCGGAGACGAAGGCCATCTGCGTTCGGCCCTCGTCGGCGTACTGGTAGACCACCCGGTAATCTCCATCCTCGTCGACCACGTACTTCACGCCGCGCGCGTCCAGGCGCTGGGCCACCGAAGCGTCGGCGAAGACGGGCAGGGAGGCCAGCCCTGCGAGCAGCGCGATCATGGTCAGCAGCGGAATGCGGTGTTTCATCTCGGGCCCTCGGGGATGGCGGGGAGATTGTCTCGCGCCCCCGCCATCGCGTCCATGGACGATGGAACCGGCGCGGCGCCATGGCGCGGCTCGTATAATCGACGGATGGCCCACAAGCATCCCGAACACGAGCACGAGCACGGCACCGTCGTCGAGCCGGGCAAGCCGGAACTCGCGCCGCCGCCGCTGTACTCGGTGCTCTTGCTGAACGACGACTACACGCCGATGGATTTCGTGGTCGACGTGCTGGTGCGCTTTTTCGCCATGGATCTGGAGCGGGCGACCCAGGTGATGCTGCACGTGCATACCCGCGGACGGGGCGTGTGCGGCGTGTTCAGCCGCGAGGTCGCCGAGTCCAAGGTCGCGCAGGTGAACGAATACGCCAGACTCAACCAGCACCCCTTGCTCTGCACCATGGAAAGGGCCTAAAAGGGCCCTAGGCCGAGGCATGGAAAACGCGGAACCGCGGCCCCATACAGGCTGCAGTTCCCTGGAGGTTTCCTCCCATGTTCAGCAAGGATCTCGAGTACAGCATCGGCCAGTGCTACAAGCGCGCCCGCGAGGCGCGTGACGAGTACATGACGGTCGAACACCTGCTGCTGGCACTGCTCGACAACCCGTCGGCCGAAGCGGTCCTCAAGGCCACCGGTGCCGATTTCCAGCGCCTGCGCGGCGACCTGGAGCAGGCCATCCTCACCTCCGTGTCCAAGCTGCCCGACGACGACGGCCGCGACACCCAGCCCACCCTCGGCTTCCAGCGCGTGCTGCAGCGGGCGGTCTACCACGTCCAGTCCTCGGGCAAGAAGGAGGTCACCGGCGCCAACGTGCTGGTGGCGATCTTCGGCGAAAAGGATTCCCACGCGGTCTACTTCCTGCACCAGCAGGACATCACCCGCCTGGACGTCGTCAACTACATGTCCCATGGCATCGCCAAGAGCGGCGGCGATGCATCCGAGCCGTCGGGCGAGGACGCCACCGGCCGCGCCGAGGCGGGCGAGGGCGAGGGCAAGGGCGACGCCCTGGCCGAGTACGCCAACGACCTCAACGCCATGGCGCGCGAGGGCCGCATCGACCCGCTGGTGGGCCGTGCCGAGGAGGTCGAACGCACCATCCAGGTGCTGTGCCGCCGGCGCAAGAACAACCCGCTGTACGTGGGCGAGGCCGGCGTCGGCAAGACCGCGATCGCCGAGGGGCTGGCGCGTCGCATCGTGCTGGGCGAGGTGCCCGACGTGCTGGCCGACGCGACCATCTACTCGCTCGACCTCGGCGCGCTCGTCGCAGGCACCAAGTACCGCGGCGACTTCGAGAAGCGGCTCAAGGCGGTGCTGTCGGCGGTGCGCAAGCATCCGGGCGCGATCCTGTTCATCGACGAGATTCACACCATCATCGGTGCCGGTTCCGCCTCCGGCGGGACGATGGATGCGTCCAACCTGATCAAGCCGGCCCTGGCCTCGGGCGAGCTGCGCTGCATCGGCTCGACCACGTTCCAGGAATATCGCGGCATCTTCGAGAAGGACCGGGCGCTGGCCCGCCGCTTCCAGAAGATCGACATCGTCGAGCCCACCGTGGGCGAGGCCTACGAGATCCTGCGCGGCCTCAAGTCCAAGTACGAGGAGCACCACGACGTCGAGTACCAGGACGACGCGCTGCAGGCCGCGGTGGACCTGTCGGTCAAGCACATCGGCGACCGGCTGCTGCCGGACAAGGCCATCGACGTGATCGACGAGGCCGGCGCGCGCCAGCGGCTGCTGCCGCCGGACGTGCGCAAGCGGCTGATCGACGTGGAAGAGGTCGAGGTGATCGTGGCCAAGATGGCGCGGATCCCGACCAAGCAGGTCAGCGCGTCGGACAAGGACGTGCTCGAGCACCTGGAGCGCAACCTGAAGATGGTGATCTTCGGCCAGGATCCGGCGATCGAGACCCTGACCTCGGCGATCAAGCTGGCGCGCAGCGGCCTGGGCAACCCGGACAAGCCGATCGGCAACTTCCTGTTCGCCGGCCCCACGGGCGTGGGCAAGACCGAGGTCACCCGGCAGCTGGCCCTGCAGCTGGGCATCGAGCTGGTGCGCTTCGACATGTCCGAATACATGGAGCCGCATTCGGTGTCGCGCCTGATCGGCGCGCCCCCGGGCTACGTCGGCTTCGACCAGGGCGGCCTGCTGACCGAGAAGATCGTCAAGACGCCGCACTGCGTGCTGCTGCTGGACGAGGTGGAGAAGGCGCATCCGGACATCTTCAACATTCTGCTGCAGGTCATGGACCGTGGCGTGCTGACCGACACCAACGGGCGCGAGGCGAACTTCCGCAACGTGATCCTGGTGATGACCACCAATGCCGGCGCGGCGCAGGCCGCGCGGCGGTCGATCGGCTTCACCCGCCAGGACCACAGCACCGATGCCATGGAAGTGATCCGCAAGGGCTTCACCCCGGAGTTCCGCAACCGGCTCGACGCGATCGTGCAGTTCCAGGCGCTGGGCATGGACCACATCCTGCGCGTGGTCGACAAGTTCCTGATCGAACTGGAGACCCAGCTGCACGAGAAGAACGTGGCGATGACCGCGACCCCGGCCGCGCGCGACTGGCTCGCCTCGCACGGTTTCGACCCGCAGATGGGCGCGCGCCCGATGGCCCGCGTGATCCAGGACAAGGTCAAGCGTCCGCTGGCCGACGAACTGCTGTTCGGCAAGCTCGCAGGCGGTGGCCGGGTCAATATCGACGTGCGCGACGACGAGCTGGTGGTGGACACCTTCGCCGAGCCGGAGAAGCTGCTCACGGCTACGGTATAAGTCGCGCTGGCGTGGGCGAAGACGCGAAGGGCGGCCTTGGGGCCGCCCTTCGTGCATCAGGCCCGGGCGAGGCTCACCCCTGCTGCTTGCGGCCGGTCACCCACTGGTCCACGCGGCGCTCCAGCAGGTTCAGGGGCAGGGCACCGCCGCCGAGCACCGCGTCGTGGAAGCCGCGGATGTCGAAGCGCTCGCCCAGTTCCTGCTCGGCGTTCGCGCGCAGTTCCTGGATGCGGATCATGCCGATCTTGTAGGCCGTGGCCTGGCCGGGCCAGGTGATGTAGCGCTGCACCTCCGAGCGCACCGCCGCCTCGGGCGTGGCCGAGTTGTCGCTGAAGTACTCCACCGCCTGCGCCTGGGTCCAGCCCTTGGCATGCAGGCCGGTGTCCACCACCAGGCGCACCGCGCGCCAGAGTTCCGAAGCCAGGCGGCCGTATTCCGAGTACGGATCGGCATAGGTGCCCGGCATCTCCCGGGCCAGCCACTCGGCGTACAGGCCCCAGCCTTCCGAATAGGCGGTCGAGCTGGCCTGGGTGCGGAACTCCGGTACGCCGGTGAGTTCCTGTGCGATCGACAGCTGCATGTGGTGGCCCGGCAGCCCCTCGTGGTAGGCGATCACCTCGAGTTCGGGCTTGGGCATCGCGTTCATGTCCGAGAGGTGGGCGTAGTAGACGCCCGGCCGCGAGCCGTCGGCGGTGCCGGGCATGTAGTGCTGCGCCGCGCCCGGCTGCTCGCGGAACGGCTCGACCCGCTTCACCACCAGGTCGGCCTTGGGCAGCAGGCCGAAGTACTGCGGCAGCACCTGCTTGATGTTGTCGATGGCGCGGCTGGCGTCGTCGATGTAGGCCTGGCGGCCGGCGTCGGTGTCGGGATACTTGAAGCGCGGGTCGGTGGAAACATGCGCGAAGAAGGCCTGCAGGTCGCCTTCGAAGCCCACACGCGCCATCAGCGCCTCCATCTCGCCGTGGATGCGCGCGACCTCCTCCAGGCCGATGCGGTGCACCGCGTCGGCGTCGAGGTCGGTGCTGGTGTGCATGCGCAGCTGGTGGCGGTAGTAGTCGGCGCCATCGGCCTGGGTGCTGCCCACGCCGCTGGGGTTTTCCGCCGAGTTGGGGCGGTCGGCCTCGGCCCAGGCGATCAGTTCGACGTAGGCCGGCTGGATGTTGTCGAGCAGCGCCTGGCGCGCCTGCGCCTTGAGCGCGCCGGCGCGGGCGCCATCGATCTTGCCGGTCTTGACGAGGCCATCGGCCTTGGCCTGCAGGTCGGCCCAGAGCGGCGAGTCCGCGCCCTCGCCGAAGGGCGCGCCGGCGATCACCGCGCGCGCCTCGGTCAGCACCCCGTCGTAGGCGAAGCGGGGCATGCGGTAGCCTTCGCCGGCATTGCGGCGGGCCATGTCCACCAGCTGCCCCATCGCCCGCCGCGCCTCACCGAGCCGGGCGATGTAGGCCAGGTAGTCGGCCTCGCTCTCGACCTTGTGGAAGTTGATGAGGAAGGTGGGGAGGAACGACTGCGCGCCCTGCATCTGGTTGAAGACGTAGCCGTTGCGGCGGAAGCGGTCGCCGGCGGCCTCGTTCTCGTACTGCAGCTTCCAAAGGTCCCAGGACAGCCTGGTCTCGTCGTCCAGCGCATCCCGGTCGAAGCGCGATTCCATCTCCTCGACCGTGGCCTTGCGCCAGGCCAGGCGCTCGTCCTGGGCCTGGTCGGACATGTCGTCGAGCCGGTCGTACAGTTCCTTGCGCCCGAGGAAGGTCAGCGTGATCGGGCTGAAGCGCAGCTCTTCCTGGTACTTCTCGTCGAACCAGGCGTTCAGGCGCTGGCTCTCGCTCTGCGCCGCCTGGGCGTCGGTGGCGGCGGGTGCGGGTTGGGCCCATGCCGCAGGCGCGGCCAGGGCGAGAGCGAGGGACAGCGCGAGGAAGTGAAGCGCGGCGGGCCTGGGCATCGGGCATCTCGGGTCGGGGATGGCCGCAGCATAGGCAAGGCAAGCCCGCCCCGCCACGAGACCAATGGCAGGGGGAGGGGAGCCCAAGGAGGAGGCACGCCGTGGGCGTGCGACGCAGGAAGGCGCGCCGCGTGGCGGCGCACCCGGCGCGGGCCGGGTTACTTCATGCGGTAGGTGATGCGACCCTTGGTGAGGTCGTAGGGGGTCATCTCGACCTTGACCTTGTCGCCGGTCAGGATGCGGATGTAGTTCTTGCGCATACGTCCAGAGATATGCGCGATGATTTCGTGGCCGTTCTCCAGCTTCACCCTGAACATGGTGTTCGGGAGGGTTTCGGAGATCGTGCCTTCGAATTCAATGACGTCGTCTTTCGCCATTCGTCCTGTTGCCGGTGATTGCGGGCGCGCCACTGCCGGGAAAATAAGCGCGGCATTCTGACACGGCAGCGGTGAAGGTGCAAAGCACACGCGGCCGCGCGTTCATCCCGCGAGGTCGCGCAGCGCCAGCGTGCCGAAGGCTCCGGTCCACGGCCCCGGTGAGCCCGGGGCGTCGACCAGCGCCGGCAACTGCGCCAGGAAGCGCTCGCGCGGAACCCGCAGGCCGCCCAGCGAGACCAGGTGGGGGTTTTCCAGCTGGCCGTCGATCAGCGGCCAGCCCTGGCCCTGGAGCCAGGCCGCCAGCGCCGCCAGGGCGGCCTTCGAACCGCCGGAGGCGTCGCTGAACATGCTCTCGCCGAAGAACATCCGCCCGACCGCGACCCCGTAGATGCCGCCGACCAGGGGCGCATCGGGCTCCGGTCCGGCCAGGACCTCCACGCTGTGGGCATGGCCGAGCGCGTGCAGGCGCACGTAGGCGGCCTGCATCTCCGGGGTGATCCAGGTGCCCCGCTGGCCGGGACGCGGCGCGGCGGCGCAGCGCGCGATGACCCGGGCGAAGGCGGTGTCCGCGCGCGCCACCCAGGGCAGGCGGCGCAGGCTGCGGCGGAAGCGCCTGGAAAGCCCTACGCCGTCGGTGGCAAACACCATGCGCGGGTCCGGCGACCACCACAGGATCGGCTGCCCGGGCGAGTACCAGGGGAAGATGCCCCGGCGGTAGGCGTTGAGCAGGCGGGCGGGCGAGAGGTCGCCGCCGTAGGCGAGCAGGCCGTCGGGCAGGCCCGGGACTGCGGCCGGCTGCGGGAACGGCGCATCCGGGTCGTCATCCAGGCGGGGAAGCGGCACGCTCACCCGGCGATTGTAGGCCGGGACGCGGGATCAAGCGTCCTGGGCGGGGGGGCGGAAGGGCGAGTGCTGCTGCAGCAGCCCGTGGTTGCCGCGCACGACCCGGCGCTCCTCGGCGCACCAGTCCGCCAGCGCGCCGGCGAAGCGCGGGTCGAGGATGCGGTGGTGGCTGCGCACGTAGCGCGGCAGGAAGCCGCGCGCGATCTTGTGCTCGCCCTGGGCGCCGGGTTCGAACGCGCGCAGGCCCTCGCGCAGGCAGTAGTCGATGCCCTGGTAGTAGCAGGTCTCGAAATGCAGCCCCGGCAGGCTGGCGATCGCGCCCCAGTAGCGGCCGTAGAGGGTATCGCCGCCACGCAGGCACAGAGCGCCGGCGATGGCGACGCCCCCGTGCTCGGCCAGGATCAGGACCAGCGCGTCGGGCAGGGTCCGTGCCAGGTGCTGCAGGAAGCGCAGGGTCAGCGCCGGCGAGTTGCCGTACTCGGCGAAGGTCTGCAGGTAGAAGCGGTGCATCGTGGCCAGGTCGTCGGCGCTGGCCTGGTGGCCGTCGACGATGCGGAAGCGCACGCCCGCGCCTGCTACCTTGGCCCGCTCCTGGCGGATGTTCTTGCGGTGCTTGTGGTCCATCGCCCCCAGGTAGTCGTCGAACGTCGCCCAGCCGGCGTCGTTGCGCCAGTGGTACTGAAGGTCCAGGCGTTGCAGCCAGTCGCCGTCGAAATCGGCATCGGCCTCCGCGGGATGGAAGTTGACGTGCGCCGAGGACAGCCGCAGCTGCTGCGCCTGCGTGGCCAGCGCCTCGGCCAGGGCGCGGCGCAGGGTCGCGTCGGGCGCCAGCAGCCGCGGCCCGGTGACCGGGGAATAGGGCACGGCGCACAGCAGCTTGGGGAAATACTCCAGGCCGTGGCGCGCGTAGGCGTGCGCCCAGGCGTGGTCGAACACGAACTCGCCGTGGGAATTGGTCTTCTGGTAGGCCGGCGCGGCGGCGAGCAGGCGCCCGTCCTCCCACAGCCCGAGATGATGCGGCGTCCAGCCCCAGTCCGCGCGCAGGCAGCCGTGCGCCTCCAGCCCGTGCAGGAACGCATGCGAAACGAACGGATGGCCCGCGTGCAGCGCGTCCCAGGATGCGGCGGGGATCTCGGCCAGGCGCTGGTGGATGCGTAGCTCCATGGTCCACGCCCTCCGTGATGCGTGCCCTGCCGTGGCCTGCGGCGCCCGCGACTGCGCGGGCGCCGCAGGCGATCAGCCCTTGTCGAGGAAGCGCTCGGCGTCGAGCGCGGCCATGCAGCCGAAGCCGGCCGAAGTGATCGCCTGGCGGTAGACCTGGTCGGCCACGTCGCCGGCGGCGAACACGCCGCGCACCGAGGTTTCGGTGGCGCCGCCGGCCAGGCCGGAGCGGATCTCCAGGTAGCCGTTGTTCATCGCCAGCTGGCCTTCGAACAGGGCGGTATTGGGCGTGTGGCCGATGGCGACGAAAAAGCCGTGCACATCGATCTGGCGGGTGCTGCCGTCGAGCACCGACTTGAGCCGCATGCCGGTGACGCCGGCATCGTTGCCCAGCACCTCGTCGACCACGTGGTGCCACACCGGCTCGATCTTGCCGGCGACGACCTTGGCCATCAGCTTGTCCTGCATGATCTTCTCGGCGCGCAGCGTGTCGCGGCGATGCACCAGGTAGACCTTGCGCGCGATGTTGGACAGGTACAGCGCCTCTTCCACCGCGGTATTGCCGCCGCCGACCACGGCCACGTCCTGGTCCTTGTAGAAGAAGCCGTCGCAGGTGGCGCAGGCGGACACGCCGCGGCCCTTGAACTTCTCCTCCGACTCCAGCCCCAGGTACTTGGCGGTCGCGCCGGTCGCGATGATCAGCGCGTCGCAGGTGTACTCGCCGCTGTCGCCGACCAGGCGGAACGGGCGCTGCGTCAGGTCGGCGGTGTGGATGTGGTCGAACACCACTTCGGTGTCGAAGCGTTCGGCATGCGCCTGCATGCGCGCCATCAGGTCCGGACCCATCAGGCCGTGCGCGTCGCCGGGCCAGTTGTCGACCTCGGTGGTGGTCATCAGCTGGCCACCCATCTGCATGCCGGTGATCACGACGGGGCGGAGGTTGGCCCGCGCGGCGTAGACCGCCGCGGTCCAGCCGGCGGGGCCGGAGCCGAGGATGACCAGGCGGATGTGCCGGGGCGAAGAAGGTGCCATGTATACTCGCAAAGCAGCGTGTCGAAGGGTCCATAGCTTGGCGGCGCGCGGTCGGCAACACAAGGCGCGGAACGGTCGTGGCGGCGCAACGCAGCGTCCAGCGTCGCGCCATCGACGCGGTTGCCTGGCGCGGACGATGGCCACTGACATCGGAGCGGATGCATGCGCGTCGGAGTACCGAAGGAAACCAAGCCACTGGAAGGGCGCGTGGCCCTGGTGCCGGCCGCGGCCGGCGACCTGGTGCGGCGCGGCCACGAGGTGTGGATCGAGCGGGGCGCCGGCCTGCGCTCGGGGTTCGCCGATGCCGACTATGAGCGCCTTGGTGCGCGCATCGCGCCCGACGCCGCCGCGCTGTACGAGCGCGGCGAACTGATCGTCAAGGTGAAGGAGCCCATCGAGGGCGACCTGTCCCTGCTGCGCGGGCACCACCTGTTGTTCTGCTACCTGCACCTGGCGCCAGAGCCCGCGCTGGCCCGGCGCCTTGTCGACATCGGCCTGAGCGCGATCGCCTTCGAGACGGTCGAACTCGACAGCGGCGAGTTGCCGCTGCTGGCGCCGATGTCGGTCATCGCCGGGCGCATCGCGGTGCAGGTCGGGACCACCTGCCTGCACCAGCCGAACGGCGGCAAGGGCACCCTGCTCGGCGGGCTGCCGTCCACGCCGCGCGGCAAGGTGGTGGTGTTCGGCGCCGGCCAGGCCGGCGGCGCCGCGGTGGCGGCCGCCGCCGCGGGCGGGGCCAACGTGGTGGTGTTCGAAACCCGCCAGGACAGGCGCGAGGCGATGATGCGCATCGGCGCCAACGTCACCGCGCTGCATCCCTACGACGACGCGGTGGCCCGCGAAGTGGCTGCGGCAGACCTGGTCGTGGGCGCGGTGCTGGTCACCGGCGCGGTGGCGCCGCACGTGCTCGGCCGCGAGACGGTGCGCTCGATGGAGCCGGGCAGCGTGCTGGCCGACATCGCCATCGACCAGGGCGGCTGTTTCGAGACCTCGCGGCCGACCACCTGGGAGTCGCCCACCTACGTGGAGGAGGGGGTGATCCACTTCTGCGTGACCAACATGCCCGGGGCGGTGCCGCGCACCAGCTCCCAGGCGATCTGCGCGGCGATCCTGCCCTGGGTGGACCGGCTGGCGTCAGGCGGCTGGCGGGAGTCGGCACCGCTGCGGCGGGGCCTGAACGTGGACGCCGGCCGGCTCGTGCACCCGGCCCTGCAAAGCCTGAACCTTTGAATTAAGATCAAGGCATTGGGCTGGTTTTCTAAGGCAGTGGATAACGGTGGCACGGGCGATTCCTGAACGTGGCAAGCGCCAGCGTGCGACGGCAACCGAGGCCGCGCCGCCGGACCCGCGCCGCCAGCGCCTGGTGCGCGACATCGCGATGATCCTGATCGCGCCGCTGCTGCTGTACCTGCTGGTCTGCCTGGTCACCCATTCGCCGGAGGATCCGGGCTGGTTCGTCGCCTCGGGCGGCGGGGTGGCCAGCGAACTGCACAACGCCGGCGGCCCGGTCGGCGCGCGCATCGCCGACATCCTGCTGGGCCTGACCGGCTACGTGGCCTACCTGCTGCCGCTGATCCTGGGGGCACTGGCCTGGATCGCCCTGTTCGGCATGGATTCGGACGGCGACGGCCGGGTCGACTTCGGGCCGGCGCTGCGCCTGGTCGGGATCGTCGGCTTCGTGGTCGCCGGCACCGGCCTGCTGTACCTGCGGCTGGGCAATGTCGAGGGCATGCCGCAGGGCGGCGGCGGGATCCTGGGCCGGCTGATCGGCAATTCGCTCGATCGCGGATTCGGCGCGCTGGGCGGCAACCTGTTCCTGCTGGCGCTGTTGCTGGTGTCGGTGACCCTCGCCACCGGCCTGTCCTGGCTGGCGGTCGCCGACCGCATCGGCGCCTACGTGCTGCGGCTGCCCGAACTGCTGCGGCGCGGCCGCAAGCAGGCGGCCGAGCGGATCGAGGCGCGCGAGCGTCGCGTGGAACGCGAGGAAACCCGCAAGATCGACACCGAACTTCGCGCCAAGCGCGAGAAGGTGAGGATCGAGCCGCCGCCGGCGCCGGTGGTTGAGAAGAGCGAACGCGCCAAGCGCGAGCAGCAGATCCCGCTGTTCCACGTACCCGACGGCAGCGGCCTGCCGCCGCTCGCGCTGCTGGACGATCCCAAGCCGCAGCCCAAGGGCTACGACGAGAGCACGCTGGAAACGCTGTCGCGGCAGATCGAGTTCAAGCTCAAGGATTTCCGTATCGACGCGCAGGTGGTGGGCGCCTACCCGGGCCCGGTGATCACCCGCTTCGAGATCGAGCCGGCCCCGGGCATCAAGGTCAGCCAGATCAGCTCGCTGGACAAGGACATCGCGCGCGGCCTGTCGGTGAAGTCCGTGCGCGTGGTGGACGTGATTCCCGGCAAGTCGGTGATCGGCCTGGAAACGCCGAACACGCACCGCGAGATGATCTATCTCAGCGAGCTGCTGCGCTCCAAGGAATACGACAAGTCCGCCAGCCCGCTGACGCTGGCGCTGGGCAAGGACATCGCCGGCCGCCCGACGGTGGCCGACCTGGCGCGCATGCCGCACCTGCTGGTGGCCGGCACCACCGGTTCGGGCAAGTCGGTGGCGGTCAACGCCATGGTCCTGAGCCTGCTGTACAAGGCCTCCGCCAAGGACCTGCGGATGCTGATGATCGACCCGAAGATGCTCGAGCTGAGCGTCTACCAGGGCATTCCGCACCTGCTGGCGCCGGTGGTCACCGACATGAAGGAGGCCGCCAACGGCCTGCGCTGGTGCGTGGCGGAGATGGAGCGGCGCTACAAGCTGATGAGCGCGGTGGGCGTGCGCAACCTGGCCGGCTTCAACAAGAAGGTGCGCGACGCGCAGGAGGCCGGGCAGCCGCTGCTCGACCCGCTGTTCCGCCCCAGTCCGGATTCCACGGACGTCGCCGAGCCGCTGGAAACGTTGCCGTTCATCGTCATCTTCATCGACGAATTCGCCGACATGATGATGATCGTCGGCAAAAAGGTGGAGGAGCTGATCGCGCGCCTGGCGCAGAAGGCCCGCGCCGCCGGCATCCACCTGATCCTGGCCACCCAGCGCCCCTCGGTGGACGTGATCACCGGCCTGATCAAGGCCAACATCCCCACGCGCATCGCCTTCCAGGTGTCGAGCAAGATCGACTCGCGCACCATCCTCGACCAGTCCGGCGCCGAAACCCTGCTGGGCCATGGCGACATGCTCTACCTGCCGCCCGGCACCGCCATGCCCGAACGCGTGCACGGCGCCTTCGTCTCGGACGAGGAAGTGCACCGCGTGGTGGAGAACCTCAAGCAGAGCGGCGGCGGCCCCGACTACATCGAGGGCGTGCTGGACGAATCGCAGACCATGTACGACGGCACCACCGTGGGCGCGACCGGCCTGCCGGAAGCGGCCTCGGCCTCGGGCGACGAATCCGACCCGCTGTACGACGAGGCGGTGAAGATCGTCACCGAGACGCGCCGCGCCTCGATCTCCGGCGTGCAGCGGCGCCTGAAGATCGGCTACAACCGCGCCGCGCGCCTGGTCGAGGCGATGGAGGCCGCTGGCGTCGTGTCCGCGCCCGAGCACAACGGCGACCGCGCCGTCCTGGCGCCGCCGCCGCCGAAGTAGCGCCGCGCCGCGCGCGCGGGCGTCCGGCCCAGGGCGCGTTCCGCGTTTACATGGGGATCGGCGAGGGGCCGGTTCAGCTTGCGCTTTGCAGACTTGCGCGACCCCTCCACAAGGACCCCATCCATGATCCGCAACTGCCGTTGGCTGCTCCTCGCGTTCGCCGTGCTGGCCGGTGCCGCGCACGCGGGCGCGCGTGAACAGCTCGACACCTTCACCCGCGGCCTCAAGGGGCTGGACGGGCAGTTCACCCAGCAGGTGTTCGACGACAACGGCCGCGTGCGCGAGTCGTCCAGCGGCCGCGTCGCGCTGGCCGCGCCGCGCCTGTTCCGCTGGGAATACCAGAAGCCGTACCCGCAGCTGATCGTGGCCGACGGCACCACCGTGTGGGTCTACGATCCGGACCTGGAGCAGGTCACCCGCCGCCCCCAGGGCAGCGCCGAGCAGGACAGCCCGCTCGCCGCGCTGATCGATCCGGGCCGCCTCGACCGCGACTTCCTGGTCGAGGATGGCGGCAGCGCCGATGGCCTGCAGTGGCTGGTCCTGCGCCCGCGCCAGGACGCCGACGACGCCGCCTTCCAGACCGCGCGCCTGGGCCTGGACGGCTCGGGCCTGGTGCGGATGGAGATCGTCGACGCGCTCGGCCAGCGCACCCAGATCCGCTTCAGCGGCTGGAAGCGCAATCCCTCCTTCCCGGCCGCCACCTTCCGCTACAGTCCGCCGGCGGGCGTGGACGTGGTGGGCGAGGGCTGATCGCAGCCATGCATCCGTCGCTGCCCCGGCTGGAACCACGCGCGCGCAGGCGCCGGCGCCTGGGCGCCGGGCTGGCCCTCGCGCTGGCCGCGGTGCTGCCGGCCGTGGCGATGGCGCAGTCGCCGGCGTCGCAGCGCACCGGCGTGCAGGCGGCCGAGCCGGCGCAGGCCTCCAGCGGCGACGAGGCGCTGGACAATGCCGTGGCCGCGGTCGTGGTGGCGGCGCTGTCCGCCCAGCTGGGGGCGCCGGCGATCGAGGTCCGGCTCGACAGCTTCGACGTGGCCAACGCCGGGCCGCGCGACCGCAGCGTGAGCGGGCAGGGTCGGCTTCGCATGGGCGGCGAAGGCGGCTGGATCGGCTTCCGCTACCGCACCCTCTACGACTCCCTGCTGCGCAGCGCCGGTTATCCCGAGCTCACCATCGGCGGCGTGGGCGCGGGCGAGCACGAAGTGCCCAACGACGCGCGTCTGGTGAGCGAACTCGAGGACCGGGTCGCCAGCGGGCTGGCCTCCCAGAGCCGCGGTACCCCGCGGCTGCAGCTGGATCGGATCAGCACGGTGGAGGGCGGTCAGCGCCTGCTGCGGATCAGCGCCGACGGCGTGGCCGACTTCGGCCTGGACGGAACCAGCGGGATCGAGATCGTCGGCCTGTACGACCGCATCGCCGGCCGCTGGCAGCGGGTGGACTACACCCTGGGGAGCCGTCCGCGCTAGCGCTCGCGGGGGATTCGCGTCCTCTGCGCCGCGCTCTTGTTATCTTGGCGTCCCCTCCCGTTCCGGATCGCAGTACCGTGCCACGCGCCAAGGCCCGCGCCACTTCCGGCGAACCTGCCGCCGACCTGCTGGCGGTCGACCGCAGCGGCCTGCGTCCGCTGGCCGAGCGCATGCGCCCGCGCAGCCTCGACGAGATGGTCGGGCAGCGCCGGCTGGTCGCGCCGGGATCCGCGCTGCGCACCGCGATCGAATCGGGCGCGGTGCACTCGATGGTGCTCTGGGGCCCGCCCGGCTGCGGCAAGACCACCCTGGCGCTGCTGCTGGCGCAGTACGCCGACGCGGACTTCCGCTCGGTCTCGGCCGTGCTCTCGGGCCTGCCGGAAGTGCGCCAGGTGCTGGCCGAGGCCACCCACCGCTTCGCCGAAGGCAGGCGCACGGTGCTGTTCGTCGACGAGGTACACCGCTTCAACAAGGCGCAGCAGGACGCCTTCCTGCCGCATATCGAGCGCGGGACGATCGTCTTCGTCGGCGCCACCACCGAGAACCCTTCGTTCGAACTGAACTCGGCGCTGCTCTCGCGCTGCCGCGTGCACGTGATGGAGGCGGTCTCGGCGCAGGACATCCAGCAGGCCCTGCAGCATGCGCTGGAGGACGGCGAGCGCGGGCTGGGCGGGCGTGGCCTGCAGGTCGATGACGCCCAACTGCAGCTGATCTCGGTGGCGGCGGACGGCGACGTGCGGCGCGGCCTGACCCTGCTGGAGATCGCCGCAGAACTGGCGGGCGAGGGCGGCACGATCACCGGCACGCTGCTGGAGCAGGTGCTGGCCGACCGCACGCGCCGCTTCGACAAGGGCGGCGAGCAGTTCTACGACCAGATCTCGGCGCTGCACAAGTCGGTGCGCAGTTCCAATCCCGATGCCGCGCTGTACTGGCTGACGCGCATGCTCGACGGCGGTTGCGACCCGATCTACCTGGCGCGGCGCATGACCCGCATGGCGGTGGAGGACATCGGCCTGGCCGACCCGCGCGCCTTGTCCATGGCGATCGAGGCGTGGGAGACCTATGACCGGCTGGGCAGTCCGGAAGGCGAACTGGCGCTGGCGCAGCTGGTGATCTACCTGGCCAGTACCGCCAAGTCCAACGCCGCCTATGTCGCCTACAAGGCGGCGCGCCGCGACGTGTCCGAGTACGGCACCCAGGAGGTGCCGATGCACCTGCGCAATGCGCCGACCAGGCTGATGAAGGAACTGGGCTACGCCAAGGGCTACCAGTACGACCACGACAGCGATGGTGGCGTCGCCCTCGACCAGACCGGCTTCCCCGACGCCATGGGCGAGCGCGTCTACTATCGTCCCGTGGAGCGGGGCCTGGAGCTCAAGCTCAAGGAAAAGCTCGACCGGCTGCGCGCGGCGCGCGGGCTGGACGCCCCCGGGGCGGGCGGGCGGCGCAAGGAATGAGGCCGCCGGCCCGGCGCCACCGTCACGGCGCCCTGGCGCGCGTCGGCCTCCCTCGGACCCGGGCCCTGACTGGAAGCATGCGATGGCAGTAGCGACCTGGCGCAACAAATGGCTGCTGGCGGCCGTGGCCGCGGTGGCCGTGCTCCTGCTCGTCTGGATCGTCGGCCACGTGCGCGGCCCGGTTCTGCCGGGCTACGAGGTGGTGCAGGCGCCGCTGGTCCAGACGGTGGTCGCCACCGGGCGGGTGACGACGCTTTCGCGGGTGCAGGTGGGCACCGAGATCTCCGGGCTGGTGCTGGAGCGGCGGGTGATGGAGGGCGACCGGGTCGCGCCGGGCGACGTGCTGGTGGTGCTGCGCGCGAGCGACCTGGAGGCGCGGCGCGACGAGGCGCGTGCGGCGCTGGCGGCCCTGACCGAGGAAGAACGCCCCGACGCGCAGGCGCGCCGGCGCCAGGCGCAGGCCGAACTGGCGCAGGCTGAGCGCGACCTCGCACGGCGCCGCGAACTGGGCGAGCGCCAGCTGGTGTCGCGCGAGAGCGTGGAGCAGGCGGCGCAAGCGGTGGTGGCGGCGCGCGCGGCGGCCGAGCAGGCGCGCCTGGCGGTGGCGGCGCTGTCCGGCGGCGCGCGCGAGGCGCAGGCGCGCGATCGCCTGGCCGCGGCCGAAGCCGACCTGGCGCGCGCGGTGATCCGCTCCACCGTCGCCGGCACGGTGCTGATCCGCAACGTCGAACCGGGCGACACGGTCGGCCCCGGCGACATGCTGCTGGAGATCGCCAGCGACGCGCCGAACGAAGTGGTGGTGGCGCTGGACGAGAAGAACCTCGACCGCCTGCAGGTGGGGCAGCAGGCCACCTGCATCGCCGATGCGTTCCCGGGCCGGCCGTTCGCGGCCACGGTCCACCAGATCGCGCCCGGCGTGGATCCGGCGCGCGGGACCATCGAGGTGCGCCTGCGCATCGACCCGGCCGCCGATTTCGTGCGACAGGACATGACGGTCACCGCGACCATCCTCACCGGCCGCAGCGACAGCGCCCTGGCCGTCGCCAACGATGCGCTGCTCGATGCCGGTCCGGGCGCGGAGCAGGGCGATGTGCTGCTGGTGCGCGACGGCCGCGTGCAGCGCGCCACCGTGCGACTGGGGCTGCGCGGGCTGGCGATGAGCCAGGTGGTCGGGGGGCTGGAGCCCGGCGACCGGGTGCTGGCGGCCGGCGCGCTCGCCCCGGACCGGATGCCGGCGGACGGCGAACGGGTGCGCGTGCGCCTGCAGGCCGCGCCCGATACCGCCGACGCCACCGCCGGCGAACTGCCGGTCCAGTTCGACTGAGCGGATGTGGATCGAGTCGGCCATCGCGATGCGCTTCCTGCGCCACGGGCGGGCGCAGACGCTGCTGATCCTGTTCGGCATCGCGGTGGGCGTGGCGGTGATCGTGTTCGTCACCGCGCTGATCGGTGGACTGCAGGCCAACATCATCGACCGCACGCTCGGTACCCAGGCGCACGTGCGCGTGGAAGCGCCGCGCGAGGTCAACCTGGTCGCGCCCGCACCGCCCGGTACGCTGCAGCTGCTGCTCGAGGATCCGCGCCCGCAGGCGCTGCGGCCGATCGACAACTGGATCCAGGTGCAGTCCGTGCTCGACCGCCTTCCCGGCATCACCGCCGTCTCGCCGCTGGTCTCGGGCCCTGCGTTCGGCCGGCGCGGCGAGGCGGTGGAATCGGTCGCCCTGGTCGGCATCGATCTGACCCGCTACCTGCGGGTGATCCCGCTGGACGAGAACATGGTCGAGGGCCGGCTCGAGGTCGGATCGGGCAATGCCGTGGTCGGCAGCCAGCTGGCCGAGGACCTGGGCCTGCGCCTGGGCGGCAAGCTGCGCCTGGACACCGGCGAAGGCCGCGACGCGATCGTCAACGTGGCCGGAATCTTCGAACTGGGCGTGCGCGACCTGGATTCGCGCTATGTCTACGTCGACCTCAAACAGGCGCAGTCGCTGCTCGACCTGCCAGGCGGGGTGACGGTGATCGACCTGACCGTGGAAGACCTGTTCGCCGCCGACCAGGTGTCCGCGCGCGTGCGCGGCCTGACCGGACTGCAGGCCGAGAGCTGGATGGAGAGCAATGCCCAGCTGATGAACGCGCTCAGTTCGCAGAGCCTGTCCACGCGCATGATCAGCTTCTTCGTGGCGGTGTCGGTGGCCCTGGGCATCGCCAGCGTGCTCGCCGTCAGCGTGGCCCAGCGCACGCGCGAGATCGGCATCCTGCGTGCCATGGGTACGCGCCGCCGGCAGATGCTGCAGGTGTTCCTGATCCAGGGCGCGGTGCTGGGGCTGGCCGGGTCGGCGATCGGCGCCCTGTCGGGGCTAGGCCTGGTCGCGGCCTTCAACAACTTCGGCCCCAAGCTGTTCACCATCCCGCTGCCGCCGACCCTTGTGCCCTCGGCCATGGCCCTGGCCACGATCGCCGGCATGGCCGCGGCCTACGTGCCGGCCTCGCGCGCATCGAAGCTCGATCCGGTGGAGGCGATCCGTGGCTGAGGCGCGCGAAGTCCTGCGGCTGGAGGGGCTGCGCAAGTCCTACAACATCGGCCGGCCCAACGAGGTCGAGGTGCTGCATGGCATCGACCTGCGCCTGGACAGCGCCGACTTCGCCGCCCTGGTCGGGCCCTCGGGATCGGGCAAGAGCACGCTGCTCAACCTCATCGGCCTGCTCGATACCCCGACTTCGGGCGAGCTGTACCTGCGCGGCGAGCCCACCCGCGAGATGGACGACGAGGCGCGCACCGCGCTGCGCGGCCGGCATATCGGCTTCGTCTTCCAGTTCCACCACCTCATCGCGGCGTTCACCGCGCTGGAGAACGTGCTGATGCCGTGGATGGTGGCCCATGGCAAGCCCGCTCCGGAGATCGTCGATACCGCGCGCGGCCTGCTGGCCGGGGTGGGGCTGGAGAAGCTGGCCGACCGCCGGCCCGACCAGCTCTCCGGCGGACAGCAGCAGCGCGTGGCGATCGCGCGCGCCCTGGTGACGCGGCCGGCCCTGCTGCTGGCCGACGAACCCACGGGCAACCTGGATACCAGGACGGCCGCCGAGGTGTTCGACCTGCTGCGACGCTTCAACGCGCAGTACGGCTGCGCGGTGCTGGTGGTGACCCACGACCCGCGACTGTCCGAAACCTGCGACCGCACCATCGACCTGGTGGACGGCTGCATCGTGTCGGACGAGCGGCGCGAGGGCGCGGGGCCGGGCGAAGAGCGGGCGCCCTCCCGGAAGGATTGAGCGCACCCGGCGCGCCAACGAAAAAACCCGGCGCGTGGCCGGGTTTTTTGAAGCCTGGAACAGGCCTGTGTGGTGGGCGGTGCAGGGTTCGAACCTGCGACCCTCGCCGTGTGAAGGCGATGCTCTACCGCTGAGCTAACCGCCCGGTTCGTGCGTCGCCGGAAAAGACCGGCGGCGGGTTGCCGAGACGGTGGATCGTTCGGCAACGGTGAAGCGGGACGCGAATTCTAAGGGAGTGACGCGGGCGCAGCAAGCCTTTGTGCATCGTCCGGTGGTGATCGGCTGGCGTTGGGGGTTCGCGGCCGTCCGGTCCCCGCCCGCGGCGCCGATTGCCCGGCCCTGTGCGCGTCAGGCGGCGCCCGCATACGAGGCATGCACCAGCCGGCCCAGGTGCAGGCGCTCGGCGTCGCGCAGGAACGGCGAGAGCAGCATCATCGCCTGCACGATGCCCTCGCGGATCGCCGCGCGCTCGTCGCGGTCGCCGCGGATTGCGGCGTAGTTGAGCCAGAACGTGGCCAGCACCAGCAGGTTGGTGGCCGCCGCGTCGATCTCGGCGGGCGCGGCCCGCACCACGCCGGCCTGCGACAGGCCGCGCATGACCGCGTGGGCGCGGTCGTCGGCGCGCTGCAGGATGCGCGCGAAGCGCACCCGCAGCCGCCGGTTGCGGCTGAGAATCTCGAGCAGGTCGCGATAGAAGAACCGGTACTCCCAGATGCACTCGAAGATGCCGTGGAGTTCCAGCCAGATGTCCTCGAGTCCGGGCAGACGCCCGTCCGGCGGGGTGAGCGCATCGTCCATCCGCGCCTCGTAGCGCGCGAACAGGTGCTCGATGATGTCGTCCTTGTTGCGGAAGTGGTAGTACAGGTTGCCGGGACTGATCTCCAGTTCCTCGGCGATGTGGTTGGTGGTGACGGTCGGCTCGCCCCGGGCGTTGAACATCGCCAGGGCGCAGTCGAGGATCCGTTGTCGCGTATCGCGGGCCATGGGCGTGGCACCTCAACCCTTGAGGCGGGTGACGAGCTCGACGTACTGTTCGCGCGCCTGCTCGGGCGGCATGCCCTTGAGCTGGCTCCAGGCCTCGTACTTGGCGCTGCCCACGAAGTCGAAGAAACCGGGCTTGGGGCCGCTGACATCGCCCTCGGCGCCCTGCTTGTAAAGGGCGTACAGGCGCAGCAGCGTCTCGTTGTCGGGGCGCAGCGGCAGCATCTGCACGTCCTTGGCCGCCTGCTCGAACGTCAGCCTGACGCTGCCCATTTCGCCCATCCGCATCCGATCGTGGGCCATGACAGCACGCCGCCGGGGGGCGGTCAACATGCGCCGCGGCGGCCTTAGTAGGGCCGGCACTGGCGGAAGCGGACCATGGCCGTGGTGCCGGGCGGCGGCGTGAACTGGATCCGCGACGAGGCCAGCTCGTCGTAGCGCTCCACCACCGGACAGATGGCGGCGAACGGGTCCGCCTGTACCTCCGAGGCGTAGACCTGGAGGGTGGACTCGCTGGACCAGACCGCGCGGTCGACGCCGGGCAGGGCGGACACGGCGTCCGCGAGTTCGACGCGCTGGCGCGCGACCTCCTCCGGCGTCGGCGGCGCCTGCACCGTGGCAGGGGCGGGCGCGACCGGGGGCGGGGCGGACGTGGCCGCAGGCGCGGCCGCAACCGGGTCTTGCGGCGCCGGGGGCGCGGCGGGCGCCGGGGCGCGGGATGGCGTGGTACCGCTGCCCTGGGGCAGGGCAAGCCAGATCGCGGTTCCGGCGAGCACGGCGGCCAGCCAGGACAGCACGATGCGCCTGCGCGCGGCGGCGCCTGCCTTGGTGCGTATGGCGTCCAGCTGGGCTTCAGGCAGGAAGTCGCGCAGTTGCGGCCAAAGCGCCTGCCCGTCGAGCAGTTCGATGCGCAGCGACTCGGCCAGCGGCCGCGCATCGTCGGTGATGCGGCCCTGGGTGACGAGGAAGCCGCCGGAAGCGCCCCGCAGTTCCACGGCGCGGGCGAGCTCGTTGACGCTCAGCCGCCCCAGGACGAAGGCGCTGCCGTGTTTGCACGACAGCAGCCATTGCCCGCCTTCGCCCTCGAGCAGGTGCTCGCCGTCGCCGGATACGTCGGCCCCGGCCACGCGCTGGAAGCCGCGGCGCGCCAGCGCGTCGAACACCATGTGGATGAAGCTGCGCCAGGACACGCCCGACAGCGCGGCGATGCCGGCGCGGGCCTCGTCAGTGCGGAGTTGGACGGTGCGGAAGTAGAGCGTGGCCACGCCACCGATCAGCAGCACGACGCCGATCGCGATCAGCCAGTTGGACATCTGTTACCAGGGGGGGAGCTGCAGCAGGACAGGATAGCCGATCGCCGGCGCGGGGCGCGCCGGCGAAGCGGTGTGGGGCGTTGCGCGCGAGCGCGGGATCAGCCGTTCACTGGCCCTTGGAAACGCTCGGCGAGCACCCGCCGGATCTCCGCCTCGATCGGGCTCTTGAGCGCCGACAGCAGGAAGCCCAAGGTGGCGGTGACGTGCAGCTGGCTCGGTTCCAGCGCGATCCGTCCGTCGACGCCGGTGCGGGAGAAACGCAGGGTGTCGCCCTGCCAGTCGTAGGCCACGTCGAAGCGCTCGGACAGCTTCTGCGCGACCTGTTCGATGGCCTGGCGAGCCTGGTCCATCGGCAGGGAATGGGCGTGGCGGATATCGATCGAGGACATGGGAGGCGCCTGCGCGGGGAGGGGCGTCATTCTGCGGTGCGCGCGCGCGGCGGCCAAGGGGCGGGCGATGCGCGTGCTAGATTGCGGCGCCATGGAATCCGTCCGCCTGCGAATCGTCAGCCTTGCCGAAGACCGCCCCTTGACCACGGGGGTGCACGGCATCGCGCGCCCGGCCGCGGGCGGGGTCGAGGTGGTCGAGGGCGGGGCCGATTGCCCGCTGCGCCTGTGCGTGGACCGGCGCGGGATCTGGCTGAACGTCGACGACGGCGCGCCGGGCGTGCATGTGAATGGCCGCCAGGTGCGGCGCATGGCCATGCTGCGGGCGGGCGACGCGATCTATGTCGATGGCGTGGAACTGCGCCTGGTCTCGGATGCGCCGACGCAGGTGCTGCGTCCCGGGGACGAACCGGCGGGCGGCAACGAGACACCGGACCTGCGCGTGGTGCTGCGCGGCGTGGGTGGCCGCTTCCACGGGCGCTGCTTCACCCTCGAGCGGCCGCGGCTGGTGGGCCGCCACCCCGATGCCGACATCCGCATCGACGATCCGGCCTTCGCCGACCGCCATGCGCGGCTCGAGCTGGCCGGGGAGCAGGTGGTGCTGCGCGACCTGGGCTCGGCCGAAGGCAGCCTGGTCAACGGCGAACCCGTGCGCGACGCGATGCTGGAAGCCGGCGACCAGGTGGTGTTCGATGCCCACCATCGCTTCGTGGTCGAGGCGCCCCGGCGCCGTCCGCGCGCGCCCGGACCGGAGGCGGCGGTGGAGCAAGCGCCGCTGCGGCCGGCCACGGACATCGGGCCCGCGTTGCGCCTGCCGTGGCTGCTGCTGGCGGCGCTGGGCCTGGCCCTGCTGCTGGCGGCGCTGCTGCTGTTCGGCGCGGGCTGAGCCTGCGCGCGCGCCCGTCTAGCTTGGCGTAGGCGTCGCGGCGCCGGCGCGGCGCGGCCACAGTCGCTTCCAGACGCGCCAGCCCAGCAGCAGGGCCAGGATCGCGGCGTAGAGCAGCGGCTCGCGGTAGTCGGACTTGACCACCCACCAGAAGTGCAGCACCGCCAGCACCGCAACCGCGTACACGGCCCGGTGCAGGCGTCCCCAGTTGCGCCCGAGCCTGCGCATCCAGCCGCGGGTCGAGGTGACCGCCAGCGGCACCAGCAGCAGCCAGGCGGCGAAGCCGACGGTGATGTAGGGGCGCTTGGCGATCTCCTCGAACACGAGCGTCCACCAGCCGCGCAGGTCCAGCGCCAGGTAGGCAGCCAGGTGCAGGCTGGCATAGGCGAAGGCATACAGTCCGAGCATGCGCCTGAAGCGCAGGAGCACCGTCTGCCCGCTGAGCTGGCGCAGCGGCGTGATCGCCAAGGTCAGCAGCAGCAGGCGCAGCGCCCACAGGCCCAGTTCGTGCTCGATCGCCGCGACCGGGTCGGGTCCGAGCGCGTCGATGTCGGTCTCGTCCCACACCCGGGCGATCCGCCAGCCCAGCACCGCCAGCGGCGCCAGCGCCAGCGCGTGTACCGCCGCCTTGGCCGGCAGCAGCCAGCGCGGCCCGGCGCTCACGTCGTGCCGGCCCGTGCCGATGGATGCAGGCGCCAGCGCCTGGCGCCTGCCCGCCGGCGCCTCAGTACCACCGCTTCAGGTCCATGCCCGAGTACAGCGCGGCCACGTGTTCGCCATAGCCGTTGAACTTGAGGGTGGGGATGCGATCGGCGAACAGGCGGTTGCCGGTGCCGGCGATCCGCCGCTCGGTCTTCTGGCTCCAGCGCGGGTGGTCGACATCCGGATTGACGTTGCTGTAGAAGCCGTATTCCGAGGGCTGCAGGCGGTTCCAGGCGGTCGGCGGCATGCGCTCGGTGAAGCGGATCTCCACGATCGACTTGATGCTCTTGAAGCCGTACTTCCACGGCACCACCAGCCGCAGCGGCGCGCCGTTCTGCTGCGGCAGCGGCTTGCCGTACAGGCCTGTGGCCAGGAAGGCCAGTGGATGCATGGCCTCGTCGATGCGCAGGCCCTCGCGATAGGGCCAGTCGATCGAGCGGAAACCCAGGCCCGGCATCTGCGCCGGATCGGCCAGGGTGGTGAAAGCCACGTACCTGGCCTTCGAGGTGGGTTCGAACTTCTTCAGCACCTCGCCCAGCGGCACGCCAAGCCAGGGAATCACCATCGACCACCCCTCGACACAGCGCAGGCGGTAGATGCGTTCCTCGCTGCCGACGCCCTTGAGCAGGTCCTCGAACGACAGCGTGCCGGGTTTCCCGCATTCGCCGGACACGGCCACGTTCCACGGCGACGTCCGCAGCGTCCTTGCCGCCCGCGATGGATCGGCCTTGCCCGTACCGAACTCGTAGAAGTTGTTGTAGCTGGTGATGTCCTCGATCCGCGTCAGGGGTTCGCCGGTGCTGAAGCCCGCGCGCGCCTGCTGCGGGGTGACCACCGCGCCGGACGGCGGCGCCTCGGCCTCGGCGCATCCGGCCAGCGGCAACAGCGGCGCTGCGGCGAAGGCGCCGAGCAGCCTGCGCCGCGCGCGATAAACGGTTTCATCGGTAACGTCCGAGGCGGGGTTTGCGAGTGCGCGGCGCAGCGACATGGATGGTTTCCGTGGGAAGCGGTTCTTCGACGTGGAAGGGCGCCGAAAGTTGCGCAAGGCCGGGCGGGAATCGCTGGTGCGCTGCGGCATACTAGGGTTCTTCCTCCACCAGATCGTGAAACACGATGACGCGCGCGTACAACTTCAGCCCCGGGCCGGCGGCCCTTCCCGAATCGGTGCTCCGCCAGGCCCAGGCCGACATGCTGGAGTGGGGCGATGCACGCGCATCGATCGTGGAGATCAGCCATCGCGGTCCGGAGTTCCTGGAAGTCGCGCATCGGGCCGAGGCCGACCTGCGCACGCTGCTGGCGATCCCCGACGACTACGCGGTGCTGTTCCCCGCCGGCGGCGCGACCACGCAGCAGGCGCTCATCGCGCTGAACTTCGCCGCGCCGGGCCAGCGGGTCGACTACGTGGTGAGCGGGCACTGGGGACGCACGGCGCTCAAGCAGCTGGTGTCGGTGGATGTGAACATCGCGGCCAGCAGCGAGGATGACGGCTTCCGCACGATCCCGGCGCGCGAAACGTGGCGGCTGTCGGACGATGCGGCCTATGTCCACATCACCGCCAACGAGACCATCCACGGCGTCGAGTACCGTCCGGCCTGGGGGCAGGTGCCGCCGGACACCGGCGCGGTGCCGCTGTTCGCGGACTTCAGTTCGAGCATCGCTTCCGAGCCGATCGACGTGTCCAGGTACGGCCTGATCTACGCCGGCGCGCAGAAGAACCTGGGGCCGGTCGGGATCGGCGTGGTGATCGTGCGGCGCGACCTGCTCGAACGCACCGGCCAGCCGCGCGCGGACATCTTCGACTACCGTTCGCAGCTGAAGAACGAGTCGATGCTCAACACGCCGCCGACCTGGAACTGGTACCTGCTGGGCCAGACCGTGCGCTGGATGCTCGACGAGGGCGGCACCGCGGAGTTCGACCGCCGCAGCGACGCCAAGTCCGCGCTGCTGTACGGCGCGATCGACGGGTCGGGCGGTTTCTATCGCAACCCGGTGGACGCCAGCGTGCGTTCGCGGATGAACGTGCCGTTCTTCCTTGCGGACGACGCGCTCGATGCGGACTTCCTGGCCGGCGCGCGCGAGGCCGGGCTGATCGGGCTCAAGGGCCACCGCGTCCTCGGCGGCATGCGCGCCTCGATCTACAACGCCATGCCGCTGGCCGGCGTGCAGGCGCTGGTCGACTACATGCAGGAGTTCCAGAAGCGCCATGGCTGAACGTAATACCCGCGCGCGGGCCAAGGCCGCCGCCGGCAGGAACGCGCCCAAGGGCGCACGCGTGGCGAAGCCCGCCGCCGCAGGCGCGGCCAAGGCCGCGCCGCGTGCCGCGAAGACCGTCCGCGCAGGCCGCGCGTCCGCCGCGCCGGCTGCGACCACGGGCACGCCGGACCTGGCCGCGGTGCGCGCGCAGATCGACGGGATCGACCGCGAGATCCAGTCGCTGATCGCGGAACGCGCGCTGTGGGCGCACCAGGTCGGCAAGGCCAAGGGCAAGCTCGCCGCCGCCATCGACTACTACCGCCCCGAGCGCGAGGCCCAGGTCCTGCGCCGGGTGGTGGACCGCAACGACGGCCCGCTCAGCGACGAAGTGCTGGTGCGCCTGTTCCGCGAGATCATGTCGGCCTGCCTGGCCCAGCAGGAGCCGTTGAAAATCGGCTACCTGGGCCCGGAGGGCACGTTCTCGCAGCAGGCCGTGCACAAGCAGTTCGGCCATTCGGCCAAGGGCCTGCCGCTGGTCAGCATCGAGGAGGTATTCGACGAGGTGGCCGCGGGCAACGCCGATTTCGGCGTGGTGCCGGTGGAGAACTCGGGCCAGGGCACGATCCAGTCGACGCTGGACATGTTCCTGACATCGCCTCTGAAGATCTGCGGCGAGGTCGAGCTGCGCGTGCACCAGTACCTGCTGTCGCGCACCGGCCACATCGAGGACATCGAGCGGGTGTATTCGCACGGCATGTCGCTGGCGCAGTGCAAGAACTGGCTGCGGCAGAACCTGCCGCGCGTGCACAAGGAGGCCGTGTCCAGCAACGCCGAGGCGGTGCGGCGCGCGAAGAAGTCCGACGACGCGGCCGCCATCGCCGGCGAGAATGCCGCGCACGTGTACGGCATGAAGGTGGTGGCCGGGCCGATCGAGGACCGCAGCGACAACACCACGCGCTTCCTGGTGATCGGGCGCGCCTCGTTCCCGCCCTCGGGCAACGATCGCACCTCGCTGATGGTGTCCATCCGCGACCAGCCCGGCGCGCTGTACCGCATCCTCGAGCCGCTGGCGCGGCGCGGCATCAGCATGAACCGCATCGAATCGCGTCCGGCGCACGGTGGGCTGTGGCAGTACGCCTTCTTCATCGACGTGCAGGGGCATGTCGACGAATCCCCGCTCAAGGACGCCCTGGCCGACATCGATGGCTTCGCCGGCGACGTGCGCGTGCTGGGGTCGTATCCGCTCGCGGTGCCTTGATCGGGACGCGCGGCGTGCCGCATGCGGCCCGTGCGCGCATGTAATTTCGAACAGCTTGGACGGGGAAAGGTGATGGGCAGCGGCAACGGGATGGACTGGATCGCGTCCAGGGGCGGCGCGCTGCGCGGCGAACTGGCCGTGCCAGGAGACAAGTCGGTCTCGCACCGCGCGATCATGCTGGCCTCGCTGGCCGATGGCGTCTCGCGCATCGACGGCTTCCTCGAGGGCGAGGATGCGCGCGCCACCGAGACGATCTTCCGGCGCATGGGCGTGCGGATCGAGGTGCCATCGGCGGGCAGCCGCATCGTGCATGGCGCGGGCATCGATGGGCTACGCGCGCCCGAGGGCCCGCTCGACTGCGGCAACGCCGGCACCGGCATGCGCCTGCTCGCCGGCCTGCTGGCGGGGCAGCGCTTCGATACCGTGCTGGTCGGCGACGAGTCGCTGTCGAAGCGGCCGATGCGCCGGGTGACGGTGCCATTGGCGCGGATGGGCGCGCGCATCGACACCGGCGAAGGCGGAGTGCCGCCGCTGCGCATCCACGGCGGGGCGGCGCTGCAGGGCATCGACATCGAGACCGACGTCGCCAGCGCCCAGGTCAAGTCGGCGCTGCTGCTGGCCGGCCTCCATGCGCGCGGCACCACCACCGTGCGCGAGCCGCATCCCACCCGCGACTACACCGAGCGCATGCTGCAGGCGCTGGGCTGGCCGATCGAGTTCTCGCCCGGCTTCGCGCGGCTCGAGGGCGGGCACCGGCTGCACGCGCGCGACATCGCGGTGCCGGCGGACTTCTCCTCGGCCGCGTTCTTCATCGTCGCCGCGACCCTGGTGCCGGGTTCCGAGCTGCGGCTGCTGCGCGTGGGCGTCAACCCGCGGCGCACGGGTCTGCTGCACGTGCTGCGGCTGATGGGTGCGGACATCGTCGAGCATCCTGCGGGCGAGCAGGGCGGCGAGCCGGTCAGCGACCTGGTGGTGCGACACGCGCCGTTGCACGGGATCGAAGTGCCCGAGGAACACGTGGCCGACATGATCGACGAGTTCCCGGTGCTGTTCGTCGCCGCGGCCTGCGCGAGCGGGCAGACCCTGGTGCGAGGAGCCGCGGAGCTGCGGGTCAAGGAATCCGATCGCATCGCGACCATGGCCGACGGCCTGCGTGCGCTGGGCGTGCGCGTGGACGAGGCCCCGGACGGCGCGCTCATCCAGGGTGGCGGCGCGATCGGCGGCGGCTCGGTGCGGTCGCATGGCGACCATCGCATCGCCATGTCCTTCGCGGTGGCCGCGCAACGGGCGCAGGGCGAGGTGCGGATCGGCGACGTCGCCAATGTCGCCACCTCCTTCCCCGGCTTCGACGGACTGGCCGTGCGGGCCGGCTTCGGCCTGCGGGCCGGCTGAGGGCGCCGCACCGGCGGCCCGCGCTCAGCGGGTATCGGCGCGGAACTCCACCGGCACCTCCAGCACCGAGGGCACCGGCCGCCCCCGTTTCAGGGCCGGCTCGAAGCGCCAGCCCTCCACCGCGCGCTGCGCGGCCCGGTCCAGCTCGCGCGAGCCGCTGGAGCGCGCGATGTCCACCCGCGTGGGCCTGCCGTCGGCGGCCACGGCCACCCGTACGAGGACCGTGCCCTGCACGCCGCCGCGCAGGGCGGGCTGGGGATACTCGGGCGGCTGCGGCGCGATGGGCCGTGCCGCGCGGTCGCCGCGCCCGTCGGGGGCAGGGCCCGGGGAGGCGGCACCATCGGCCGCCACGGCGCGCTCGCGAGCGCCCGGCTCCTGCGAGACCGGCGATTGCGAGGGCAGCGGGGCGGTCTCTCCGATCTGGGGCGGGGGCGGCGCGTCGCCGCGACCGATGAAGTACCAGGCCGCCAGGATCAGCAGGAGCAGGGCCAGCACCCACAGCAGGGCGCTGCGGCGTCGGCGCGGCCCGGGGGGCGGGGACGGCGGCGCGCCCAGCGCGCGGTGCGGAGATCCGGACATCGGCCGGGCTCCCGGATGGAAGACCGCCCAAGCTCGCACCGTCCCCGTGCAGGCGGCGTGGCTGTGCGGTCGTTGGCGTCGGCCGGGACCCGCGTCAGGGCGGGGGAACGTCGAAGCGGATGCTCTGCTGCACGGTGCCCGGTACCGGCTGGCCATCGCGCAGGGCCGGCTCGAAACGCCAGCGGCGAACCGCCCGCAGCGCGGCGCGGTCGAGGTCGCGGTTGCGGCTGCTGCTGACCACGGCGACCTCGGCCGGACGACCGCGCGCGTCCACCTCGATCCGCAGCACCACCTCGCCTGAAGCGCCCGCGCGCAGCGCGGCGGCGGGATAGTCCGGCGCGGGGGCCGAGAGCACGCGCGGCTCCCGCGGGCCCGTCCCGGGCGTGGCAGCGCTCGCAGGGGCCTCTGGCGCCTGCGTGTCGGGCGTGGTCGCTGGCGCGGGCTGAGCCTGCCGGGACGCGGCGGCCGGTTCCTCCGCGGTCGGCGGGCGGGTATCCATGCCGCTGGCGTCGGTTCCGCCAGCCGGCAGCGGCGCCGGCAAGGGCTCGAAGGCCTGGCCGGCAGCCTGGGGCAGCCCGTCGCCGTCGGCGCGGTAGAAGTCGAACTCGTCGCGCTTCTTCGACAGCACCAGGGCGAACAGCAGCATCCCCACCAGCACGGCACCGCCCACCATCCACCAGCCGCGGCCGGCGGGCAGGAAACGTGCGATGCGGGATGCGGTGGTGGGCTTGGATGACGACATGCGGCGGACCTGTGTTTTTCCCGATTCTGGCACAGGGCCGGCGGCGGCCGAAGCCGGCGGGGCAGGGCGCGCGCATCTCGGCGATAATTGCCGCTCGTCCCGCACGCGTGCCATCTCCCCATGCTCGATCCCGCCCTGCTTCGCCAACATCTTGCCGACACCGCCGAGCGCCTGCGCGCGTTGCGCGGCTTCGAGCTTCCGGTCGAGCGCCTGCAGGCGCTGGAGGCCGAGCGCAAGCAGATCCAGGTGCGCACGCAGGAACTGCAGAATCTGCGCAACACGCGCAGCAAGGCGATCGGCCAGGCCAAGGCCAAGGGCGAGGACGTCGCGCCGCTGCTGGCCGAGGTCGCCGGCCTGGGCGACGAACTGAAGGCCAGCGAGGCGCGTCTGGACGGGATCCGCGCCGAACTCGAGGCGATCGCCCTGGGCGTGCCGAACCTGCCGGACGCCTCTGTGCCGGCGGGCGCGGACGAGAGCGCGAACGTCGAGCAGCACCGCTGGGGCCAGCCGCCGGCCTTCGATTTCGAGGTCCGCGACCACGTCGAACTCGGCGCGCGCCACGGCTGGCTCGACGGCGACACCGCGGCCAAGCTGTCGGGCGCGCGCTTCACCGTGCTGCGTGGACAGCTGGCACGGCTGCACCGCGCCCTGGCCCAGTTCATGCTCGACCTGCACACGGGCGAGCACGGCTACGAGGAAACCAACGTCCCGGTGATCGTCAACGCCGAGAGCCTGACCGGCACCGGCCAGTTGCCCAAGTTCGAAGAGGACATGTTCGCCACCGAACTGGGCGGACATCGCCGCTACCTGGTGTCGACTGCCGAGATCCCGCTGACCAACACGGTGCGCGACGAGATCGTCGAGGCCGCGCGCCTGCCGCTGCGCATGACCGCGCATTCGCTGTGCTTCCGCTCGGAGGCCGGCAGCGGCGGCCGCGACGTGCGCGGCATGATCCGCCAGCACCAGTTCGAGAAGGTGGAGCTGGTGTCGATCAGCCGTCCCGAGGACAGCGACGCCGAACTCGAGCGCATGACCCGCGCCGCCGAGACCGTCCTCGAGCGGCTGGGCCTGCCCTACCGGCGCATGCTGCTGTGTTCGGGCGACATGGGCTTTGCCGCGCGCAAGACCTACGACCTGGAAGTCTGGCTGCCTTCGCAGCAGACCTACCGCGAGATCTCCTCGTGCTCCAACTGCGGCGATTTCCAGGCCCGGCGCATGCAGGCGCGCTGGCGCAATCCCGACAGCGGCAAGCCCGAACCGGTGCACACGCTCAACGGTTCTGGCACCGCGGTGGGCCGCGCCATGATCGCGGTGATGGAGAACTACCAGCAGGCCGACGGCTCGATCCTGGTGCCGCCGGCGCTGCGTCCGTACATGGGTGGCGCCGAGCGCATCGCCTGAGGACGCTGCGCGCGGCGCCCGTTGTCAGGCGGCGACCGCCAGGGCCGGGGGAATCTGGCCCAGGGCCCGTTCGATGGCCGCGGCGCGATGGGCGGGCGACATGGACACGCCATCGGCGCGCACGGTCTCGATGTCGGTGACGCCGAGGAAGCCGAACACCTGGCGCAGGTAGGGCTCGACGAAGTCGGTAGGCTGGCCGTGGTGCGGTCCGCCCGCCGCCAGCGCCAGGATCACGCGCTTGCCCCCGGCCAGGCCGACGGGACCCTGTTCGGTATAGCGGAAGGTCTTGCCGGCCACGGCGATGCGGTCGATCCAGGCCTTGAGTTCGGAGGGCGGGCCGAAGTTGTACATGGGCGCGCCGACCACCACCACGTCGGCGGCCATGAACTGCTCCAGCACCGCCGCCGCGCGCGCCGCGCCCACCTCATCCCGGCCTCCCAGGATCGCGGCGGTCAGCGGTCCCAGCGGCGCCTGCTCCAAGTCCAGGACCTCGACCTCCAGCCCGCGCACCTCGGCCTGCCAACGTGCGACGATGGCAGCGGTCAGCTGGCGGGTGACGGAGTGTTCGCCCAGGACGCTGGAGTCGATCTGCAGCAGTTTCATCGGGTGCCTTCATGTGTGTGTGGAGAGGCGGCCACTGTAGATTGTTGCAGTAGTGGAATAAATGCCGTTAGGATTACGCATTGTTCCAAATGGGAGGCCGACGTGCAGGACCTGAACGATCTCTATTACTTCGCGATGGTGGTCGAGCACGGCGGCTTTGCCGCTGCCGAGCGGGCCCTGGGGATTCCCAAGTCGCGCCTGAGCCGCCGCATCAGCCAGCTGGAGACCGACCTCGGCGTGCGCCTGCTGCAGCGCTCGACGCGGCGCTTCGCGGTGACCGATGTCGGCCAGAGCGTGTACCGCCACGCCCAGTCGATGCTGGCCGAAGCCTCGGCCGCCCGCGAGGTCGTGGACCGGCTCAGCGCCGAACCGCGCGGCGTGGTCAAGGCCAGCGTGCCGGTGGGCGTGGCCCAGCAGCTGATGCCCAAGCTGCTGCCCGAATTCCTCGCGCGCTACCCGGACGTGCGCGTGCAGCTGCACGTGAGCAACCGCCGTGTCGACGTGATCAACGAAGGCTTCGACGTGGCCATCCGCGTGCGCACCCGCTTCGACGACGACGGCAGCCTGGTGATGCGCAGCTTCGGCCAGATCCAGGAGTTGCTGGTGGCCAGCCCGCGCTATCTCGACCGCGCCGGCCGCCCGTCCATGCCGGAAGACCTGGGCACGCACACCACGATGACCATGGGCGAGGAGGAAGGTCGCCAGCGCTGGGAACTGCAGGGCAGGGACGGCGAGGTGCGGCGGGTGGAACTGAAGGCGCGTGTGTCCGGCTTCGATTTCCCGATGCTGATGGAACTGGCGCGCCAGGGCCTGGGCATCACCATGCTGCCCGAGACCATGTGCGCCGAGGCCGTACGCAGCGGCGAGCTGGAAGTCGTGCTGCCCGACTGGCGCCTGCCGCAGGGCGTGGCGCACGCGGTGTTCGCATCGCGCCGCGGCATGCTGCCGGCGGTACGCGTGTTCATCGACTTCCTGGCCGAGAAGCTGCCGCCGCTGATCGAGGAATCCAGCCTCAACTGTCGCCACTGCGGCAAGGACGACTCCGCGCCGGTGCGCCTTGCAGGGGCACGCGCACCTGCCGGCGAAGCCGGCGCGCATGCGACAATGCCGTAGCGGGGCGCGGCGGCTGCCGCAACCCGCTGGCTCGCGCGACGTCCGAGAGTGCCGAGTGGTTTAAGGCAGCGGTCTTGACCCAGAGGCCGCAGGCCGGAGGGAACAGCGGCGCAGCCGCTGGTCAAACCGCCGAAGACGGCGCGCAGGCGCCGTGGCAGGATACGGCGCGACATCGGAGAGATGGCCGAGTGGTTCAAGGCAGCGGTCTTGACCCGGAGGCCGCAGGCCGGAGGGAACAGCGGCGCAGCCGCTGGTCAAACCGCCGAAGACGG
>Ga0233369_1000073_pt1 | contig 49434 bp, 40 predicted proteins | sample ElkDunMinimDraft_26_FD_191537 | JGI IMG/M metagenome (GOLD analysis project Ga0233369, IMG submission 191537) | Fecal eukaryotic communites from dung pellets of Tule Elk in California, USA - Elk Dung D16 | ecosystem: Host-associated > Mammals > Digestive system > Large intestine > Fecal | place... | reverse complement strand
CCCGCCAGGATCGGCCGGGCGCTCCATTCGTGATGGCTGAGCAATGCGCTGGACAGCGAGGCCAGGCGATGCTCGTTGGACAGGTCGATGCCGCTGGAATTGATGCGGGCCGCGCCGTAAAGCTCGATCGGCAACGGGATACGTGGGTGCGGCAGGCCCAGGCCGCCTTCGCGGGTCGCGGCCTGCTCGACGCTCACCACCGGGTCTTCCACCAGTTGTGCGATGGACACCGACTGATCGGCGATACGGTTGACGAAGGAGGTGTTGGCGCCGTTTTCCAGCAGCCGTCGCACCAGGTAGGCCAGCAGGGTTTCATGGGTGCCCACCGGCGCGTAGATCCGGCAGGGGCGGTTGAGCTTGCCCTCGGCAACCTTGCCCACTACCTGTTCGTAGAGCGGCTCGCCCATGCCGTGCAGGCATTGGAATTCGTACTGCCCGGGGTAATAGCTGGGGCCGGCCAGGTGGTAGATGGTCGCCAGGGTATGGGCGTTGTGGGTAGCGAACTGCGGATAGATGGCATCCGGCACGGCCAGCAGCTTGCGCGCGCAGGCGATGTAAGAAATGTCGGTGTACATCTTGCGGGTGTACACCGGATAGCCCTCCAGGCCGTCGAGCTGGGCGCGCTTGATCTCGCTGTCCCAGTAGGCGCCCTTGACCAGGCGGATCATCAGTCGGTGGCCGCTGCGGCGGGCCATGTCGATCAGGTAGTCGATGACGGCCGGGCAACGCTTCTGGTAGGCCTGAATGACGAAGCCGATACCGTTCCAGCTGCGCAACTCGGGCTCGAAGCACAGGCGCTCGAGCAGATCCAGCGACAGCTCCAGGCGATCAGCTTCCTCGGCATCGATGTTCAGGCCGATGTCGTAGCGCCGTGCCAGGCGGGTGAGTTCCAGCAGGCGCGGGTACAGCTCATCCATCACCCGCTCGTGCTGCGCGCGGCTGTAGCGTGGATGCAGTGCCGACAGCTTGATCGAAATACCCGGACCTTCGTAGATGCCACGACCGTGGGAAGCCTTGCCGATGGCATGAATGGCCTGCTCGTAGGAGGCCAGGTAGGCGCGTGAATCCAGCTCGGTCAGGGCGGCTTCGCCGAGCATGTCGTAGGAGTAGCGGAAGCCCTTGGCTTCATGACGGCTGGCGTTGGCCAGGGCCTCGGCGATGGTCTCGCCGGTGACGAACTGTTCGCCCATCATGCGCATGGCCATGTCCACGCCCTTGCGGATCACCGGTTCGCCGCCCTTGCCGATCAGCCGGTTGAGCGAGCTGGAAAGCCCGGTCTCGTTATGAGTGGAGACCAGTTTGCCGGTGATCAACAGACCCCAGGAGGCCGCGTTGACGAACATCGACGAGCTCTGGCCCAGGTGCTGTTGCCAGTTGCCGGTGCTGATCTTGTCGCGGATCAGCGCGTCGCGCGTGCCCTTGTCCGGAATGCGCAAAAGCGCCTCGGCCAGGCACATCAGCGCCACGCCCTCCTGGGACGACAGCGAGAACTCCTGCAATAGACTCTGCACCAGGCCGGCGCGGCCGGTTGCACCTTTCTGCTCGCGAAGATTTTCCGCCAGGCGATAGGCCAGGTCGTAGCTGGCCTTGGCTTGCTCGGCAGGAAGCCGCGCCTGCTCCAGCATCAGCGGCACCGCTTCAGGCTCTGGCCGGCGGTAGGCCGCGGTAATGGCGGCGCGCAGCACCGATTGCGGCAGTATGCTCTGGGCAAATTCGAGAAATGGCTGATACGTCGGCTCGGTCAGGGCGGCCAGCGCCTCCTCGTCGGTCGCGCCGATGCGCGGCGCCAGTGCATTCAGCTCTGGCACACGCGTACCGTTTTCCAGGGTTTCGAGGTAACTGAAAATCGCCTGCTTGATCAGCCAGTGCGGCGTGCGGTCGATCTTGCGCGCAGCCTCTTTGAGGCGGTCGCGAGTGGCCTCGTCCAGCTTGACACCGAGGGTCGTGGTGGCCATGGATATATCCTCGAAGAATGACCGGAACCCAGTGACAATAGCCAAGGCTCAAATGTAGGCGCAACCAAGTGCAACCGCGAGGCGACGAGCGCGCGGAGGCGTTCGCCACTGCCGGAAGGCCATTCCCGGTGGTGGCGGTCAGGGCACTGGCTCGTATTCCTACAGCAGACGAATTTTCGATGATGTAAAGGTGGCAGTGCAGCGGGGCGGGAAGCCCAAACAAAAAGCCCGTCGCGAGGACGGGCAAAGAGCGGCACAAGGATCCAGGACGTACGAGGAGACCTAGAGAAAGCAGTTCTCGCTTACAGAATCGAAAGCGGGTAGTTGATGATCAGGCGGTTTTCGTGCAGATCCTGGCCTACGTCGCGACGCAGGTTAGAGTTACGCCAACGCACACTGAGGTTCTTCAACCTGCCTGCCTGGATGGTATAGGCCAACTCGGATTCGCGGCCCCACTCTTCGGCGTCCTTGCGGCCATCGGCTGCATGAATACTGTCGCCGTTAACGTAGCGGTTCATCATGGTCAGCCCAGGGATGCCCATCCCGACGAAGTCGTAGTCGTGACGTAGCTGCCAGGAGCGCTCGTTGGGCGCGTCATAGCTGTTGGTGAAGCCGTCGTTGACCAGTGTGCCGCCGCTGGTGCCATCGATGCGCAGAAACTTGGTTTCGCCACTGAGCTTCTGGTAGGCCACGGTGAAGACGTTGGCGCCAGTCTTGGCGGAGACACTGCCCTGGTAGACCTTGTTGTCCAGCTTGCCGGCCTTGGCTGCGCCCTCATCTTCACCGTCGAAGTAGCCGAGGTTGGTACCGAGTACCCAATCGCCGACAGGCTGGCTGTGGGTCAGTTGCAGGTAGCTCTGCTTGTAGATGTCTTCCAGCTGGGCGTGCCACAGGCCGATCATGGTGCGGCTGTCGTTGAAGCGGAACTCGCCGCCGCCGAAGTTGAAGTGATCCCCCTCGACGCCGTTGAAAGACAGGTCTTCGCGGCTGGCATCGTGGCGCTGGCTGTTCTTGCGGAACTGACCGCCGTACAGGCTCAAGCCCTCGATCTCGTTGGAGGTGATCTGCGCACCCTGAAAGGTTTGCGGCAGCGAGCGGCCGTCGTCGGCGCGCAGGATCGGCAGCACGGCGAACCACTCACCGACCTTCAGCTCGGTGCTGGAGACTTTCGCTTTGGCGGCGACGGCAGTGCGACCGAACTGGTCGGCGGCCTCGCCATCGCCATGAATCGGTATCAACTGGGTATTGGCCGCGCCGCGGTTGCCGTCCAGCTTGATGCTGTACAGACCGAGCACATCGACGCCGAAGCCGATGGTGCCTTCGGTGAAGCCGGAGCGGGCGTCGAGGATGAAGCTCTGGGTCCAGCCTTCGGCCTGGCCCTGACGCTCACCGTTGATCTGCGGGTCGGTGCCGTTGAGGTAGTTGCGATTGAAGTAGTAGTTGCGCAGGTTCAACGAGACTTTAGCGTCCTCGACAAATCCAGCGGCATGCACGGCGCCGGGTACTGCGATGGCAGCCGCAGCCAGGCTGCAGGCTACGAACAACGGGGTAAGGCAGATGCTCTTGGTCATATCTTGTTCTTATCTTTGACGGGTCAAAACAGACGGTGCAGGCGCACCGCCACTGCAACGCCGCGCCAGTGCTGGCGCGGCATCGTGCGGTTGGCCGGTTGGGCCTAGTTCAGGGATTCGCGGGTGTGGGTGCCGTCCACCAGACGCTGGATGCCCAGCGGGTTGGCGTTCTGCAGCGCTTCGGGAAGGACTTCGTCCGGGTAGTTCTGGTAGCAGACCGGGCGCAGGAAGCGGTTGATCGCCAGGGTACCGACCGAGGTGCCGCGCGCATCGGAGGTAGCCGGGTACGGGCCGCCGTGCACCATGGAATCACACACCTCGACACCGGTCGGGTAACCGTTGAGCAATACACGACCGGCCTTTTCTTCCAACAGCGAGAGCAGGTCGCGGTAGGCCAGCAGATCGTCGCGCTCGGCAATCAGGGTAGCGGTCAGCTGACCATGCATGCTTTGCAGCGCGCGGGACAGTTGCTCGCGATCGGCCACTTCCACGATGACGGTGGTCGGGCCGAAGACTTCTTCCTGCAGCAGGTGGTCGCCTTCCAGCAGCATGCTCACGTCGGCCTTGAACAGCTGCGGTACGCCCTGGTTGCCGGTCTGCTCGCCGCCGGCCAGGTGGCTGACCTTGGGGTGAGCATGCAGCTGCGCCAGACCATGGGTGTAGCTGCGCAGCGTGCCGGCGTTGAGCATGGTCTGTGCCGGCTGAGCCGCGATGGCCTCGCCGAGTTGCGCGGTGAACGCGCTGAATTCGGCGCTGCGAAGGCCGATGACCAGGCCCGGGTTGGTGCAGAACTGGCCACAGCCAAGCACCACGGAACCGGCCAGTTCCTGGGCGACGGTGGCGCCACGCGCCTGCAGCGCGCCAGGCAGGATCACCACCGGGTTGACGCTGGACATCTCGGCGAACACCGGGATCGGCTGCGGGCGGGCAGCGGCCAGGTCGCACAGGGCACGACCGCCCTTGAGCGAGCCGGTGAAGCCTACGGCCTGGATCGCCGGGTGCTTGACCAGCGCCTCGCCGACGCCAGAACCGAAGATCATGTTGAACACGCCCTTGGGCATGCCGGTCTTTTCCGCGGCGCGGATGATCGCGTCTGCCACGCACTCGGCGGTGGCCATGTGGCCACTGTGCGCCTTGAACACCACCGGGCAGCCCGCGGCCAGCGCCGATGCGGTGTCACCGCCGCCAGTGGAGAAGGCCAATGGGAAGTTGCTGGCGCCGAACACGGCAACCGGGCCGACCCCGATCTGGTACTGGCGCAGATCCGGACGCGGCATCGGCTGGCGGTCAGGCAGGGCGCGGTCGATGCGCGCGCCATAGAAATCACCACGGCGCAGCACCTTGGCGAACAGGCGCATTTGGCCGCTGGTGCGGCCACGCTCGCCCTGGATGCGGCCGGCCGGCAGCGCGGTCTCGCGGGTTACCAGGGCAACGAAGTCATCGCCCAAGGCGTCGATCTCGTCGGCAATGGCTTCGAGGAACTCGGCACGACGCACCGCCGACAGATTGCGGAACTGCGGGTAGGCCGCCGCGGCAGCCTGAGCAGCGGCGTCGACCTCTTCCGATGTCGCCTGGGTGAAGGTGTAGGGCAGCGCTTCACCGCTGCTGGCGTCGAGGCTCTTATGCTGGACGCTGCCAGCAGCACGGCGCTCGCCGCCGATGTAGTTCTGGCCCGTAAGACTCAGCATGGGTGTTCTCCTGTCAGGTTGGGTGACGGCGTCGTCACCGGAACAATGGATAAGCCCCCGATCTTTTGGATCAGGGGTTGGCAACCGGCTTTGGCCGTTGCCCAGAGACAAGTAGGTGAATGCCCTTCCCCTTGTGAGGGCGAGGCCGAAACAAAGGATGCGTCGGGCCGGCACATCAGCGCCGCCCCAAACTTTTAAAGCTGGCGCACGCCCCCAACGGCAATGCCGGGCGCATGCACGCGGATACCGTTGCGCAGCGGCTCGCCCAGGGCCTCCAGGCTGACCTCGAAGGTGTCGCCCGGCTGCGCCTTGACGCCGTCGGCGAACGACAGGGTCGCGGTGCCGAAGAAATGCACATGGACATCGCCCGGACGCAGGAACTGGCGGTACTTGAAGTGGTGATACTCGAGGTTCTCCAGGGTGTGGCACATGTTGTCCTCACCGGAGAGAAACTCCTTCTCCCACAGCACCTGCTCGCCGCGACGGATGCGGCTGATGCCGGACAGATGACGCGGCAGTTCGCCGATCAGCATTTCCGGGCCGAAGGAGCAGAAGCGCAGCTTCGAATGAGCCAGGTACAGGTAGTTCTTGCGCTCGACCACGTGGTCGGAGAACTCGTTGCCGAGGGCGAAACCGATGCGATACGGCTGGCCGTCGTCGCCGATCACGTAGAGGCCGGTCAGCTCGGGCTCTTCACCGAAGTCTTCGGCAAACTCTGGCACCGGGAAGTCGGCGCCTGGGCGCACCACGATACTGCCGTCACCCTTGTAGAACCACTCAGGCTGCGCGCCTTCGCTACCCGCCGCCGGGCGGCCGCCGGCCATGCCCCACTGGAACATCTGCATGGTGTCGGTGAGCTTGCCTTCGGCCTGCTGCGCTTCGACCTGCTGGTGCATCTTGTCACGGGTCGAGGCGCTGCCCAGGTGGGTCAGGCCGGTGCCGGAAACCAGGCAGTGGGCCGGGTCGGCATGGTCCAGTGGCGCCAGCACGCGGCGCTGCTCGAGCAGTTCGGCGTAGACCGGGCCCGGCTCGGTGCCCAGACGCTCGATCTCGGCAGTCAGACAATGGCCGTTGCGGATCGCCTGCAGCGCCAGTTCACGGGTACTGGAAACACCTTTGACCACGCTGACACGCGCGTCGCCGACGACGCCAACCTGACGTTGGCCCTGTTCGTTCTCAAACTGAATCAGCCGCATTGCGCTATTCCTCTTGTTATTTTGCGCCGCCACTGCGGCTTCACTTTGCCCAGCACTTTAAAAAGCGCCTGCAGTGCTGCCTAATGAAAGGTTCTGATTAGGCGATAACTTTTAGGCATACCCCATGCTGCCACCGCTGACCTACATCGTTTCCCGCCTGCGCATTCGCCAGCTGCGGCTGCTGATTGCCCTCGATGAATTGGGCACGCTGCACCGTGCGGCCGAGCGCATTGCCATCAGTCAGCCCGGTGCGACCAAGGCGCTGCACGAAATCGAGCTCACCTTCGGCACGCCGCTGTTCATCCGCACCTCCCAGGGGCTGCAGGCCAACGACCTGGGCCGCTGCGTGATCCGCTACGCACGGCTGATTCATAACGACCTGGCGCATCTGCGCGAAGAGATGCAGGGCATCCTCCAAGGCCATGGCGGACACCTCTCGGTCGGCACCATTGCCGGTTCGGTACCCCTGGTACTACGTGCACTGACGAGCCTGCGCGAGATGCAACCGGACATCTCGGTGCAGATCGTCGAAGACATCAGTCCGCGCCTGCTCAAGCTGCTCGACGAAGGGCGGCTGGACCTGGCCATCGCCCGCACCAGCGGCAGTCAGAACCCCGATGCCTACGAATGCCTGAGCCTGCACCCCGAACGACTGGCGCTGGTCGCCGCCCCGCAGCATCCGCAACAGGGCAACGGGTCGTTGAGTTTGGCCGAGCTGAGCGCCTACAGCTGGGTGGTCTACCCAACGGGCACACCGATGCGTACGGTGCTCGAACGTGAATTCGGCGAGGCCGGTCTGGAATTCCCGCGCTATCCGCTGGAAACCTCCTCGACCTTCACCATGCTCAGCCTGCTGCAGGAAGACCCGCGGCTGGTGGCGGTGATGCCCTATTCCATCGCCTGTTCCAGCGAGGGCTTCGGCCTGCTGCGGCGCCTGCCGCTGGAGCTGCAGGCGCGCAACGAACCCTGCGCCATCATTCACCGGCGGGGCACCAGCCTCTCGCCGCTGGCGACTCAGCTGCTGGAGCATCTGCGCAGCGAGCAGGAGGTACTGGCCGAGGGTTAGATCAGGCGGCGCTGAGCCAGGTTTTCGATGAAGGCCAGCAGGCCGAAGGTCCAGGGCGCCAACGTGCTGCTGTGCTGCACGCGGTTGTGCAGCGCGCCGAGCTGACGGCTGCGGATGGTCACGTGATCGCCAAGCTTGTGGGTGAAGCCGTTGCCCGGCTGGTCGCGATCTTCGGTCGGGGCGAATAGCGTGCCCAGGTACAGCAGGAAGCCGTCCGGGTACTGGTGGTTGGCGTTCAGCGTCTGGCCGACGATATCCAGCGGGTCGCGGCTGATCTGGTTCATGCTGCTGCGGCCGTTGAGCACGAAGCCGTCCTCGCCCTCCACATGCAAGTCCACTTCGGCGTTGCGTACGTCGTCGATGCCGAAGCCGGCGTCGAACAGGCGGATAAACGGGCCGATGGCGCACGAGCCGTTATTGTCCTTGGCCTTGCTCAGCAGCAGCGCGCTGCGACCTTCGAAATCGCGCAGGTTGACGTCGTTGCCCAGGGTGGCGCCTAGCACCTGACCGCGGCTGTTGACCACCAGCACCACTTCCGGTTCGGGGTTGTTCCAGGCCGAACCGGGGTGGATGCCGATGTCCATGCCGCTACCCATGGCCGCCAGCACCGGTGCTTTGGTGAATACTTCGGCGTCCGGGCCGATACCCACTTCCAGGTACTGCGACCACAGCCCCTTCTCCAGCAGCAGTTCTTTCAAGCGCTGTGCGTTGTCCGACCCCGGCACGATGCTGCGCAGGTTGTCGCCGATCACGCTGCGCACCTGGCTGCGGATTTCCTCGGCGCGCAGCGGATCGCCGCCGGCACGCTCCTCGATCACCCGCTCGACCATACTGGAAGCGAAGGTCACGCCCGCCGCCTTGATTACCTGTAGATCGGCTGGCGCCAGCAGGCTCGGGCGCGTCATGTCGCGTTCGCTGCCGCTGTTGGCCAGTAGCTCGGCGACGCTGCACAGGCGCTTGCTGCGCGCGTCCTGTACACGGGCGGCCAGGCTATCCAGTTCGCACAGGCCGGCCAAGGTGGGCGACAGCGAGCTCAGGTCCAACACGCCATCGTCATGCAGCAGTACCGGCACGGGGCCAGCGACCTCGCCGGGCAGCCAGATACGCGCGATCAGAGTGCCGGCAAGGCCGTCTTCAGGGAGGGTATTTTCGGGCGTCAGAATCAAGGGGCGAGGCATGGCGGGACTCTTCTTGGTTATGGGGTAGCGGCTACATGGCACCTGCATTGGATGCCTGGCCGATGCTGTGCGACCATGCCAAGCGTTCGTGCCAGGGGCCAATGACGAATCGTCAACGCCCGATACACGCTGGTTATCGCCCCGCTTCACCAGGAACCTCGCATCCGTGAGTCTCAACAAGCTGCCCGCCCTGCATAACTGGCTACGCCTGCGCCATTTGCAGTTGATCGCCACCCTTGCCGACACCGGCAACATGCACGCCACCGCCCAGCAGATGGGCCTCAGCCAACCGGCGGTGAGCAAGATGCTGCGTGAGATCGAGCAAATGCTCGGCTTCCAGCTGTTCGACCGTCAGCCCCGCGAGCTGGTGGCGACGGAAATGGGCGTGGCGGTAATCGCTTACGCGCGGCGCACGCTAAACGACAGCCAGCATTTCGCGCAGGAGTTGGAAACCCTGCGCCAGGGCGGTTACGGCCATCTGCGAGTGGGTGCGATCTTCGCGGCCACCGCGCAAGCAGTGCCTCGCGCGCTGTTGCAGCTCAAACATCAGCGCCCGCTGTTGACCGTCGAGTTGCTGGAACACACAAGCGATCACTTGCTGCAGATGCTGCTGCACAAACAGCTGGACCTGGTCATCGGGCGCTTTACCGAACCACGTCAGCAGGAGCACTTCAGCTATCAGGAAGTAGCCAGCGAACCCTTCCTGCTATGTGCTGCCTCAAATCACCCGCTAGCTGCCGAGGCACAGCCCAGCGCCCCCGACCTGGAGCAGTGGCCGTGGGTGGTCTACCCGCCCAACACGCCATTGCGTTGCATGTTCGAGCAGGCCTTCATCGACGCTGGCATCCAGTTCCCCCGCAACCGGGTGGAAACCGCCTCCGTGCAGTCCACGCTGCATCTGTTACAGGAGGGGCAGGCCCTGGCGCTGCTGCCCGAAGCAATCGCCCGACAACAGGTGGAACTGCGGCAGCTCGCCCTGCTACATCCCCCGTTACAAACCCCCTCGCTCGGTTACGGCCTGATCTGGCGCAAGGACGAACTGATGTCGGCCAATGCAGCCCAGTTCTGCGAAGCATTGCAGCAGGTTCTCGGCGAAGCGGATAACCGCTCGTTATAGATTGATTACTAAGCCTCATTAGACAGCCCGGTTTGCCTGCCAATAGTGTGCGGCCATGCCTTGCCGCCTCGGCATAGGCTATCGCGACCGAGCTCCGCGCACCGGCGTGATCACTACAATAATTTCAATAGGTGGCATCCATGATCCCGTCCTCGGCTGGCGCAGTGCGCCGCACCCTGAAATCCCTCGTACTGTCTGCCCTGTTCGTCTCCCCCATGGCCATGGCGGCCTATCCGGAGAAGCCCATTCAGCTGATCGTGCCTTGGGCTGCCGGCGGTGGTAGCGACTCTGCTGCGCGAGGAATCGCCGCTGCGCTGGAGAAGGAACTGGGCGTGACCATCAACGTCGTCAACCGTGCTGGCGGCAACGGCGTGGTCGGCCACAGTGTGATTGCCAACGCCAAGCCGGATGGCTACACGCTGGGCTTCATCACCGGCGAGCTGAACATGATGCACTGGCAGGGTCTGACCAAGCTGACCTACCAGGACTACACCCCGATCGGGATGACCAACTATGACTATCCGGGTGTGCAGGTTGCGGCAGATGCGCCGTACAACAACGTCGGCGAGTTCCTGGAAGCCATCCGCACCCAGCCCAAGGGCACCATTAAGGCGTCCGGCACTGGCTTGGGCGGCATCTGGCACATAGCCTTTGCCGGCCTGCTGCTGGAGCAGGGCATCGAGCCGGATCGCATCACCTTTGTCCCGAGCCAGGGCGCGGCGCCGGCAATGGTCGAACTGGCGGCAGGCAGCATCCAGCTGGTGCCGACCTCGGTGCCCGAGGCGCGTTCGATGATCGACGCTGGCAAGGCCAAGGGCCTGGCGATTCTCTCGCCTGAGCGCAACCCGGCGTTCCCGAACATTCCGACCCTCAAGGAAAGCCTTGGTAGCGATTATTCGCTGGGTGAGTGGCGCGGTATCGCCGGGCCGAAGAACCTGTCACCGGAAATCGTCGCCACCCTCGAGGCCGCGCTGGAGAAGGCCTACAACTCCGACATGTACAAGGATTACATGCTCAAGCTCGGCTTCGGCATGCAGTGGCACAACGCTGCCGATTTCTCGACCTTCCTTGAGGAAAACAACACCTACATGGGCGGCATCATCGAGAAGATCGGGATGAAGAGGTAAGCCGTACTCGCAGCATGACGCCCTGCGGGGCGTCGACTGTCTCTGTTGTGCTGTAAGAGAACCCTCCCATGAAAGATCTCGTACTAGGCGTCGTCTTCATCGCTCTCGGTATCACCGTCTGGGTGATTGCCAGCGACTTTCCCGCCGTACCCGGCATGCACTACGGCGCGAACCTTTTTCCTAGCATCATCGCCACAGGCATGGTCATTGGCGGCGCGCTGCTGAGCGTTGTCGCCCTGCGCAAGATGCGCCAAACCCATGTCGGCGAGGCGGGGGCCAGCGGTTTCGTGCTGCCCAGCCCGGCGCTGCTGCTGCCCGGCCTGATGGTGGTGGCCTACATCTATCTGAGCGACGTGCTCGGCGCAGCCCTGACCATGTTGCTGATCATGCTGGTGTTACTGCTCCAGAGCGGTGTGCGCTGGTTGCCAGCGCTAGCAATCAGTGTGTCATCAGCTGCGGTGATCAGCCTCTCGTTCGGCCACATGCTCAACGTCCCGCTTCCTACCGGGCCATTCGGCTTCTGAGGCTCAGCTTATGAACGCACTACTCGACGGGATTCTGCTGGTCGTCAATTTCCAGACCATGCTGGTGATCATTGCCGCGGCTATCTTCGGCGTTTTTGTCGGTGCCATTCCCGGCCTTTCGGCCACCATGGCCGTAGCACTGCTAGTGCCGGTCACCTTCGCCATGGAGCCGACCGCCGCTATTGCCGCAATTATTACCACCTCGGCCATGGCGATCTTTGCCGGCGACATTCCCGGTACCTACCTGAATATCCCCGGCACTCCGGCTTCGGCAGCCTACGTCAGTGACTGCTCGGCGTTCGGCCGCCAGGGGCGCGCTCGCGAGTGCCTGGGCGTTAACGTAACCTGCTCGGTCATCGGCGGTCTGTTCGGCACCATGGTGCTGGTGATGATCGCGCCATCACTGGCCGAGTTCGCGCTCAACTTTAGCTCGTTCGAGTACTTTTGGCTTGCGGTCCTGGGCCTGAGCAGTGCGGTGTTCATCTCCACCGGCTCGGTAATCAAGGGCTTCCTATCGCTGACGGTTGGCCTGTTGCTGTCCACTGTCGGGCTGGACATGGTTACCGGCGCGCCGCGTTTCACCTTCGACGTACCTGACCTGATGGGCGGTATCAACTTCATCCCGGTGATGATCGGCTTCTTCGCCATGTACGAGGTGATGAAGCTTTACAGCCATCGCGAGAAGGGCGAGGCCGGGAAGACCATTCCCAAGCAGTACGGCAACGTCTTCGGCAAGGTGCCGACACACATCAAGCGCCACTGGAAAGGCGTGATACGCGGTAGCAGCGTGGGCGGTTTTATCGGCATCCTGCCGGGTGCCGGTGCCGACATCGCCGCGTGGATTGCCTACGCCGTCAGCAAGAAGCGCTCGAAGACGCCGGAATCCTACGGCCACGGTCATATGGAAGGCCTGGTGGATGCCAGTTCTGCGAACAACTCGGCGGTGGCAGGCTCCTGGGTACCGGCGCTGGTGTTCGGCATTCCGGGTGATTCGATTACCGCCATCGTCATCGGCGTGCTGTACATGAAGGGCATGAACCCCGGCCCGACCATCTTCATGGATAACAGCGCCATGGCCTACGGCCTGTTCACCGCCTTCTTCGTTGCCAACCTGGTGCTGCTGCCGATCGGCTATCTGGCCATTCGCAGCGCCCATGTGTTCGCGGTGACGCCCCTGCGCATACTGATGCCGATCATCCTGTGCTTCTGCATCGTCGGTGCCTTCGCCATCAACAACAGCCTGACCGACGTCTGGATCATGCTGCTCTGCGGCATCGTCGCCTACCTGATCGCCACTGCCGACGTGCCCCTGGCCCCGGCGATCCTGGGGCTGGTGCTGGGCAATATTCTGGAAACCAACTTCATGACCTCGATGATCAAGGCCGACGGCAACTTCGGCGCCTTCATCGAGCGACCGATCAGCGGCTGCCTGGCCCTGCTTGTCCTGCTAATCGCCCTGTTCCCGCTGCTGGCCAAGCTCTGGCGCGCACGCGGCAACGTCCCTCTGGCCCCGAAGGAAGTCACCGAATGAGTCTTATCGCACCACAGGCGCTTGAGCGCTTCATCGAACAGCTGTTCCTCGATGCCAAGGCAAGTCCCGAGGTCGCCGCGGTGGTCAGCCGGGTGCTGGTCGAGGGGGACCTACTGGGCCATCACACCCACGGCGTAAAGCTGGCCCAGGGTTACCTGAAAGACCTGCGCAATGGCCAGGCCAAGGGCAATGCCGAGAGTTTGCAGATTGTCCGCCAGACCCCGGCGGCAGTTCTCTACGACGCGGACTACCTGCTCGGCCCGTACTGTGTCGAGCAGGCCCTGGACTTCACCGCTCAGGCGGCGCGCATCTTCGGTATCGGCGTGGCCAGCATCCGCCGCTCGCACCACATCGCCTGTCTGGCGGCCTACCTGCAGCGTTACACCGAGCAGGACCTGATCCCGCTGGTGCTCACCTCGGACCCCGCCGTCGCCTCGGTGGCGCCGCACGGCGGCCTGGACCCGGTCTACACGCCCAACCCGCTGGGCATTGGCATTCCCACCGGGGAAAAGCCGATTCTCATCGACGTCAGCATGTCGACCATCACCAATGGCTTGGTCAACAAGACTCACCAGGCCGGCGGCCAGCTGGAGCATGCTGCGCTGATCGGCCCGGACGGTGTACCGACCCGCGACACCGCTGCGTATTTCGGCACTCCGCAAGGTGCCATCCTGCCGCTGGGCAGTTTGGAGTTCGGCCACAAGGGCTTTGCCCTCGGCACCATGGTGGAAGCGCTGACCGCCGGGCTCGGCGGCTTCGGGCGCAAGGACGGCGTCAAGCAGTGGGGCGCGGCCGTAACCGTGCTGACGTTCGACCCGGCGTTCTTCGGCGGAGTAGAGGAGCTCAAGGCCGAGATGGACCACTTCGTCGGTTCCTGTCTGGAAAGCCGCCCACGGGTAACCCAAAACCCGGTGCGCATGCCGGGCCACGCCGGCATCGCCCGCCGCGCCAAGGCTTTCGAGCAAGGGTTGGAGCTGCCAGAGGATGTGCTTGCAGGGCTACGCGGTGCGGCCGAGGAAGCGGGCAGCGATTGTCCGTTCTGATTGAACAGGCAACGAAGAAGGGCGCCATTAGGCGCTCTTTTTTGTTTTCCGACGTTGCGATCTGCCTAAAGCAGATGCTGGAGTAGCCAGCATTCCAGTAGATATCTCAAGGGGGAAATAAAAACTGCCTCGCACCTGCGGTTGTGGGAGTGCGAGGCAGCGGAAACTAACGGCGGATGTTTTCGGCTAGCGCCCGCCACTGCGCCGCGTGAATCAGATCAGGCGTCAGGCCTTCCAAGCTGTTGCAGCCGAGCAGGCCCAGGGTGCGATCCAGCTCGGTGCGCAGAATGTCGACGGCATGCGCGGCGCCCGGCCCCTTGCCGGCCGCCAGGCCATAAAGTCCGGCGCGGCCGATCAGTACGCCGCTGGCGCCCAGCAGCAAGGCCTTGGCGATGTCGCTACCACGACGGAAACCGCCATCGAGGAAGACTTCCATCCGACCCTGGCTGATGCGCGCCACTTCCGGCAGGGTTTCCAGCGCGGACACGGCACCGTCGAGCTGGCGCCCGCCGTGGTTGGACAGCACCACACCGTCAACGCCGTATTGCAGCGCGACGCGAGCATCGTCCGGGTGGATCATGCCCTTGACGATCAGCTTGCCGCGCCAGATATCACGCAGCCAGGCAATGTCGTCCCAGCTAAGGGTCGGATCGAGTTCGGCAGCCACGGCATTCGCCGCGCCCTTGACCGAATCCTTGCCGGGCGGCAGCAGGTCGCCGAGGTTCTTGAAACGCGGCACGCCATCGGGCACCAGTACGTCCCAGATCCAGCCGGGATGGCGCAGCACGTCGAGGCGATTGCGTAGGTCCAGCTGCAGCGGCCTGACATAGTTGCGCCTGTCCCATTCGCGGTTGCCGAAGATGGCGCTGTCGGTGGTCACCACGATGGCTTCCAGGTTCAAGTGCTTGACGCGTTCCACCAGCTTGGCCACGTGGTCGCGGGTGCGGTACAGGTAGATCTGCATCCAGGCGCGTACGCCGTCGACCGCGGCGATGTCTTCGATCGAGGTGGTCGAGGCATTGCTCAGCACGAAGGGAATGCCGGCCTCGGCGGCGGCCCGAGCCAGATGCAGGTCGCCATCGCGCGTCAGCAGTCCATTGAAACCGGTCGGCCCGATCATGAAGGGCAATTTTGCACGCTGACCGAAGAAGCTGCGCGATAGGTTGCGCTCGCCCACGTCGCGCAAGGTGCGCGGTTGCAGCGTCACGCTCTCGAAAATGGAGCGATTGCGCTTGAGGGTGAACTCGTCATCGGCTCCACCTTCTATGTATTCGAAGGAGAAGTTGGGCAGTCGGCGGCGGGCCATCTCGCGCAATTCTTCAATATTGTGCGCACGGCGAAAATCGCGCCCTGGGTACAGGCGTCGTTGCATGTTCAAACCTCGTTTTGTTCGGATACGGGGCGGCGGGCGCCCCGTTGCGTTCAGCGCTGCCAGGCCACCACGTCCTGGCATTGCTCGCCCAGGCCGCTGATGCTCAGGCGCATACGATCCCCTGGCTTGAGGAACTGGGGCGGCTGCATGCCGGCGCCCACGCCTGGCGGCGTACCGGTGCAGATCACATCGCCCGGGTTGAGCGTCATGAACTGGCTGATGTAGCCAACGATTTCCTCGATGGAGAAGATCATCGTGCGGGTGTTGCCCTGCTGGCGGGTTTCACCGTTCACACTCAGATGCAGATCCAGGTCGCGCAGGTCGGCGATCTCGTCGGGGGTGACCAGCCATGGACCGATGGGCGCGAAGGTATCGCAACCCTTGCCCTTGTCCCAGGAGCCGCCGCGCTCATGCTGGAAGGCACGCTCGGAGACGTCGTTGACGATGCAGTAACCCGCCACGTAATCCAGCGCTTGCGCCTGCTCTACGTACTGCGCCTTGCGCCCAATGACGATGCCCAGCTCCACTTCCCAGTCGGTTTTCTCGGCGCCGCGTGGAATGATCACCTGATCATTCGGGCCGCAGATGGCGCTGGTCGCTTTCATGAACAGCACCGGCTCGCTGGGTACCGGCAGATTGGATTCCTTGGCGTGATCGGCGTAGTTCAGGCCGACGCACACCAACTTGCCGACGTTGGCGACCGGTGTGCCGATGCGCACGTCGCCCTCGACTTTCGGCAGGCTGTCGGGGTTGAGCGCGCGAAGTTTGTCGAGCTCTTGCTTGTCCAGCACCTGCCGGCTGATGTCGAGTACGTGCTCGGAGAGGTCGCGCAGGCTGCCATCGGCCGCCAGCAACGCCGGTCTTTCCTGGCCCATGGGGCCATAGCGCAGAAGCTTCATGCTTGTTTCTCTCCTTGGTCGACGCGTACCTGCACGCCGTTGATTTCACCCAGCACATCGAACAGGCGCGGCACGTATTTGTCGCCGTGGCCCAGCGCCTTGGCCAACATGAAGGTCTGGTAAACCGCATCGGAAACGATGCCGGTGGTCGGCGTGGACTTGGTCAGCTCCGTGTAATAGCGCATGTCCTTTACGCAGTTAGCCAGGGCGAACTGCTGACCTGAGTCGTCGCCGTGCAGAACATAGGGAATGATCCGCTCGAAGGTGCGGCTGTAGCCGCCGCTCATGCTGCAGATTTCCGCGAACGATGCCAGGTCGATGCCGTTCTTCGCCGCCGTGCAGAACGCCTCGGCCAGAATGGTGGCGTTGCCTTGGGCAATGAAGTTGTGGATCACCTTGGCCTTGTGCCCCGAGCCAAGCGGACCGAGGTGATGAATGGTCTCGGAGAAGCACTCCAGAATCGGACGCACCTTGTCCAGCACCTCGGCGTCGCCGCCGGCAAGCACGTTGAGGCGTCCGGCCTGGGCTTCCTTGGGGGTGCGGTTAACCGGTGTGTCGAGGTAGTGGCCGCCGAGCGCGGTGACTTGTGCCGCTACTTCGACCGTGCGATTCGGGTCGCCGGTGCTGCAATCGAGAACGATCTGGCCGGGACGCAGGCCGGCGAGAATGCCGGTGTCACCGTTGAGGGTGCGGTTGACTTCTGGCGTGCCGGGCAGGCACAGCAGCACCACGTCGACGTTACGGGTCAGCTCGGCAGCATTGGCGTATTCGCGAGCGCCCTTGCTCACCAGGTCCTCGACCGGTTGGCGGTTACGGTGCGCCATAACGCCCAGCGCGAAGCCTCGCTTCTGGATGTTGGCGGCCATGGCATGGCCCATCAGCCCGAGGCCGATGAAGCCGACTGTGATAGCTGTCATGAATATCTACCTTGATGCGGGAATGCAGGGTCGCCGTGGTGACGGCCGCTGCAGGTCGAGTTACTGGGCAGCGCGGACTTTGGCGATTTCCGCGTTCATTTCTGCCATCAGATCCGGGCCGTAGTCGGCGATCAGCTTGTCCATTGCCGGGCGCACCTGCTCACGCATGCGCTCGATTTCCTCGGGGGCTACTTCGTTGACTTGCATGCCCAGCTTGGCCAGGGCATCGCGGGAGCTGATGTCCATCTCGCGGGAAACTTTGCGCTCGTAGGCCTGGGCTTCCGTAGCGGCGCTGCGTACCAGCTCGCGTTCGGTCTCGTTGAGCTTGTTCCAGGTGCGCTTGCTGAAGATTGCCACCAGCGGGTCGTAGAAGTGGCCGGTCAGCGACAGGTACTTCTGCACTTCATAGAACTTGGACGTCTCGATGGCGGCCAGCGGGTTTTCCTGACCGTCGACGGTGCGGGTTTCCATTGCGGTGTACAGCTCGGTGAACGACAGCGGCACCACGTTGGCGCCCAGCGCCTTGAACGACTCGATAGCGGTCGGGATTTGCTGCAGGCGCAGTTTCAAGCCCTTGAGGTCTTCGAGCTTGGTCACCGGGTGCTTGGAGTTGGTGACGTGACGGAAGCCGTGGTCCCAGTAGCCCAAACCGATGATGCCGTGCGGTTCGAGCTTGGTCAGCAGGTTCTGCCCGACCGGGCCATCGAGCACCGCATCGACTTCGGCGGAGTTCTGGAACAGGAACGGCACGCCGTACAGACCGAAGCCTTTCTCGATGCCAGACAGCAGGCCGGGCGTGACCAGCGTCATGTCGACGGTGCCGCCCTGCACGGACGAGATCACCTGGGCGTCACCACCGAGGGTGCCGCTGGCGAATACCATTACCTTCATTTTGCCGTCGCTCTTTTCCTTGATCAGCTCGGCGAATTTCTGCGCGCCGAGGCCGTGCGGATGGTCCTTGGCCTGCACGAAGGCGATCTTGAAGTTGTGGCGGTTGATCTCGTCAGCCTGGGCGTAAGCGGCAGACAGCAGCATGCTCGACGCGCACAGCAGAGAAGTCAGTGCCTTGGGTAACAATTTCATGTGAATTCCTCTTGTTTTTATGATTCGCCGAAATCGGCATTTGGAGTCGGGTGTAGGCCCTGACGCCGTCCGCTCGCGAGCCGACGGCGTAGTGTTTCGCTAGTACAGCCAGCTGGCCGGGACGAGTAGTAGCTGTGGGAATGCCAGCAGCAGTCCGATAATCAAAAGCTCCGCCAGCAGGAAGGGCATCACCCCGCGAACGATGCCGACGAAGCCGACTTTGGAAACCCCAGCCACCACGTTGAGCACCACGCCGACGGGGGGCGTGAGCAGGCTGATCGCGCAGACCATCACGAACATCACGCCGAAATAAACCGGGTCGATACCGGCCGCGACCACCACCGGCATCATCACCGGGGCCAGGATCAGGATCAGCGGGGACATGTCCATCGCCATGCCGATGACGATGACGATGGCGACGATCAGCAGCATCAGCAGGCGCGGGCTGTCCATCAGCGGTTCGAGCAGGCCGACCATTGAGCTAGGCAGGTCCGCCACGGTAATCATCCAGGCCGCGACCATGGCCGAGGCCACCAGGAACATCACCATTGAGGTGGTCATCACCGAGGCCACGAGAACCTGATAAAGGCTCTTCCAGGTCAGCTCGCGATAGACCAGCACAGATACCAGTAGGGCGTAGACCGCCGCTACCACACCGGCTTCGGTCGGCGTGAAGATACCGGCGCGCAGACCCACGAGGATGATGATCGGCAGCAGCAGTGCCCAGACACCTTCTTTGAACGCCTTGGCCACCTCGCGCAGCGGAGCGCGCTCGGTGGTGGTAAGCGTGATGCCGCGACGGGACACCAGAAACCAGGCCGCACACAGTGACATGCCCATCAAAAGCCCCGGAACGATGCCAGCCAGGAACAGCTTGGTGATCGACACGTTGGCGGCGACACCGAACAGAATCAGACCGATCGACGGCGGTAACACCGGGGCGATCACTCCTGAGGCCGCAACCAAGCCGGCAGAGGTCTCGCGGCTATGGCCGACCTTGACCATCATCGGCACCAGCAATGCGGCCAGCGCGGCAGCATCGGCGGCGGCCGAACCGGAAAGCGCTGCCAGCACACAGCCGGCGAGAATAGTTACGTAGCCCAGGCCGCCCTTGATGTGGCCAACCAGGGCGATGGCCATGTTGACGATGCGCTTGGACAGACCGCCGGCGTTCATCAGCTCGCCGGCCAGCATGAAGAAGGGCACCGCCATCAGCGGGAAGCTGTCGGCGCCATTGACCAAGCCCTGGGCGACGATCTGCGCGTCGAACAGGTCCATGTGATACATCATGGCCAGCGCACAAATGATCAGTGCGTAAGAGATTGGTACGCCAATAGCCATGGCGGCCAACAGAGAAATCACGAAAATTGCGATGACGATCATCACATTACCCCGGTTCTTATCGTTATGAGGGCCGGCTGCTCAGCCGACTCAGCTGCTACTGGTGGATTTCTTCCAGCGGGTCGCGACGCGGCAGCTCGCCGCCGCGGATCAGGCGCCAGGCCTCGCAGACATGGATCACGCAGGCCGATGCGCCGAAGAACACGCCAGCGCCATAGAACAGCCCCATGGACCAGCCGGCCACCGGGGAAGGCACGTTCAGGTTGATTTGCACTTGCTGCCAGCTGCCCCAGAAGAACAGGCCGGAGCAAGCGAGCATCAGCGCCTGCGACAGAATCATGCAGCCGCGCTCACCCCATTTCGGCATGGCACGCAGCGCCAGGTCCACGCCCATGTGGCCACGCTCGCGCAGCAGGATCACAGCGCCCAGGAAGGTCAGCCAGACGAATGCCCAACGTGACAGCTCCTCGGAGATAAGAATGCTTTCGTTGAAGCCGTAGCGCAGTACCACGTTGCCGAACACCAGTACCACCATGGTCACCAGGCAGATGACCGCGAGCACTTTGAGCAGGGTGAAGTAGCCGTCGATGAGCTTATGCATGGCGAGCGCCCTGCAGGGTAGCGGCTGGGACGTTCAGACAGGATGCCGGCAGTTGGCCGGCGCTCCCGGAAGGATGGGGCAAGTCCATCTGAGAAGCCTCGTTGTTGTTTTTTTTGGTAGCAAGCAGCTATATGGGCTGACACTAGCATCTGAATTTATTGCGTGCAATGTTCATTTTTGCCAATATCGTTGCCAGTCGATCACAACAACAACGAGAACGAGCCATGCAACTCATCACCAATAGCCCGACCGTGGTCATCCTCAGCGAACTTGACTCAGTGGCCGTCGCTCGCCGTGCACTGGCCGGTGGAAGTCGCGTCGAAAGCCTCGGGCTAGACGCGCTGAATGATATTCCAGCTGGGCACAAGATTGCGTGCCGCGCTATTGCGTCGGGGCAGCCAGTGCTCAAATACGGTCAGGTCATCGGCGTCGCCAGCCGGGACATCGCTGCCGGCGAGCACGTCCATATCCATAACGTGGTCATGCCGCAAAGCCATGCCAGCAACGAAATGCCGCCGCCAATTGCCCGCACGCCAGTGCTGCCACCGGAACAGCGTCGCCGCTTCAGGGGGTATCGCCGCCCGGATGGGCGCGTCGGCACGCGCAACTACATCGGCATCCTGTCTACGGTGAACTGCTCGGCCACGGTATCGCGCGCAGTCGCCGCGCATTTCAACGGCTCGGAGCTGCTCAAGCGCTATAACATCGACGGTGTGGTCGCCCTGACCCACGGCAGCGGCTGCGCCATCAATACTGACTCGGAAGGGTTTAAATTCCTCGAGCGCAGTATCTGGGGCTACGCCTGCAACCCCAATATCGCCGGTGCTCTGGTAATCGGTCTGGGCTGCGAGACCAACCAGATTTCCTCGTTGATGAAGCGCTACAACATCAGCGAAGGACCGAACTTCCGTGTCTTCAACATCCAAAATGTCGGCGGTACGCGTGCCAGCATTGAGCGCGCCATCGAAGAGGTGACGAAAATGCTGGACGCCATCGGCCGTCTGGAACGCACCTCGGAAAGCGTGGAGCACATCATGGTGGGCATGCAGTGCGGCGGTTCGGACGGCTACTCGGGCATTACCGCCAACCCGGCGCTGGGCTATGCCGCCGACCTGCTGGCTCAGCACGGCGGCACCGCAATCCTCAGTGAAACGCCAGAAATCTACGGTGCCGAACACTTGCTGATTGCCCGCGCGATCAGCCACGAGGTTGGCCAGAAGCTACTCGACCGTCTGAGCTGGTGGGAGCACTACACCCAAATCAACGGTGCCGAACTGAACAACAACCCCTCGCCGGGCAACAAGGCCGGTGGCCTGACAACCATTCTGGAGAAATCGCTCGGCGCCGCTGCCAAGGGCGGTACCAGCTCGCTCAACGGCGTGTACGAATGGGGCGAGCCGATCACCGAGCGCGGCTTCGTGTTCATGGATAGCCCAGGTTATGACCCGGTGTCGGTGACTGGTCAGGTGGCCTCTGGCGCCAACATGATCTGCTTCACCACCGGACGCGGCTCGGTATCCGGTTTCAAGCCTGCGCCCTGCATCAAGCTGGCCACCAATACGGAGATGTACCGACGCCTGGAAGAAGACATGGACATCAACTGCGGCGGCATCATCGATGGTGAATTGAGTATCGCCGAGGCAGGGCAGAAGATCTTCGACATCATTGTCGAGATCGCTTCGGGCGAGCCGTCGAAGAGCGAGCTGTACAATTACGGCGACAACGAGTTCGTGCCCTGGCAGGTCGGCGCGGTCACCTGATCGTTGCAGTGGAGCGCAAAACGGCCGAAATTTCCGTCTATTTTCGCATTTGACGCCACGACTCATAGCGGTTCGTTCGTGTGCCGCCTAGGCCTTGATCCGCTCCAGATAAGGCATGCACTCGATGAGATTCTGATCGCGGAACTCGCCTAAGCGCTGTTTGACCTTGCGTTCTGCGATAACCAGGTGCGCTTCCATGCTCTGCGCGGCAAGGTCAGTACGCCCGTCCTGCAAATTTTCAAAGATGCTCAGATGCTCTTGGAAGAAGGGTTCCTCGTCCGGGAAGTAGCTCTTGTCGAGCAGGATATGTTTGCCAGACAGCAGCAGGGAGTGAGTGCGGCGCAGGATCTGCAGCATTTGCCGATTAGGACAGAGCCCTAGAGTCTCGATGTGCAGATCGCTCTCCAATTCGTCGAATTGCCGGCTGTCCATGTTTGGGTAAGTCGTCATTGCGTGGCGCAGGCGTTCAATATAGCGGTCAATCTGCGCCGGCTGAAGAAACTCGGCAGCGCGCTCCAGGACATAAGGTTCCAGGCGGCGACGCACTTCGTAGAGCTCGGCCAGACGATTTTCGTCCCACTGCGCCAGCTGCCAGCGCGAGCGTTCATCACGTTCCACCAGCCCCATCAGCGATAGGCGCGTCAGCACCTGGCTGGAAACCGTACGGCTGATTGAGTAATGCCGTGACAGCTCCAGTTCATTGATGCGATAGCTGCCATATAGAGACTGGTGTAGCAGGTCCCGCTCGATGCGGTCATAAACCGACTTCCAGGCTTCGGTCTTTTTCGGCGCTCGGGCAGTGTCGTCACTGAGCTTGAAGTCGTCAGGCTTTAATGTGCGACGCAGTACCTCTGCCGGCTCCTTGCCGACCAGGTATCCGCGTCCTTCGAAGGTACAGATCAAGCCGTTCTGGTGCAGATTTGCCAGCGCCTGACGTACGGGGGAGCGGCTGACACCAAAGAGTTCGGCCAGCGGACCTTCCAGTAAGAGCGTCCCTTTCTTGAGCCTTTCTTTCTTGATGCTCGCCGCGACGATTTCGTAGAGCTGATCATTCAGATGTTTTTTCATCTTGTTCTTGTTTCGCTCATTACCAGCTAACCAGCGTTCAACTGCGCCGGTCAGGGGCCTAATCCCGCGCAGAGCGACTAAGGATAATCGCGCTATTATTTTTGCATGCAAAGTACGTCGTTGTCTCGGCTGTCGGGGCGACTCAGCCAAAGGCGCAACGGGAATGCTCGCTCAGCTCGCTTGATCGAGCTGTCTGCTTCACCAATAGCTAGATGCGCCGAACTGTCTTTGTGAGGTTTTTTGCATGCGCGGCGTGTACCGACGGCGTAAGCGTTGCCCATGCGCGGCGAAGGTCGGTTTTGTTTTGGCCGGCTCCGTGGTGTGCTTAAGCCTCTGCGGACGTCTGCCGTGCGCTGCCGCGCCGCCAGGTAATGAAAACGGTGCTTTACTTGCTCAACGTCTGCGCGAAATCGCGTGGGGATGTTGACCGTGTCATAACTCGGTGGTTGATAGCGATATGCCCGGCAATGGCCCCGATTCGACTCAAAAAAGGCAGCACTCCATCCGCGTCCTGAAAAACTGGCGGGAGTCCGGTCACGAGGCATTAAAAACCTTGCTGCTGGCGGTGATTGTTGGTCTGCTGGTGGGCTTTGTTGGCGTCGGTTTTGAGCTATCAACAACCTGGGTCTTCAATCAGCGGGCCCAATTACCGCACACCTGGTTTGAGGATAAAGCCGCAGTCGTCGCCACAGCCTTTGCCCTCTCGGCCTTATTGGCCGGCGCCGCGTACTACCTGGTCAAGCGCTATGCTCCAGAAACCGGTGGCTCGGGGATTCCGGAAATCGAAGCCTCTTTGCAGGATTTCCGGCCCGTGCGCTGGTGGCGAGTCATCCCGGTTAAATTTATCGGCGGTTTAGGCAGTCTTGGCTCAGGCATGGTGCTTGGGCGTGAAGGGCCGACGGTACAATTAGGCGCCAATATCGGCCAGATGATTTCCGATATTGGTCGGGTTAAAAACAACGACATGCGCCATGTGCTGCTGGCTGCCGGCTCTGCCGCGGGGATTGCCACAGCCTTTAACGCGCCGTTGGCTGGAATCTTGTTTGTTGTTGAAGAGATGCGCTCTGAGTTCAAGTACGGGCTGCTCTCAGTCAAGGCGGTGTTTGTCGGTGCGGTATTTGCCACCATAGCCTGCCGGGTGATTACCAGTGGCGCACCGATTTTATTGATGCCGGAATTCGCCATGCCCGCGCAGAGCTCCTTGTGGCTGTATTTCGTGCTGGGCTTGTTGTTTGGCCTGGTCGGGGTGGGCTTCAATAGTTTTCTATTGTTCTTGCAGCAAAAGTTTCTGGATTTCTACCAAGGCAAAATGTCCCGCTTTGTGATCACCGGCGCTTTCGTTGGCGGCTGCTGCGGGGTTTTTGGGATTTATTTGCCTGAAATCATTGGTGGCGGTTTTGATGTGGTGCGCCAGGTTTCCGCAGGCCAGCTAGGCATCGGCATGTTGCTACTGGTCTTCGCGCTGCGCTTTTTAACCTCAACGATCAGCTTTAGCTCAGGCGCGCCGGGCGGGATTTTTTCACCGTTGTTAGCACTGGGGGCTTCCTTTGGCGCGATTTTCGGTTTTGGGGCGCAGTTGCTTTTTCCCGAGAGCGATTTACCAGTCGGCACGTTTATTGTGGCGGGGATGGGCGGCTTATTTGCCGCGACAGTACGGGCGCCATTAACGGGCATCATTTTGGTTCTAGAAATGACCTCCAGCTACACCTTGATGCTGCCGATCATCATCACTTGCCTTGGCGCCGCCATCGTGGCGCAAATTCTCGGCGGCCGGCCGCTGTATACCGTGCTGATGGAGAAAATTCTGGAGCGCAACGGCATAGCGTTTAAGCGTGAGGGAGCTTGAGTGGGACGGGCGGGCAAAGCCTGTAAGGGACGTCGGTTATCGCCTAAAGCATTTCTTGCAGACATAAAAAAAGCCTCGCATTTCTGCGAGGCTTTTTTTATATGGTGCCGGCACCAAGAGTCGAACTCGGGACCTACTGATTACAAGTCAGTTGCTCTACCAGCTGAGCTATACCGGCGAAAAGATGGGCGCCATTATAGCCATTGCTCGCGCCAAGTAAACCGTTTGTTAGCAGTCACTTGCGGCTGTTCCGGGATGAGTTGGCAACTCGGCGAGCAACAACAGATTGCGCGGGCTGAGTTCGCTCGGGCAGAAGCAGCCGAGGCGGACGCGATAGCCCTGTTCTTCCAGCAGCAGCGCGCGATCGAGTAGTAACCAGAGTTCGAGAGGGCGGCGGAACAGGCCGCGCAGCAGTTCCAGGTTGCGCACTTCCGCCAAGCGTTGCCAGCCTCTGCGTTCCAGCCCCTGCCAGTCTTCCATTCCGGGTACGGGGAGGTGCTTTAACTCGGCCAGGTCGCGGCAGTAGCGCTCGAAGCTCTTCTTCAACCAGGCGCTGGGCAGCGAGGGCATCGGCAGGTAGTCGTCCTGCTGGCGCAGCTGGCGCTGGAGGATGTCGAAGCCCAGGCGCCAGGCCATCGAGTGGTCGCGGTTGCGCTTTTCGCGGGCGCCGGCGGTGACGGTTTCGCTCAGCGGCAGACCGAGATCGTCGCGCGTCAGCCGTAGCGAAGAGCCCTGTGCAGCCTGTGACAATGGCTGGTAGTGATCCAGCTGTGTGCGGTTGTAGCAGCAGGGCGCCACGGCGAGCTGCCGGCACTGTTTGTCGATAGCCAGTTGCAGCAGTCGAACGTGCAAGTCTCCGCACGCATGCAGCGCGACGGGGGTGTGCTCCGCTCGCAAGTGATGCGTGGCGTCTGCGGCGAGCACGTCCTGGCATTGATGGCTGGCGGAGATGCCGAGCCGCGCGCTCAGGCGGATGCCGTCCTCAACCAACGCGGGGTCCCATTCCAGGCTGGTCAGTGCGGTGCCCTCGCGGGCCAACTGACGACCGAGGTGGCCTTTGCCTGCGCACCAGTCCAGCCAGTGGCGGGGCTTCTCGCTGAACTGCAGGCATGCGGCAAACGCTTGGATCTGCCGCCATTTGCGTCCCGGAACGTCTGTGCTTTGGCGGCTGTTGGCTATTGGCGGTTCGTTCGCAGGCAGTTCTTCGATGCGGCTCAGGCGGGTGGCGGTGGCGGCCAGTTCGGTAAAGGGTGCGGGTGCAGCAAGCGTTTCCGGCTGGTTGTGAACGGCTTCGGCCTCGGCCAGCGAACGGCTGCGCAGCCAAGCAGCCAGTTCAGGATGGGCGCTTTCCCAGGGTAGGACCCGCTCGGTGAACGGGCGCGGCCGCCAGAGTGCCTGATGGCGCGTGAGAAAGGCGTCCAGCGCGCGAAAGCGCTCGGATGGAGATGGGGAGGCGGACATCGACTTGGCTGATCGTTGAGGAGTGCCGATTGTAGCCGGGATGCGCTGTTACCAAGGAAAACGCCCGTCGGGGGACGGGCGTTGGCCGGTTGCTATTTGCCGTATACCAGCTCGGGTAACCAAGTGATCAGCCCAGGGTACATGTACGCAATCACCAGAAGCGATATCTGCAGCAGGATGAAGGGCACGACACCTTTATAAATCGTGCTGGTCGGTACAGACGCGGGCGTGACCCCGCGCAGATAGAACAGCGCAAATCCGAACGGCGGCGTCAGGAAGGAGGTTTGCAGGTTCAGCGCGATCATCACGCCCAGCCAGACGGGATCCAGCCCCATCGCCAGCAATACTGGGCCGACGATCGGCACCACCACGAAGATGATTTCGATGAAGTCCAGGATGAAGCCAAGCAGGAAAATAACCACCATCACCAGGAAGAACGCACCGAGCACTCCACCTGGCAATTGCTCGAACACATGCTCGACCATGGCTTCGCCGCCGAAGCCGCGGAATACCAGTGAGAACAGTGACGCGCCGATCAGAATCATGAACACCATCGCGGTGATTTCGGTGGTGCCGAATGCCACTTCGCGTAACTGGGTAAGGTTCAGCTTGCGCTTGTACAGCGCCAGCGCCATTGCGCCGAGCGCGCCCAGCGCTGCCGCCTCGGTAGGCGTCGCGTAACCGGCGAGAATAGAGCCAAGCACAGCGCCGATCAGTAACAGGGGTGGCACCAGCGCATAGGTCAGCTTGCCCCATTCGATGGGGCCCAGCTCCTCCTGCGGCAAGGCTGGCAGTTTCTTGGGTTGCAGCACCGCGATCGCGATGATGTAGAGGATGTAGAGACCGACCAGCAACAGGCCTGGCAGCAGGGCGCCGACGAACAGGTCGCCGACCGATACCGTCTTGGGCGAGAAGATGCCCATCTTCAACTGCGCCTGCTGATAGGCACTGGACATCACGTCGCCCAGTAGCACCAGCACGATCGAAGGGGGAATGATCTGCCCGAGGGTACCGGTTGCGGCCAGGGTCCCAGTAGAGATCGCTGGATCGTAACCGCGGCGCAGCATGGTGGGCAGCGCCAGCAATCCCATGGTCACCACCGTGGCGCCGACGATGCCAGTACTGGCGGCCAGCAGCGCACCGACCACACAGACGGAGATCGCCAGGCCACCGCGCAAGGTGCCGAATAACCGAGACATGGATTCGAGCAGGTCTTCGGCGACGCGGCTCTTTTCCAGCATCACCCCCATGAACACGAACAACGGAACCGCCAGCATCGTCTGGTTGTTCATGATGCCGAACAGACGGTTTGGCAGAGCGCTGAGGTAGCCGGCGTCAAAGGTCCCGGTAACGATGCCGATACCGGCGAATAGCAAGGAAACGCCGCCTAAAGTGAAGGCAACCGGATAGCCGGCCATCAGCGCAAGGCAGATACATGCGAACAACAGGATCGCCATCAACTCAGCCATGGGTCGTCTCCGAGCTAGGCAGGCGGCCAGCAAGCAGATAGGCAGACTTGATCAGACTGGCAATTCCTTGCAGTACGAGTGTGGCGACCAGTACCAGGATGATGCTCTTCTGAATGAACACGAGCTTGAGCCCACCCGTTTCGCTAGATGCTTCGAGCGTGGCCCAGGAGTTGCTCACGTAATCCCAGCTGGCCCAACCGAGGAACAGGCAAACCGGCAAGAGAAACAGTAGCGTCCCGGACAATTCCACCAGAGCCTGACTGCGCGGGCTGAACTTCTGATAAAAGATGTCGACGCGAACATGGCCGTTGCGCTGCAGAACCCACGCCGCTGCACCCATGAACACCAGCGCATGCGCATAAAGCACCGTTTCCTGCAGGGCGATAGCGCCGATGCCGAAGCCGTAACGCAGAACCACGACGATAGCGGTGCCGAGTACCAGAAACAGGGTCAACCATGCGCAGGCTTTGCCGAACAGCAGGTTCAGCCGGTCGACCATGCTGGCAAAGCGCAGCAAGGGTGGGGAAGTATCGGACATGGTGCGTCCTTCTTATTGTTAAGCGTTGGAGAGAGGCGGATTTTATGCAGGTGCGAGTTCCCGCAGCAATGGCTTACGACTTTAGTCGTCTGGGCTAGGCTTGAGCGGGCCGAGCCTCTAATGTTAATCGAGCTGGCAGCTGAGTTTTTTCATCATCTCTTCAAAGTCTGCGGAGTGCCTTGTCAGTTTTAAGGCGCAGCTTATGGCGCTTTTGATGTGGTTTGCGCTTCTGGTTGATTAACCGTGGCGCTTTGTCGTTTGAGAAATAACAAACAATAACAAGGAGTAACAGCATGAAACGTCGTGACATTCTCGCGGCTGCGGGTGTTGGCCTGGCAGCCACCGCTCTGGCCGGATGCAAAGAGGACAGCACCCAAACAGCGGGTGCTCAGCCAGCTGCGGAACAGCAGACCTTCAACTGGAAAATGGTGACGTCCTGGCCGAAGAACTTTCCCGGCGTCGGAGTCGGCGCGGAGCGTTTCGCCAATCTGGTCAACGAGATGAGCAACGGCCGCCTCAAGGTGAAGGTTTACGCTGCAGGGGAGTTGGTTCCAGCGCTGGAGGTCTTCGATGCGGTCTCGCGCGGCACGGCGGAAATGGGCCACGGCGCACCTTACTATTGGAAGGGCAAGGTTCCGGCCGCTCAGTTCTTCTGCGCGCTGCCCTTCGGTCCCAATGCCCAGGAAATGAACGCCTGGCTGCATCGCGGCGGTGGCATGGAGCTGTGGGAGGAGGTCTACAAACCTTTCGGCGTACTGCCGATGGCCTGCGGCGCCAGTGGCGTGCAGACGGCCGGCTGGTTCAACAAGGAGATCAAGTCGGTCGATGATTTCCGCGGCCTGAAGATGCGTACTCCCGGTCTGGGCGGTGAGGTACTGACCAAAATGGGGGGCACAGTGGTCAACATGCCCGCCGGTGAGATCTTCACGTCACTGCAGACCGGTGCCATTGATGCCACCGAATGGATCGGCCCGTACAACGACATGGCGCTGGGGCTGCACAAGGCGGCCAAGTACTACTACACGCCGGGCTGGCAGGAGCCGAACGTCACCTTCGAACTGGACGTGAACATCAAGGCGTGGGAAACCTTGCCGCCGGATCTGCAGGCGATCGTTCGTGCGGCCGCACGGGATGTGAACGGCGATATGCTCGACGACTACAACGCCAAGAACATGGAAGCGCTTGAGCAGCTGCGCGAGCAGGGTGTCGAGGTGCGTCGCCTGCCTGACGAGGTGTTGGTGCGCCTGAAGGAAGTGGCTGCCGAGGTGGTCGATGCGTCCGCCAAGTCTGATCCGGTCGCCGCCAAGGTGTGGGAGCAGCAGAGCGCCTATCTCAAGCGCCTCTATGACTATGCGGAGCTGAACGAAAAGGACATCTACAACATCCGTGGCTGATCAGGCCTGATGAAAAGCGCCGTCATCGGTTCCAGCCGGTGACGGCGTTTTCTTTTTTACAGCAGGCCCGATGTGGGCTGGCTAGATTCAGCTCACCACGCGATAGCACGGCTCATAGGGGCGACCGCCTGGCAGTTTCATGCGGTGCTGTTGGACGAATGCCTGCAGCAGCTTATCCAGCGGCTCCATGATGGCCGTGTCGCCTTGTATCTCGTAGCGCCCGAACTGCTCGATGCGGCGGATGCCCTTGTCCTTGACGTTGCCCGAGACGATACCGGAAAAGGCACAACGCAGGTTGGCGGCCAGCTGGTGGGGCGGAACATCGCGCCGTAGTTTGAGATTGGCCATGTTTTCATGGGTCGGATCGAAGGGGTGCTGGAAGCCCTCGTCAATCTTCAATAGCCAATTGAAATGGAAGGCGTCGTTGCGTTCGCGGCGGAAGCGGCCGACTTCTTTCAGGCCGGCGTTCATGTGCCGGGCTACTGCCACCGGGTCGTCGATGATGATCTGGTAGCGGCCCTGGGCCTCGCTGCCCAGGGTGGCTCCGACGAAGTCATGCAGCTGCTGCAGATAGGGTGCGGCATCCCGCGGCCCGGTGAGAATTACCGGGAACGGCAGGTCATGGTTGTCCGGATGCAACAAAATGCCGAGCAGGTAGAGGAATTCTTCGGCGGTGCCGACGCCGCCCGGGAAGATGATGATGCCGTGCCCAACGCGTACGAACGCCTCCAGGCGCTTTTCGATGTCCGGCATGATGACCAGCTCGTTGACGATCGGGTTGGGTGCCTCGGCGGCGATGATCCCGGGCTCGGTCAGGCCCAGATAGCGGCCGCCGCTGATCCGCTGCTTGGCATGGGCAATGGTGGCGCCCTTCATCGGCCCCTTCATCACACCCGGCCCGCAGCCGGTACAGATGTTGAGGCTGCGCAGGCCCAACTCGTGTCCTACTCGCTTGCTGTACTGGTATTCCCCACTGCTGATCGAATGCCCACCCCAACACACCACCATGTTTGGCTCCACGCCTGGCCGCAGGGTACGAGCGTTGCGCAGCAGGTGAAAGACGTAGTCGGTAATGCCCTGCGAAGTGCTCAGGTCAATACGGGGGGCGCCCAGCTCGCTGCCGGTGTAGACGATGTCGCGCAACGCGCTGAACAGCATTTCGCGAGTGCTGGCGATCATCTCGCCGTCGACGAAGGCGTCCGCCGGTGCATTGAGCAGTTCCAGGCGCACACCGCGGTCCTGCTGATGGATGCGCACCTCGAAATCCTCGTATGCCTCGAGGATGGTTTTGGCGTTATCGATGTGTGCACCAGTATTCAGGATCGCCAGGGCGCACTGGCGGAACAGGGTATAGACGCTGCTCGCACCGGCCTGGCTGAGCTGGTTCATTTCGCGCTGTGAGAGGGTTTCAAGGCTGCCTCTGGCACTGACCGAGGCATTGGTTACGGGTCTTGATGTCATTGGGGATTCCCTGAAAACAATGCACCGCGCCGGAAGGCCGGTTACATCAGGATATTGATATGCTGATTGCCGTACGGCTGCGTAGCGGCATGAAACAGTTCGATAGGTTCGCTCGCCATCTTACCCGTCTCAAGCGATGGGATGATGGCGTAACGCAATCCCTGTCATTGCAGAGACAGCGGCGCCGACGGGTAATTCGCTTACCGCAGAAGCGCTACGCTCGGGCAATGGTGTGATTTGCCTGCGCTTGTAAAGCCCCGGGTGGAAAGAACGGGGCTGACGCCGTTTGATATCAGAACCAGCGGTCGTTGCGCTTGCGACCGCGGGTAATCGCCGGGAGGATCAGGCCGACCAGCAGACCAGCCCCGGCGATACTGCCGCCATAGACCATGTAGCGCATCAGGATCTGGTTGTTTTCGTCGCCAAGCTTCGCCTGCGTAGTGCGCAGCTCGGATTGTGCTTTGGTCAACGCCGCATCCAGCGCCTGGCGACGTGCTTCCAGTTCGTCGATATGCGCCTTGCGGGCATCCAGTGTTTCCTGCATGCCCTGTACGCGGGCCTTCCAGCCGTCGTCGATGGTACGAAGCTGCGCGCTGAGCTCGGCCACCTGCTGCTCCAGCTGAGGCAGGCGCTCGGCCTGGCCGGGCACCTCCTGCAAATCTCGGCTGGGAATCCAGACGATGTTGCCTGATGCGCCACGGACTTGGCTGTAATCGTTCTGCGTGCCCAGCAACTCGACCTTTTCGCCGGAGGTCAGGGTGCCGACAATGCGGTAGCCGTCAGTTGGCCCGCTGCGTACGTAGGTGCTGAGGCTGTCGCTGACCCAGCGTTCATGGCTGCGCGTTTCCTGGGCATGGGTGGTGCCGAAAAGGGTAAGCAGTCCGGTGCAGATGACCAGTTGCCACGCCGCGTGCCTACGCACGCGGGAACGAAAAGTGCGACGAGAAAAATGATGAATGGGAAACATGGCGCTCTTCATATAGGTCACATCGAGGTGATGGCAAGCAGGCGGCGAGCCCCTAATCGGGCTCCGCCGCATGGGGCGGGGGCGGTTGCAATTCATGCGAGACAGCCAAACGCGGCGCGGACTTCGCTTAACGAGCCGAGCGCCAGTTACATCTGCTGAAAGACAACGGGATTGACGCTGAGTTCAGCGCGGCTCAGTGCTTTAGAGGCCGTTGGTCGGACCGTAAGCCTTAGGTACGGGGTTTTGCTGTGCTTGTTGGCGAGTAGCCAGCGCAATGTCGCGCCAGCGCCACATCTGCAAAGTCAGGCTACAGCGCAAATGGCAGCGTGCTATGCGCCTGTTTACGCTCGGCCAGCAGGCGGCAGAACTCTTCGGGATTCTTGATCAGCACATCCTGCCCGGCGAAGGTCTGTGCGGCAATCAGGCGTGAGAGCCAGAAGCGCATGCAGGCGATGCGCAGCATGGGTTGCCACAGCTCGGCTTCCGCCGGGGTGAAGCGACGCAAGCTGGAGTAGGCAGCGAGCAATGCCTCGACCCGAGGTAGGTCGATCTTGCCGTTAGGGTGCGAACACCAGTCATTCACGGCAATCGCCACGTCATAGAGCATCGGTCCCGAGCAGGCATTATAGAAATCGATCACGCCGGTCAGGTGGCTGCCTTCGAACAGCACGTTGTCACGGAAAAGGTCCGCATGCAGATTGGCCTTGGGCAGCGCGAGGATCTTCGCCCGCAGTTCAGCGATCTCGGCCAGGCCGTCGCGCAGCAGCGGCAGGTGATCTTCCGGCAAGCTCAGGGCCACATTCGGCCCTTCCTGCTGCATCCAGTCCAAGCCACGGTCGCTAGGGCGTTCGAGCATCCTTTCGCGAGTCGCCAAGTGAATGCGCGCCAGAAGCCGTCCTACCTCAGCACAGTGGGCGGCATTCGGCGAGGTGATGTGCTTGCCCGGCAAGCGCGGTTGCAGCAACGCTGGTTTGCCGGCCAGCGAGCGTAAGGTCTCGCCTTCAGCGGTGGCCAACGCATAGGGCACTGGCAACCGAGCCTGGTGCAGGACCTCAAGCAGCTCGATGAAAAACGGCAGATCCTGCTGCGGCCCGCGCTCGATGAGCGTCAGCACGTATTCGCCTTGTTCGAGGCTGACGAAGAAGTTGCTGTTCTCGGTGCCAGCGGCGATGCCTTGGAAATCGTGTAAACGGCCCAGTTGGTAGGGGGCCAGGAAGACCTCCAGTTCGTGGCGTTCAAGCGGCGTGAATACCGACATGGTGGCCTCCAATCAAGGGTTGCGAATTACCAGCTGAAAATTTCCCAGGCGGGGATCAACATGTCCGGGCTGTCGGTGCGGAAAAAGTTGCTGTCGCCGTCGGCGCGGACCAGGAAATAGGGTTTGCCATGCTTGGGTATGATTTTCAACGCATAGAGGAAACCGTTGATTCGGTACTCTTCGACCATGCGCTCGCCCTGCTGGCGGATGGTCACGTCCGGTTCGCCGTCTGCTGGCTCCTGGGCAAAACCGCTCAGCGGCACGACTGCCAGCACGCTGGCGAGCAACAGGTGTTTGAGAGCGCGCATGATAACCTTGTCCCTTTTCCAGTGATCGGTTCTGCGCATTCTAGCTGGGGACCCGTCGAAAAGGTTGATCTTGCTCATGAGTCAAACGCCTCTCGTTCTGGTGGACGGTTCGTCCTACCTCTACCGCGCATTCCATGCCCTGCCGCCGCTGACCACCTCAACCGGCAAGCCGACCGGTGCGGTAAAGGGCGTGCTGAACATGTTGCTGTCGCTAAGGCGGCAGTATCCGGACAGTCCCTTCGCCGTAGTCTTCGACGCCAAGGGTCCGACTTTTCGCGACGAGCTGTTCGCCGAATACAAATCCCATCGCCCGCCGATGCCGGATGACCTGCGGATGCAAATCGAGCCGCTGCATGCCAGTGTGCGCGCGTTGGGCCTGCCGTTGCTCTGTGTCGAAGGCGTCGAAGCTGACGACGTGATCGGCACCCTGGCTCGCCAGTGCGCGGCGCTGGGGCGCGATGTGGTTATTTCCACCGGTGACAAGGACATGGCGCAGCTGGTCTGCCCGCATGTCACGCTGGTCAATACCATGACCGGCAGTGTTTACGATATCGAAGGCGTACGGACCAAGTTCGGCGTCGGCCCAGAGCTGATCATCGATTTCCTCGCGCTGATGGGCGACAAGGTCGACAACATCCCCGGCGTACCCGGCGTTGGCGAGAAGACCGCCTGCGGCCTGCTCAATGGGATTCCCGGCGGGCTTCAGGGGCTCTACCAGAACCTGGATCAGGTCGCCGGCCTGCCGATTCGGGGCGCCAAGACTCTGGGTGCCAAGCTCGAAGAACACCGCGCCGCGGCGTTCATGTCCTACGAGCTGGCGACTATCAAGATCGACGTGCCGCTGGATGTGCAGGTGACCGACCTGATGCCCGGCGAACCGCACCGCGAGGCACTGATCGCGCTGTATCGCGAGCTGGAATTCAAGAACTGGCTGGACGAATTGTTGCGCGAGGCGAAGGCGGCCAGCGAGAACTGCGAAGTGGCGCCAGAAGGCTGTTCGATCCAGGCCGAGGCCGAGTACGACACCATTCTCGAACAGGCGGAGTTCGACAGCTGGCTGGCACGCCTGCAGGCGGCGGACTGCTTTGCCTTCGATACCGAAACCACCAGCATCGATGCGCAGAAGGCGAAACTGGTAGGCGTTTCTTTTGCGGTCGAGGCAGGCAAGGCGGCCTACGTGCCGCTGTGCCATTCCTACATGGGCGTGCCGCAGCAGCTTGATCGCGACGCGGTGCTCGCTGCGCTCAAGCCTCTGCTGGAAGATCCGGCGAAACAGAAGATCTGCCAGCACGGCAAATACGACATGAACGTGCTGATGCATCACGGCATCGAAATGCGCGGCCTAGCCTACGACACCATGCTCGAATCCTACGTGCTGGATGCCACCGCGACCCGTCACGACATGGACAGCCTGGCGCTCAAGTATCTCGGTCGCGGCACCATCCGCTTCGAGGACATTGCCGGCAAGGGCGCCAAGCAGCTGACCTTCGACCAGATCGCCATCGAGCAGGCCGGACCCTATGCGGCCGAAGATGCTGACGTCACCCTGCGGTTGCACCAGACGCTACTGAGCAAACTCGAGGCGACGCCGTCGTTGCTCAGGATTTTGCGCGAGATCGAAATGCCGCTGGTCCCGGTGCTGGCGCGCATCGAGCGCAACGGTGCGCTGGTCGACGCGCAGTTGCTGGGCCAGCAGAGCGTCGAGCTGGGCGAGAAACTGGTGCAGCTCGAACGCGAGGCCTTCGACATCGCCGGCGAGGAATTCAACCTCGGCTCGCCCAAGCAGCTGTGCGCCATTCTCTATGAAAAGCTCGGCTGCCCGGTATTGTCGAAAACCGCCGGCGGACAGCCGTCGACGGCCGAAAGCGTGCTGGCCGAACTGGCCGACCGCGATTATCCGCTGCCCAAGGTGATCATGCAGCACCGCTCGTTGAGCAAGCTCAAAGGCACCTACACCGACAAGTTGCCGCAACAGATCAACCCGCGTACCGGGCGCATCCACACCAGCTACCATCAGGCGGTGACGGCGACCGGACGGCTGTCTTCCAGCGATCCGAACCTGCAGAACATCCCGATCCGCACCGCCGAGGGCCGCCGCATCCGCCAGGCCTTCATCGCCGCGCCGGGCTACAAGCTGCTGGCAGCGGACTACTCGCAGATTGAGCTGCGCATCATGGCGCACTTGGCACAGGACGCGGGTCTGCTGCATGCCTTCCAGAACAACCTGGACGTGCACCGCGCCACCGCGGCGGAAGTTTTCGGCGTCGAGCTGGAGCAGGTCACCACCGACATGCGGCGCAGCGCCAAGGCGATCAACTTCGGTCTGATCTACGGCATGAGCGCCTTCGGTCTGGCCAAGCAGATCGACGTCGGGCGCAAGGAAGCGCAGGAATACATCGACCGTTACTTCGCTCGTTATCCCGGCGTGCTGGCCTACATGGAGCGCACCCGCGCCCAGGCCGCCGAACAGGGGTATGTCGAGACGCTGTTCGGTCGTCGCCTCTACCTGCCGGAAATCAATTCGAAGAACGGCGCCATGCGCAAGGGCGCCGAACGCACCGCGATCAACGCGCCCATGCAGGGCACTGCGGCGGACATCATCAAGCGCGCCATGATCACCGTGGACGGTTGGCTACAGGACAGCGGCCTGGACGCCCGTGTGATCCTGCAGGTGCACGACGAACTCGTGCTGGAAGTTCGCGAGGATCTGGTAGAGCAGGTGCGCGACGCCATCTGCCCGTTGATGAGCCAGGCCGCCGAACTGGACGTGCCGCTGCTGGTGGAGACCGGCGTGGGCGACAACTGGGACGAAGCGCATTGATCGACGCGCTTTGCGGATGTATCGATCAGCGAAGTATTTTCGTCGCGCATTGAACTTCAGGCCGTACGTCCAGTCCTATGCTACGAAGGGTGTGAAAGCCCTTCGATGCTCCTTGTTGTGTTAAGTGTTGGCAGATCTCTGGACCTCGCCCTAGCGGTCCGGATTCAACCTCGAACTTCCCCCTCCCCCAACGAAGTTCGAGGTTTTTTTTGCCCGGAGAAAACTCAACCCAAGGGATCGCATGACGGTGCGATACGTTTCGCCGTATGGGATCTGTGCAGCGAGGCTGTGGATAACCTGTTGATACGCTCTGCATATCTAGGGCAGTTGCAGCCCGCCGCCCGCTTTGTGCAGCGTGCGCAGGTGGTGGCCAATCTGTTTCAGGTTGCGCTCGATGCTGTCCAGTTCCCGCCGCCGTTCTTGGCCCAGCAGCAGGCGCACCTCCCGCTCAAGTTCCTCGCTGAGCCGGTTTAGGTGCGCCTGGCGCTCTTCGCTCTGCTGTTCGAGGCGCTGCCATTCGCCGGCCTGAGGCAGGCCATAGCCCTGACCGTCGAGCAATTCGGCAGGGCGGCTGAGGTAGCCGCTGCTGGCCAGGATTCCGCGCAGTGCGCCATCGGCTTTGGCTACGCTGGCATCGCCGCGCTCGCGACCGCTGAGATAGCGCGTCTTGAGTTCCTCCTGTGCCTGCAGCAGTTGCTGACGCAGGGCGGCCTGTTCGACCAGCAGCATCGCCGCACTGGCGCGCAGGTCGGCCTTGGCTATCCAGGGCTCGCGCGCGCTGGCGGGCAAATCGAGCCATTGCTCGACCTTGTCTTGCGGCAGAGCCAAGCGTTCCTTGAGCACCAGGAACATCGCCTGATAACGCTCACGGTATGAATCGAAGCGATAACCCAGGCGCAAGGCTTCGTGCGGGTCGTCGAGCACGCTCCCATCGGCCAGGCCACGTCCGATCAGCAGCTCCAGCAGGCCGCTGGGCATAATGCTGTCCAGGGCAGTCAGCTCCGGTCTGTTGGTGCCGCTGCGCAGCAGCTTCAGGGTTTCCACCGCGCAGTTGTTAGACAGGAAGTAATAATCGCCGTCGTAGCTCCAGTGCAGCTCCGCGCTGCGTTCCACCAGCATCTCGATCTCGCGGCGTTCCAGCCTGAGCGGTATCGAGGCCAGGCTGCGCAGCTCGACCTTGGTGTATTCATCGATCACTTGGCCCAGTGGCAGTACGAACAGGCGCGACGGATAGGCACCGGTCAGACCGTCCCAGCTGGACAGTTGCACGTCGCCGACGAAGGCGCGGAAGGAGAGCACCAGGTGCTGGTCCAGATCCAGCCGGCAATCGGGCCCGCGCGGTCGTCCCGGCGCACAGATCACCAGGCGCAGCATGCTGTGGCCCCAGCGGCTGGCCCAGGCATCGTTGGCTTCGGCGAACAGATAGTCCACCTCGTATATCCGCTCGGGGTCGAGCCGCAGCAGCGGAGTGCGGCCAAAATCGCTGCCTGCGTTAAGAATCGGATAGCCCCCGGTGCAGGGTTCGGCTTTAGCCGGCTGCCAATCGAAGTGCTCCTGGAAATACTGGTGCAGGGACGGGCGACGACAGGCGTAGCTGGGGTCGAGAAGAAAATATTCTAGATTTACCGCCACGAATTCCAGTGGGCTGGTGAGCTCGTAGACGTCGGGGCTGCGCGCCACCTGGGCGTTGCGCCTTTCGCGTTCGCCGCGCGTGCCGACTCGCTGCGGCCAGCCTGCCAGGTCCAGCAGCCTGGGATCGTCGCTCAGGGTAAAGCGTCGCTGGATCTGTCCGCGGCATTCCTCTGGCAGACCGACCAGGCCGAGGCTGGCTGCGCGCTGGCCGCAGAAGGCGAGCAGACGCTTATCGGGTGGCGACCACAGGCGGGCGCGGTCGTAGAGGTGCGTCAGCTCGTGGATCAGCGTGGCCAGCAGTTCCTGGCGTACCGTGCCATGCACCCGCGCGGTGCGCTGTGCGGCGGCGGAACCATCCGCGAGCGTTGGCAGCAGCTCGCGGTTAAGTTCGATAAGGTCGCCCCCGGCACGGCCGTAGGCATGTTCTGGCAGGTTACCTCGCCAGCGCACGCGCACATTGCGATCCAGCTGTTGCAGCATGCGCGGCGGCAGGGCAGCCAAGGCTTCGTCGAGCAGCGCCTGGGACGCGGCGCGTTCGGCGGGCTGCAGTGCCTGGCCTTCAAGCGTCAGCTGCAACCTGGCGCAGGCATGGCCGGTGAAGGCGGTCAGCGCGACGGTCAGCAGCCAGGCGCAGGCTGCTTTCACAGGGCGAGGATGGTTTCGGCCAAGGACTGGTCGCTCGCCTGGCGGGCTTCTGCAAATTCGCTACGCAGGGAGTCGAAGGCAGCCTCTAGACGGGCACCGCGGATTTCGCCGGCACTGGCCACGAAGCTGGCGGCCTCGTCACGGGCGTCGAGCACGAGCTTCATGCCGCTGATGCGGCTGGTCACGTCCGAGGTGAAATTGACGCTGCGATCCACCGCATTGATGACGATGTTGCTGGTTGCAACCAGCGTCTGTGCCTGAGCGGTACTGGCGAGCAGGGCCAACGCGAGCGTTACGGCGTTGAGTTTCTTGAACATCGGTGGGGTTCTCGTTCGGGCGGGCGGTTATTGGACGAGGAAGGCCTGGGCCAGTTCCAGATCACTGGCCGCCAGGTCCGGTTGGCTCTGGCGCAGCCAGCGCAGCGCGGCTTCCAGCCGTACGCCATGAACCCGGCCAGCGCTGGCGACGAAGCTCGCCGCTTCGTCGCGGGCCTCGGCCACCAACTTGTTCTCGAACGGCAGACTGGTCAGCTGGCTGGTGACATAGCTGGTCGCTACGATGCCGGCGGTGGTGGTATCGAACGCCTGGGCAGAGCCGCAGGCGCAACAGAGTGCAAAGAACAAGGTAAACCGTCGCATGTAGATCCTGGCGCCAAAAAAACCGGCGCCAAGGCTAACGAAACACCAGCGCTACGGCCAGCTCCTTGGAGGTTGGCGCAGCGGCCTGGATTTTTACCGCACCATAATGGCTTGCGCCAGTTCGAGGTCGCTCGCGCTGATCGCTGGCACCTCGCGGCGGATGTGCTCAAGAGCAGCTTGCAGCTTGGCGCCCCGCTGCTGGCCGTTGCTGGCAACGAACTGCGCCGCATCGTCGCGGGCATCGAGCACGATCTTGTCATCGTCGATGGAGGCGGTCAGGTCGGAAGTGCCTTCCACGGTGTTCATCAGCGAAGCGCCGATGGTGTCGGTGGTGGCGATGAAGCTGGTCGCCGAGGCGGTGCCGGCCAACAGCGCGGCGGAGGCGCCTAGGATGAGCAGGAACTTGAACATGATGATCTCCAGTACGGCTGACAGGCGAGCGAGCGCGACCTAGCCAGACAGTCGCAATTGGAGAATAGAGCCTGCCGTACGGCATGCAAAGCGCTCACGCCACTTCAGCGCCAGAAGGGCTTGCGCAGCTCCTCGATTCGCTGGCCAGGGCTAATCCCGATATCCGACAAAAGACGCTCGTCGAATTTGGCCAGGTGGCGGCGGGTCATGATTCTTTGTCGCCACAAACGCAGCAGATCACAGGCGGTTTTCAGCGTGACGTGGGGCTGGCGAAACGGCATGGCGTAACGCAGTAAGTGCATCATGATGCCCTCCTTCCGGCCGTCGCCGGGATGGGTTTAGGGGCATACAGAGTCGCGCATGATTGTGAAGCTAAAAAGTCACAGCATCTGCATATTGTTCCGGTGCAGTTGCGAATAACCGAAAACTGTACCGGCCCGCCTGGCATCAACTGTTGCGACACCAGGCGGGGTTCGACTTCAGGGCTTGGCGATTTCCGGCGCCAGTATCCATTCGGCGCTGTCGTTCCATACATCCATGCGGGTGATCTTGCCGTCGCGCACTTCGAAACGATCCAGGTAGCGGTTACCCGAGAAGCTCTTGCCGTCGGGCCATTCGCCGTACAGCGTGCCGTTGGAATACACCACGGTGTGGTCGTGGTGCTCGGTCCAGTCGAACTGCCCCAGCTGCTTCTTCACCCAGCGATAACGGCCGGCGTTGAAGGCGGTGATCTCCTTGGCGGTGGGCATGGCCCGACCGCCGGTGAAGGTGATGCGAACGTCCGCGGACATATAGGTGGCGGCCTTGACGGGGTCCGGCTTCATTGAGGCTTCCAGGAAATCGCTGACAATCTGTACGGCTTCGTTCTCGTATTCCATTTTTTTAACTCTCTCTTTCAGGGTATCGGTCCCGCTGATTGCCTTCATCCGGTGCGGGGTGCACGGAAAGCGTGCGTGGCGAAGCGGTTGATGCGCCTAAATAGCTGATTTTCAAGGCTTCGCCGCTATGGCACTCACTTTGCTAGCAAAGTTCGTACAAATGCTAGCTATCAGGAGTGTCGCCCCATGCTCAAATTGTCCAAGTCCTTCCTTCGGCGTTGGCCCAAGGCGTGCGCGATCAGCGCGCTCGGCCTGTGTCTCGCCGCTCAGGCGCATGCCGCAGAGCCGATCAAGATCGGCGTGGTCGCCGCGCTGTCCGGGCAGTCGGCCAAATCTGGCGAGGCGCTGACCCGTGGCCTGAACGTGGCCATCGACGAAATCAACGCGGCGGGCGGCATTCTCGGCCGCCCGGTGGAACTGGTACGTCGTGACGACGAGAGCAACCCTGCCAAGGGCATGCTGGCCGCGCGCGAGCTGATCCAGCGGGAAAAGGTCGCGGTGCTGTTCGGTGGGCTGGACACACCGGTGTCGCTGGCCATCGTGCCACTGGCCAATCAGCTCAAGGTGCCTTTCATGGGCGTCTGGGCAGCCGGTACCGGAATCACCCGCAACGGCGCCAAAGACAACTACGTGTTCCGGGTCTCGGCGGTGGATGAGCTGGTCGACGAGGCGCTGGTGGAATATGGCGTCAGCAAGAACGGCATGCAGAAGCCGGGCATGATTCTGGTGAACAACCCCTGGGGCGAGTCCAACGAACTGGGTATTCGCGCTGCGCTGGAAAAGCGCGGCATGCCCTACGCTGGCATCGAGCGTATCGAGGACAGCGATCTCGATGTGGTGCCTCAGCTGACCCGCCTGAAGAATGCCGGCGCGGATGCGCTGCTGATGGTCGGCAACGTCGGACCCTCGGCGCAGGTGGTCAAGTCGCTTGATCGCATGGCCTGGGACGTACCGGTGATTTCCCACTGGGGCCCGGCCGGTGGTCGTTTCAGCGAGCTGGCCGGCCCCAACGCCAGCCGCGTGCATTTCATCCAGACCTACGTATTCGGCGAGCAGAACAGCGCCAAGGGCGACGCGGTCATGGCCGCTCTGAAGAAGCGCTATCCGGAGATCAAGACGCTCGCCGACGTGACCCCCGCGGTGGGCATTGCCAATGCTTACGACGGTATGCACCTGACCGCGCTGGCGATCGAGAAGGCCGGGTCCGTCAAGGGCAGCGATATCCGCGACGGCTTCTACGCCATCGAGCAGTACGACGGCCTGATCAAGCAATACAACAAGCCGTTCTCGGCTGACCGGCATGATGCACTGGGGCCGGACGATTACCTCTTCACCCATTTCGTCGACGGCCAGATCGTCCCTCTGCAACCTTGACCTGACACCTGCGCTCCGGCGGGTCCGGAGCGCATGGGAGGAACCGCTTCATGATTACCGCCGCCATCATTACCGGGCTCGGACTCGGCAGTATGTATGCCCTGCTGGCGCTGGGTTTCCACATCACTTACGTGGTCTCCAGGACCGTCAACTTCGCTCAGGGCAGCGCCATGATGGTCGGCGCGGTGCTGGGTTACAGCTTCTACATCACCTGGGGCTGGCCGCTCTGGCTGGCCATCCCGATGACCCTGACGCTGTGCGCCCTTTACGGCCTGGCGATCGAGCGCTTTCTGGTGCGCCCCTTCCATTCGCGTGGGTCGGAGGCCTGGCTGATGGCGACGGTGGCAGCGGGCATCCTGGTGGATAACCTGGCGATGTTCACCTTCGGCAAGGAGCCCCGGCAGTTCACCTCCGAGCTGGCCACCACCAGCCTTTCCCTGTCCGGCTCGAACATCTCGCTGCTGCAACTGCTGATTCCGCTGGTAGGCGCCGGCATCGCCCTGGCGCTGCTGTTGGTACGCCGCTACACGCGTCTGGGCAAGGTGCTTGAAGCCTGCGTGCAGAACCCCACGGCGGCGAAGCTGATGGGCATTCGCGTCAACCGCGTGGTGGCGATCTCCTTCGCCGTGTCGGCGGTGTTTGCGGCGGTGGCCGGATTACTGATTGCGCCGCTGTTCAATGTCAGCGCCGAGATGGGCACGTTGTTCGGCCTCAAGGCCTTCGCCGTGGCTATTCTCGGCGGCATCGGCAGCGCCAGCGGGGTGTTCGCCGCCGGCCTGCTGTTCGGTCTGGTGGAGGCGGTGGTGACCCTCTACTTCGGTTCGGCCTTCACCCAGATATTCACCTTCGCCCTGGTCATCCTGGCGCTGGCCTTGCGCCCCAACGGGCTGTTCGGCAGCAAAACATTGGTGAAAGTATGAAGACTTCCCTACTCGCACCCGCCGGCATCGCGCTGCTGGCCGTTATTGGCACCGCGCTTTCGTTTTCACTCGACAGCTATTCGCTGCTGGTTTTCAGCTTCTTTGCGCTCACCGTGGTGGTGGGTGTCGGGTTGAACATCCTGATCGGCCTCAGCGGGCAGATCTCCTTCGGCCATATCGCCTTCTACGCCATCGGCGCCTATGCCTCGGCGCTGCTGACCATGGCTGGCCTGCCGCTGCTGCCGGCAATGTTTGTGGGAGCGTTGCTGTGCGGCGCCATCGGCGCACTGCTGGCGATTCCGGCGCTGCGGGTCAGCGGCCCTTACCTGGCGATGATCACCATCGCCTTCGCGCTGGTGGTGCATCACGGCCTGATGGAGTGGCGCGGGCTCACCGGCGGCGCGAATGGCCTGATGGGCATTCCCACCCCCGAACTCGGTTCGCTGGACCCCGCGGTGCTGATGGCGCTGATCGCCACGGCGCTGATGATCGCCGCCCTGGCGTTCTACCAGCGCCTGCGCCAGAGTGGCTGGGGTACGGCCATGCGTGCAGTCAAGGCGTCGGAGATCGCCGCGCGTTCGCTGGGTTTCAACCCGGTGCAGACCAAGACGCTGGCGTTTGCGCTGTCGGCGTTCCTGACCGGTTTTGCCGGTGCGCTGGTGGCGCCGTTGATGATGTTCATCAACCCGGCTTCCTTCCCCTTTTCCCAGTCGATCCTGTTCGTGCTGGCGGTCATAGTGGGTGGTGCCGGCACGCTGTTCGGGCCGCTGCTCGGCGCGCTGCTGATCGTGCTGCTGCCGGAGATGCTCGCCGACTTCGCCGAATACCGGCTGCTGATGTTTTCCGCGCTGCTGCTGACGGTGCTCTGGATCGCGCCGCGCGGTCTGCTCGGCAGCCTGGCCCGGCTGTGGTTGCGGCCCGTTACCCAGCTGCCGCCGGCGCAGGCCGACAAGGCGCTGTTGGCGCGTTTCTTCGGGGAGGGGCGGCAAGACGCCGGCCTCGAAGTCGACGACATCAGCATCGGTTTCGGTGGTGTCCAGGCGGCGAACAAGGTCAGCCTCAAGGCGCCGCCGGGCAGCATCACCAGCATCATCGGCCCCAACGGGGCGGGCAAGACCACCGTACTCAACATGATCAGCGGCTTCTACACGCCTGACAGCGGCAGCATTCGGCTGGGGCAGGTGGTTTCCGGTCTGCCGGCCTGGAAAATCGCCCGCGCAGGGATTTCGCGGACCTACCAGACCACGCAGCTGTTCGGTGAACTCACGGTGCTGGAAAACGTGCTCGCCGGGCTTCAGCAGGGCCGTCTCGGCGGCATCTTCCGACGCCCCGGGAGGCAGCAACGTGAGCTCGCCCTGCACCTGCTGTCCCTGGTGGGTTATCGCGGCTCGGTCAATACGCCCGCCGACGATCTGCCCCACGTCGACCGCCGCCTGGTAGAAATTGCCCGGGCGCTGGCTTCACGGCCGAAAGTGCTGTTGCTGGACGAGCCTGCGGCCGGCCTGGGCCGGAGTGATACCGACAGCCTGGCGGCACTGTTCAAGGTGCTGGCCGGTTTCAACATGGCGGTCATCCTGGTCGAGCATGACATGGCGCTGGTGATGGCGGTGTCCGAGCGCATTCTGGTGCTGGACGCGGGCAAACCCATCGCCTGGGGTTTGCCCGAAGATATTCGCAATAATCCCCGTGTGGTGGCGGCTTACCTGGGTGGCACCAGCTACCAGGCGCCACCGCGGAACGAGCCTTGGATGGGGGCGCGTGATGCGCGCCTGTACATCAAGGGGCTGGTGGTGGACTACGGCGCCGCGCCGGTGGTCGAGGGTATCGACCTGGTGGTCAACCCGGGCGAGCTGATCGCCATTCTCGGCGCCAACGGCGCCGGCAAGTCGAGCATCCTCAAATGCCTGTCGGGTCTGCACAAGGCGAGCTCGGGCACCATTCTGCTGGATAACGAGAACATCGAGCAGGTGGATGCCAGCGCCATTGCCGCGCGCGGGCTGGCCCTGGTGCCCGAAGGCCGTCAGGTCTTCCCGCAGCTCAGCGTGCGGGACAACCTGCTGCTGGGTGCCTATTCACGTACCGAGGCGTTCGACGCCGAGGCGGAAATCGAAGCCATCCTCAGGCGTTTCCCGCGCTTGCGCGATCGTATCGACAGCCCGGCCGGGCTGCTCTCCGGCGGCGAACAGCAGATGGTAGCGGTGGGTCGCGGGCTGATGGCCAAGCCGAAGATCCTGCTGCTCGATGAGCCTTCCCTCGGCCTTTCGCCGGCGATGATCGGCGAGCTGTACGACGCTCTGGCCGCATTGCGGGACGAGGGTGTGACGCTGCTGCTGGTCGACCAGATGGCCAATCTGGCGCTGCAGGTCGCCGACCGCGCCTACGTGCTGGAGACCGGTCGCATCGTCAAATCCGGAACGGCCGAGCAATTGCGTGGGGACCGTGAGCTGGAAGCAGCGTACCTGGGTCATGGAGCTGCGGCATGAGCGCCTTGTACATTCTCAACGCCCGCCGTAGTGCCACTGAACGTCCGGATGAACTGCTGATCGAGGATGGCCGCTTCGTTACCCGGTTCAGCCATGACCGCATGCCGCAGGTGATCGACCTGCAGGGGCGGCTGGTGCTGCCCGGGCTGGTGGAAACCCATATTCACCTGGACAAGGCCTGCATCCTCGAGCGCTGCCAGCTGACCGAGGGCACGCTCGCCGAGGCCATCGCACAGACGCGCGTGGCCAAAGCTTCGTTCACCGAGGAGGATGTTTACGCCCGCGGTGCGCAGGTGCTGGAAAAGGCCATCCTGCAGGGCACGACCTACATGCGCACCCACGTGGAAATCGACCCGCAGATCGGCCTGACCGGTTTCAACGCGATCCAGCGGCTGAAGCAGGACTATGCGTGGGCGATCACGCTGGAGACCTGCGTGTTTCCCCAGGAGGGCATGCTGAACAACCCCGGCACCGAGGCACTGCTGTGCCAGGCGCTGGAAGCCGGTGCCGAGGTGCTGGGCGGCTGCCCCTACACCGATAGCGACCCCAGCGCGCAGATACGCCGGCTGTTCGAACTGGCGGTGCGCTACGACCGCGACCTGGATTTTCACCTGGACTTCGACCTCAACCCGGAGGGTATGACCATCGGCGAAGTGATCCGCTGCACCGAGCTGCATGGCTGGGGTGGACGGGTCGCCGTAGGGCACGTGACCAAGCTCTCCGCGCTGCCGCTGGCGCAGCTGCAGGAGGTGGCGCAGGCCTTGGCGCAGGCGGGCGTGAGCGTGACCGCGTTGCCCTCCACGGACCTTTTTCTCAGCGCACGGGACCGGTTTCACGATAAGCCACGTGGCGTCGCGCCACTGGCTCAGCTGCACCGCTGTGGCGTGACCTGCTCGCTGTCGACCAACAACATTGGCAATCCCTTCACGCCCTACGGCGACGCCTCGCTGGTGCGCCAGGCCAACCTGTTCGCCAACGTCACGCAGTTGGCCACCGAGGCGCAGCTGCTCGATTGTCTGAGCTGGATCTCGTGCGAATCGGCGCGCCTGCTGCGCCTGGCCGACTATGGGCTGCAGCCGGGTTGTCGGGCCGACTTCATTGTGTTCGATGCGCCGTCTCCGGCAGCGGTGATTGCGCAGGTGAGCCCGCCGCTGATGGGCTTCAAGGCAGGCCGACAGACCTTCGAGCGGGCGCTGCCGCAGCTGCTGGCGCCGCGTTAGCCTCAGAGCTCGCCGAGGATCTGGCGAAGGTCCACTTCGGGCTCGGCCAGCTCCTCCAGCGCCAGCTGAGCCTCGAGCTCGTCCAGATGCTCGATCATCACCCGCACGGCGCTGTCGCGGTCGCCCGCCTCCAGCGAGTGGACGATCTGCTCGTGCTCGTCGGAAGCGCAGGCGGGATGGTCGTTGCGCTGGTAGAGCGCGACGATCAACGAGCTGCGCACCATCAGGTTGCCGAGAATCTCCGCGAGCACCGCGTTCCCGCTGATTTCACCAAGCATTAGATGGAAATCGCTGAGTTCGCGCACGATGTCGCGGCGATCGCTGGCGTTGGTGGCCTTGCGCTCGTTGCACATATGGTTGGCGGTGCGCTGGCGGTTCTGGCGCATGGCTTCGGGGGTGATGCTTTCGACGATGGCGCGCTCGATGGCGCGGCGCGCGGCGAACACATCACGGGCTTCCTTGGCGCTGGGCTGCGACACCAGCGCGCCGCGGTTCGGCTCGATGGTCACGATGCGCTGCATGGCCAGGCGCTGCAGGGCGCTTTGCACGTGGTTGCGATTGGCCTGCAGCGCATCGACGATCTGCGCTTCGATCAGGCGGGTGCCAGGCGGCAGGCGATGCTGGGCGATGGCCTTGGACAGCGCGTCGACGATGCGCTGCACTTCGATCTGTTTGCTGGTAACTGTGCGGGTACCCATGTGGTGGCCGACTCGTTAGTGGCGATTGGCGGACGATGCGCTAGAAATGCGCCTCATCTTACTGGTGGTGCGCGTCCAAACGCATCGGACGCGCGCCGTCATCTGATCATTGACCGAGGCTGATGCCCTGACCACGGGGGTCATGCATCGCGAAGCGGCGGCCGTCGGTCTCGATGGCGATGGCCCCGGCCTGTCCGGTGAATGGACTGAGGGTGGGGATGATCTCCACGTCATGACCCATGGATCGGAGTTCCTCGATCACCGCCGGTTCGATATCGGCTTCCAGTTTCAGGTTGTCGGTACTGTCGAAGAAGCTGCGGCCGAGCAGGAAGCGTGGCATGCGCAACGCCTGGTCGATGGGGCGCTCGAAATCCACCAGTTGCGTGGCCAATACCATCTGCGTTTGCGGTTGGCCGTCGCCGCCCTGGGTGCCGAAGAACAACCGCCGGCCATCGTCCGCCAGGTAGCAAGAGGGGTTGAGGGTGTGCGCGGGGCGTTTGCCGGGTGCCCAGGCATTGGGGTGCTGCGGGTCGGCGTTGAAGCCCGCGGCGCGGTTCTGCCAGAGCACGCCGGTATCGCCAAGGATGCAGCCGGAGCCGAAGTCGTGGAACAGGCTCTGGATCAGGCAGGCGGTGCGGCCCTCGGCATCGGTGGCCGCCATCCAGATCGTATCGGCGGGACGTCCAGGCTCCGCCCAGGGTGCGGCACGCTGGTCATCGATATGTCCGGCATAGCCTGCCACGCTTGCCTCGGAAAGACTGGCGGCGTAATCCCAGCCACTCACGCGCGGGTCATGCAGTTCGCTGTTGCGCCGCAGCAGACCCTGTTTGATCGCTTCGACGAGCAGATGATAGTAGCGGGCGCTGCCGTTGCCGCTGTCAGCGATGGATCTGTGCCGCAACGCGGCCATTGCCTGCAGGGTGTAGAGGCCCTGGCAGGGGGGCGCGACGTTGAACAGCCGACCCTGGCGGTAGCGCACGGAAATCGGCTCGACTTCCTCGGCGCGGGTGGATTCCAGATCGGCCAGCGTCAGGCCGCACTCCAGCGTGCCGAACGCCTCGGCGAAGGCCCGCGCCAGCTCGCCCCGGTAGAAATCCTCAACGCCGTGGCGCGCCAGGTGGCGCAGGGTGTTGCTCAGCTGCGGTTGGCGCAGCAGGTCGCCTTCCTGCAACCAGCGACCCTCGGTCTTGCACAGGCGGTGCAGATCCGGCAGGGCCTCGATCAACGCCTGTCGCTGGTGCTGCCAGAACAGCTGGGAGGCAGAAACTTCCACCCCGCGCTGCGCCGTCTCGGCCGCCTCACCGAGCAGATCGGCCCAGCCCAGGCGGGAACCCCATTCGTTGCGGCTGATGGCCTGCGCGATCTGCCAGCTGGCCAGCGCACCGGCCGTGGTCGCCACCGCGCTGGGGCCGCGCAGACCGATCTTGCCACCAGCCGGCAGGCGCTGCCCGGCCTGACCGATCCCCACAATGGTGCGTACCCGGCGATCATGGATCATCCAGAGTGCATCGCCGCCGAGGCCGGTCATGTGTGGATAGACGGCCGCGAGCATGGCGCTGGCGGCGAGCATCGCGTCGATGGCGCTGCCGCCCGCATCGAGCATGCGCATGCCGGCGGCTGTAGCGGCGGGGTGAGGGGTACAAATGACGCCGCGGCGGGATTCGGCCAACATGGGCGATGCCTCCTTGATTGCTAGCTATCTGAGTTCAGGTTGCTAACTTCAAGGCAATAACCGTTCCGCATCTGGCTCCTGGCAGCGACGCGCGGATAAGCCGGTACGCTTTTGACAAACAACCCTCCGCGGCCAGGCCTGGCCGCGGAGGGTTTGGTGGTGTGGAAACCTTAGCTGACCGCCTTGACCATATCCTCGACCACCTTCTTGGCGTCGCCGAAAACCATCATGGTCTTGTCCATGTAGAACAGTTCGTTATCCAGGCCGGCGTAGCCGCTGGCCATTGAACGCTTGTTGACGATC
>Ga0233369_1000072_pt1 | contig 50346 bp, 61 predicted proteins | sample ElkDunMinimDraft_26_FD_191537 | JGI IMG/M metagenome (GOLD analysis project Ga0233369, IMG submission 191537) | Fecal eukaryotic communites from dung pellets of Tule Elk in California, USA - Elk Dung D16 | ecosystem: Host-associated > Mammals > Digestive system > Large intestine > Fecal | place... | reverse complement strand
GCCAGGCGGCTCCAAGAAAAAGACCATAGATCAATGGCGGTGGCAGCAGGGAAAGTGAAGCGTGCTTGAACATTCGAATATCTTCCTTGCATGTACGTCAGGACAGTCTATGCCCAACGCTGCGACGCGGGCATGACGCAAGGCAGCAGAAAGGCCGCTTTAGCGGCCTTTCTGTTTTAAGTGATGAGTGGACGCCACGGGGATTGGCAGCCCCTTCCAGATGCCATTGGGTGGCGTACCAGAGGACCGGTATGGCCATGGTTGCTGAAGTCCTCGTGCAGCACTTTCCACCCTATGTCCGGCGTTGCGCAGCTGCTCTAAGCAGTGGCTGGCGGAATTCAGGCATAAAAAAAGCCCTGCAAGCAGGGCTTTTTCTGTTTTCGAGGGGTGTGCTTAGTTGCCGTAGACCGGCAGGCGGGCGCACACGGCCTTGACCTTCTCGCGCACGGCGTCAATGACCGCTTCGTTGTTCAGGTCGGCGAGGATGTCGCAGATCCAGCCAGCCAGTTCGCGGCACTCGGCTTCCTTGAAGCCGCGGGTGGTCACGGCAGGGGTACCGATGCGCAGACCGGAGGTCACGAACGGGGAGCGCGGGTCGTTCGGCACGCTGTTCTTGTTCACGGTGATGAAGGCGCGACCCAGGGCGGCGTCGGCGTCCTTACCGGTGATGTCCTGCTTGATCAGCGACAGCAGGAACAGGTGGTTCTTGGTGCCACCGGAAACCACGTCGAAGCCGCGTTCGATGAACACTTCGGCCATGGCCTGGGCGTTCTTCACGACCTGCTGCTGGTATGCCTTGAACTCAGGCTGCAGGGCTTCCTTGAAGCACACGGCCTTGGCGGCGATCACATGCTCCAGTGGACCACCCTGGGCGCCCGGGAAAACGGCGGAGTTCAGCTTCTTCTCGATCTCTTCGTTGGCCTTGGCCAGGATCAGGCCGCCACGCGGACCGCGCAGGGTCTTGTGGGTGGTGGTGGTCACGACGTCAGCGAACGGAACCGGGTTCGGGTACACACCGGCGGCGACCAGACCGGCCACGTGGGCCATGTCGACGAACAGGTAGGCACCGACCTTGTCGGCGATTTCTCGGAAGCGGGCGAAGTCCAGCACCTGGGAGTAGGCGGAGAAGCCGGCTACGATCATGCGCGGCTTGTGCTCGACGGCCAGACGCTCGACTTCGTCGTAGTCGATGAAGCCTTCGTCGGTGATGCCGTACTGGATGGCGTTGTACAGCTTGCCGGAGGACGAGACCTTGGCGCCGTGGGTCAAGTGGCCGCCGTGGGCCAGGCTCATGCCCAGGATGGTGTCACCGGCGTTCAGCAGGGCCAGGTAGACGGCGGCGTTGGCCTGGGAGCCGGCGTGCGGCTGGACGTTGGCGTAGTCGGCGCCAAACAGCTGCTTGGCGCGGTCGATGGCCAGTTGCTCGACCACGTCGACGTATTCGCAACCACCGTAGTAGCGCTTGCCCGGGTAGCCTTCGGCATACTTGTTGGTCAGTACCGAACCCTGGGCTTCCATGACCGCCGGGCTGGTGTAGTTTTCCGAGGCGATCAGCTCGATGTGTTCTTCCTGACGCTGTGCTTCCTGCTCCATGGCAGCGAAGAGATCGGCGTCGAAACGGGCGAGGGTCAAATCACGGCTGAACATGGCGGTCCCCTGGGAATCAGCTGGCGGTAAGAAAAGAGGCGCGGATTCTACCTCATCCAGGGAAACGCGGGTATGAGCGCTGGTCATGTGAACATGAACAGGATGCTGATGGCCGATTGCGCTCCGTCATCGGCTCTTCAAACCACGGACTTCAAGCTCGCCGCCAAGGCTTCCGCCGGCAGCGCCTGCCAAGCGACTGCCGGGTGATGGCGGCAGCACCAGCCGCCGAGGTCATGTGGCCTCCGGATGGTCGCCACGATCTGACTGATGCCCCGAGCGACCACCGATGCACCAGCAGTGGTTTGCTCTGCCCTGAGCATTCGGGTAGCTTTGCCGCACCACCCGGCCTGCCCGCTTTCAGCTGGGTTCGGCCTTATTTATCTCTCGTCACGGGCATTCGTTTTCATGGCTCAATACGTCTATACCATGCATCGGCTGAGCAAAGTGGTTCCGCCGAAACGCGAAATTCTGAAGAACATCTCCCTTTCGTTTTTCCCGGGCGCCAAGATCGGCGTGCTGGGTCTCAACGGCTCCGGTAAGTCCACGCTGTTGCGCATCATGGCCGGCGTGGATACCGAGTTCGACGGTGAAGCCCGGCCGATGCCAGGCCTTAACGTCGGCTACCTTCCTCAGGAGCCGCAGCTCGACCCCGAAAAGACCGTGCGAGAGGTGGTTGAGGAAGCGGTCAGCGTAATCAAGGACGCACAGGCCCGCCTCGACGAGGTCTATGCCGCCTATGCCGAGCCGGATGCCGATTTCGACGCCCTAGCCGCCGAGCAGGCGAAGCTCGAAGCGATCCTGCAGGCCTCCGACGGGCATAACCTTGAGCGCCAGCTGGAAGTCGCGGCAGACGCCCTGCGCCTGCCGCCATGGGACGCCAAGGTCGAGCACCTGTCCGGCGGCGAAAAGCGCCGCGTAGCCCTCTGCCGCCTGCTGCTCTCGGCGCCAGACATGCTGCTGCTGGACGAACCGACCAACCACCTGGACGCCGATTCGGTGGCCTGGCTGGAGCGCTTCCTCCACGACTTCCCCGGCACCGTGGTGGCGGTCACTCACGACCGTTATTTCCTCGACAACGTGGCGGGCTGGATTCTGGAACTGGACCGCGGTCACGGCATTCCCTACGAGGGCAACTATTCGGGCTGGCTGGAAGCCAAATCCAACCGTCTGGCGCAGGAGTCCAAGCAACAATCGGCTCATGAAAAAGCCATGAAGGAAGAACTGGAGTGGGTACGCAAGGGAGCCAAAGCTCGCCAGGCAAAATCCAAGGCGCGCCTGCAACGTTTCGAGGAAATGCAGTCTCAGGAATTCCAGAAGCGCAGCGAGACCAATGAGATCTACATCCCGGCCGGCCCACGCCTGGGCGACAAGGTCATCGACTTCAACGGCGTCACCAAGGGCTACGGCGATCGCGTACTGATCGACAATCTTTCGTTCAGCATGCCCAAGGGCGCCATCGTCGGCGTCATCGGCGGCAACGGCGCGGGCAAGTCGACCCTGTTCCGCATGCTGATGGGCAAGGAGCAGCCGGACTCGGGCACCATCGAGATCGGCGATACCGTGAAACTGGCCTGTGTCGATCAGAGCCGTGATGACCTGGACGGCAGCAAGACGGTCTGGGAAGCGGTATCGGGCGGCTCCGACACCATTCGCATCGGCAACTACGAAGTTCCGTCGCGCACCTATGTAGGGCGTTTCAACTTCAAGGGTGGCGACCAGCAGAAGTTCGTCAAGGATCTCTCTGGCGGGGAACGTGGCCGCCTGCACCTGGCGCTGACGCTCAAGGAAGGCGCCAACGTGCTGCTGCTCGACGAACCCTCCAACGACCTCGACGTGGAAACCCTGCGCTCTCTGGAAGAGGCGCTGCTGGACTTCCCCGGTGCCGCCATCGTGATCTCCCACGACCGCTGGTTCCTGGACCGCGTGGCGACCCACATCCTCTCCTACGAGGATGATTCGAGCGTGGTGTTCTTCGAGGGCAACTACACCGAGTACGAAGCCGATCGCAGGAAACGCCTCGGCGATGCCGCAGCCCAGCCTCACCGGGTGCAGTACAAGAAGCTTGCGCAGTAATTGAAGTAGCAGTGACCAGAAGCCCCTTGCCGCAAGGCCAGGGGCTTTTTTATGGACGCTTGTCGCGCAACTGCTGCACGATCGCGTCGATGATTTCTTCCGGCGTCTGGCGGATGTCCATGATCAGCGCTTCCTCTTCGGTTGGCGCCTCCAGGTTGTCGAGCTGATCCTTCAACAAATCCACCGGAAAGAAATGCCCACGCCGCCGGGTAAGGCGTTCTGCCAACAACTCGGCCGAGCCCTGCAGAAAAACCAGCTGCAGATCGCTGCCGCCGCGCAGCACGTCGCGATAGCGCTTTTTGAGCGCGGAACAGGCGAAAACATGATCGTGCCCAGCGCGCTGCTGCGCCTCGATGGCGGCGTGCATGCTCTGCAGCCAGGGCCACCGATCTTCGTCGGTCAGGGCGATGCCATGAGCCATCTTCAGCTTGTTGGCTTCGCTGTGAAACTCATCAGCATCGGAGAATCCGCAGCCCAGACGGGCGGCGAGTCCGGCCCCGATTGTAGTCTTGCCGGAGCCGGCAACTCCCATCACTAGAATGATCATCGAATCTCCAGAAGCAAGCACCAAGGCTGTTTCAGCATTTGAGCGGCGTTCGAAACCCACCCTCCCCAGGAACAGTTTCTCGGCCGGTTCTGGCCAGGCGACATGTCGTCACACTTTCGCCAATCAAAACTTCTTTGCTAAAGTCGCCGGCCACATTTTTTCCTGACTGCCGCTGGCGGTCCGCCGAGGGCTCTTTTAATGATTGAATCCGTTGACGCCTTTCTTGCCCGTATTAAGCAGCGTGACCCCCATCAACCTGAGTTTCATCAGGCAGTAGAAGAGGTCGTCCGCAGCCTCTGGCCTTTCCTTGAAGCCAATCCACGCTACATGCAAGCCGGTATCCTCGAGCGCATGGTCGAGCCCGAGCGCGCCATCCTGTTCCGGGTACCCTGGGTCGATGACCAGGGGCAGGTACGCGTCAATCGCGGTTTCCGCATCCAGATGAACAGTGCAATCGGCCCGTACAAGGGCGGCCTTCGCTTCCATCCTTCGGTCAATATCGGGGTACTTAAGTTCCTCGCGTTCGAGCAGGTCTTCAAGAACTCCCTGACCTCGCTGCCCATGGGTGGCGGCAAGGGCGGCTCGGATTTCAACCCCAAGGGCAAGAGCGATAACGAAGTGATGCGCTTCTGTCAGTCGTTCATGACCGAGTTGTACCGCCACATCGGCGCTGATCTCGACGTGCCGGCGGGCGACATTGGTGTGGGCGGACGTGAAATCGGCTTTCTCTTCGGCCAGTACAAGCGCCTGTCCAACCAGTTCACCTCGGTTCTCACCGGCAAGGGCCTGGCCTATGGCGGCAGCCTGATCCGCCCGGAGGCCACTGGCTATGGCTGTGTCTACTTCGCCCAGGAGATGCTCAAGAGCGTGCGCAGCAGCTTCGAGGGCAAGCGCGTCTCGATCTCCGGCTCCGGCAACGTGGCGCAATACGCCGCGCAGAAGGTCATGGAAATGGGTGGCAGGGTCATCTCGATGTCCGACTCGGGCGGCACCCTGCACTTCGCGGACGGCCTGACCGAGGAACAGTGGCAGTACCTGATGGACCTGAAGAACGTTCGCCGTGGCCGTCTGGAGGAAATGGGCGCTCACTTCGGCATCACCTACCTGGCCGATCAACGTCCGTGGGGTCTGCCGTGCGACATCGCGCTGCCATGTGCGACGCAGAACGAACTGAACGAGGATGATGCCCGCTCGCTGCTGAAGAACGGCTGCGTCTGCGTGGCCGAAGGCGCCAACATGCCTTCCACGCTGGAAGCGGTGGATCTGTTCATCGAGGCCGGAATCCTCTACGCACCGGGCAAGGCCTCCAATGCCGGCGGCGTGGCCTGCAGCGGCCTGGAAATGAGCCAGAACGCCATGCGCCTGCACTGGAGTGCCGGCGAGGTGGACACCAAGCTGCACAGCATCATGCAGTCCATCCATCACGCCTGTGTCGCCTACGGTGAAGAGAACGGCCGCGTCAACTATGTGAAGGGCGCCAACATCGCCGGCTTCGTCAAGGTCGCCGATGCGATGCTGGCTCAGGGCGTCGTCTAAACAACGGTAATCCCCGAAGTTGCAAAAAGCCCCCGCCGGCTTGTCCGGCAGGGGCTTTTTTCGTTCTAGCTTGCGCTTACCAGTAATTCTCTACCGCCACCTGCCCCGGACGCCGCGTCAACGCCAGGTTGAGCCCCCGAGCTTTGAGGAGCGTGCGCGTGTCCTCGATCATCTGGGGGTTGCCGCAAAGCATGATGCGCGAGTGCTCGGGCGACAGTTTCAGATCAGCGGCGCGCTCCAGCTCGCCGCTTTCGATCAAGGCGGTGATGCGCCCGCTCAGCGCGCCGGGCACCTGTTCTCGGGTCGAGACCGGCAAATAGGTCAGTTTGCTGCCCGCTCCTTCCAAATACTCACGTTCCGGCAATTCACGGATCAGTTGCTGATAGGCCAGCTCCGCCCCCGTTCGCACGCTGTAAACCAGCACGATGCGCTCAAAGCGCTGCCACACCTCAAAGTCTTGAAGGATCGAGAGAAATGGCGCCAGCCCGGTACCGGTAGCCAAGAGCCAGAGGTCGCGCCCATCTGGGAAGCGGTTCAGGGTCAGGAAGCCGAACGCCTGCTTGTCGATCAGCAGCTCGTCGCCCACCTTGAGCCGACTCAGTTCGCTGGTGAATTCTCCTCCGGGCACCACGATGGAGAAGAACTCGAGAAACTCATCGTACGGCGCCGACACCATCGAATAGGCGCGCCAGACGATGCTGCCGCTGGGTTTGCGCACCCCGAGCCGAGCGAACTGTCCGGCAGTGAAGCGAAAGCCGGGATCGCGCGTGGTACGCAGGGTGAACAAGGTTGGCGTCAGCGTCTGCACCTCAAGCAGACGCTGACGGGTGAACTTCTCTTCACTGACGGTCATACTTCACCCCCTTGCAAACACAGCCGGGCTGAGCCAGTCGCAACTGCCGGCGTCTGTCCCCATTGATACTCCAATCCGCCGCCGACAAACACCGCCAGTTCCTATGCCTATTCTAGAAACGCCATTCGCCCGCCTCGACCTGATTCGACAACCGGAACAGGTCAACGAGCCGTTGCAGGCCTTCGACGCTGCCGATGAATACCTGCTTGCGCACTTGCATGAGCAGGGCGTGCCGGCCGGCGCGCGGATGCTGGTGCTCAACGACGGCTTTGGCGCCCTGGCCGCCTCGTTGGCGCCTCATGCGCAGGTGACCAGCAGCGGCGATTCCCACCTTGCCCATCTGGCATTGCAGAAGAACCTCGTACGCAACGGCCTTTCGGTCGACGCCTTGGCGTTCGTGCCAGCCAGCCAGGCTGCCCCCGGCCCGTTCGATGTCGTCCTGATTCGCGTGCCCAAGACCCTGGCGCTGCTGGAGGAGCAATTGATTCGCCTGCACGGACAGCTGGCTCCCGACGCCCAGGTGATTGCCGCAGCGATGGTCAAGCACCTGCCGCGGGCGGCAGGCGAGCTGCTGGAAAAATACATCGGCCCGGTGCAGGCCTCCCTGGCGGTAAAAAAGGCACGCCTGCTGTTTGCGACAGTGACCGACAGGCCATCACCCTCCTCGCCTTACCCCACGCGCTACCAACTGGATGAGCCGCGTCTGCAACTGCTCAACCACGCCAACCTGTTCTGCCGCGAAGGACTGGACATCGGTACCCGCGCTTTCCTGCCGCACTTGCCCAAGGCGCTGGGCAACCTGCGCGTAGCCGATCTCGGCTGCGGCAACGGCGTACTGGGAATCGTCTACGCCTTGCACAATCCGCAGGCGCAGCTGACGCTGGTGGACGAAAGCTATATGGCCGTGCAATCGGCGCGGGAGAACTGGCAAGCCATTCAGGGTGAGCGCCCGGTCGAGATCCGCCCCGGCGATGGACTGGCCGAACAACCCCCCGAGTCGCTGGACCTGGTGCTGTGCAACCCGCCGTTCCACCAGCAGCAGGTGGTGGGCGATTTTCTGGCCTGGCGCATGTTCACGCAGGCCAAGACGGCCCTCGGCAAGGGTGGCGAGCTGTGGATCGTCGGCAACCGCCACCTGGGTTACCACCTCAAGCTCAAGCGGCTGTTCGGCAAGGTCGAGCAGGTCGCGGCGACACCCAAGTTCGTTATCCTGCGGGCGATCAAGCGCTGACGCCTGCTGCCCTAGAGCAGCTTGTCCAGCGTGATCGGCAAGTCGCGCACCCGCTTGCCGGTGGCGTGGTACACCGCATTGGCCACTGCGGCCGCCACGCCGACGAGGCCGATCTCGCCGACGCCCTTGGAGCCGAGTTCGTTGACCACGCTGTCCTCTTCCTCGACGAAGATCACCTGGATGTCATGGACGTCCGCCTGCACCGGGACATGATATTCCGACAGGTTGTGGTTCATGTAGCGACCATGCGTGTGGTCCATCAGGGTTTCCTCCTGCAACGCCATGCTGATCCCCCAGACCACCCCGCCGACAATCTGATTGCCGGCGGTCTTGGGATTGACGACCCGCCCCGCCGCGATGGCGCTGACCACCCGGCTGACCTTGACGGTACCCAGCGCCTCGTCGACGCGCACCTCGACGAATACAGCCGAATGGGTGGCGGTGGCCCACTCCTCGCGTTTTTTTCCCGGTTCGACGCTGACTTCGGCAGCGAGGGTGCCATTGCTGCGCACAATTTCGCCGAGTTCGACATGAACGCTCGGATCGCGCTGCAGCACCAGCTTGCCTTCAACGAAGGTCACGTCGTCCAGGCTGACGCCAAAAAAGGGCGAGCCCGGAAACTGTTGCACCGCATCGAGCAACTTCTTCCGCAATGCCGCACAGGCCTGCTGCACCGCAGAGCCTACTGACGACACTGTCGCTGAACCTCCCTGCAGAGGTGCCTGCGGCAAGCTCGAATCACCAAGCCGGAACTCCACCATGCCCAGTGGCACGCCCATCGCAGCAGCCGCGATCTGGGTCATTGCCGTATAGGTGCCGGTGCCGATATCCGAAGTGGCACTGCTCACCACCAGCCGACCGTCCGGCTCGAGGCAAGCCTTGGCGCTGGCTGGCATCTGGATGGCTTCCCAAACGCCGGTGGCCATGCCCCAACCGATCAGCTCGTGGCCCTCGCGCATGCTGCGTGGCGACATCGAGCGGCGCGACCAGCCGAAACGTTCGGCGCCCTGCGCATAGCAAGCGCGCAACTCCTTGCTGGAATAGGGCTTGTCCTGATTGCCGTTGCGCTCGGCGAAGTTGATCAGTCGCAGCTGCAGCGGATCGATATCGCAGGCATAGGCCAGCTCATCCATGGCGCACTCCAGGGCATAGACGCCGGTGGTCGCGCCTGGGGCCCTCATATCCAGCGGCGAGTACACGTCCAGCGGGGCGAGCCGGTAGTCCAGCGAGACGTTGTCGCAGCGGTAAAGCATTCCCGACCACTCCACTTCATGTTCGGTGAAGTCTTCGAAGCGCGAAGTCTGGCCGATCGCGTTGTGCCCCACGGCCTGCAACCGGCCATCGGCCGACGCCGCGAGCGATAGGCGCTGGAGGGTGCGCGGCCGATAACCGAAAGTGAACATCTGCTGGCGGGTCAGCACCACTCGGACCGAGCGTTTGAGCTTGAGCGCGGCCATCACCGCCAGCGGCAACTGGTATTGCGGACGCAGACCGGAGCCGAAGGCGCCGCCGACAAAAGGCGAAAGCACGCGAATACGCCCCTTGAGGTCGAACACGTCTTCGACATAACGCTGGCAATTCTGCACACCCTGGGTCTTCTCGTAGATCAGCAGGTCGCCGCCCGGCTGGTAATGCACGGTGGAGGCGTACATCTCCATGGGGTTGTGATGTACCACCGGGGTCAGGTATTCCTGCTCAACCCGGTGCGCCGCAGTGGCGAAAGCGGTGGTGAAGTGGCCCCGCGGCTCCGGCGTTTCGGCCGGTGCTTCGTGAGCCTGGTCGCGGGCGACGAGCAGATCGGTCTGATGCGACTCGACGTCATACTCCACCCGCAGCAGCGAGGCGGCGTGGCGCGCCAGCTCCAGGCTTTCGGCCACCACCAGCGCCAGTGGCTGGCCGTTGTAGAGCACGCGATCGTTGTACAACGGGCGAAACGGCGAGCCCTCGGCGGCATCGTCGTCGACATAGGGTTCGTCGTAGCTGGCGATCGGTGGACGGTTCTGGTGGGTCAGTACCAGCACAACACCGGGAAGCGCCTCGGCTTCACGGCTGTCGATGTGGCGCACGCGACCGCGGGCGATGGTGCTCGACACCACGCTGCCATGCAGCAGATGTGGCGTACCGAATTCGGCGGCATAACGGGCCTGACCGGTGACCTTGAGCGGGCCGTCGACACGATCCAGCGGTTGGCCGACCGGTGGGTTGAGTGTCCTCATCGGGCAGTTCCTCGGGCGGCTTCGGCAAGTGCGCGAATGATGGCGCGCCGAGCAAGTTCGGGCTTGAAGGCGTTGTGCTGCAGTGGTTGGGCGCCATCCAGCAGCAGGTCTGCGGCGACGGCAAAGCTCGCCTGCTCGGCCGGCTTGCCACACAGCGACTGCTCCGCAGCCTCGATGCGCCAGGGTTTGTGCGCTACGCCACCAAGCGCCAGGCGCGCAACCTTGACGGTGGTGCCATCCAGCTCCAGCGCGGCGGCCACCGAGACTAGCGCGAAGGCATAAGAGGCGCGGTCACGCAGCTTGAGGTAGGCGCAATGTTGCGCGAAGCCCTCGGCAGGCAGCTCCACCGCGGTGATCAGTTCATCTTCGCCCAGGTTGTTGTCGACCTCGGGACGGTCGCCAGGCAGCCGGTGGAAGTCGGCCATGGCGATGCGTCGAACGCCGTGCGGCCCCTGAACATGCACTTGCGCTTCCAGCGCAGCGAGTGCCACACACATATCGGACGGGTGCACCGCGACGCAGGCCTCGCTGGTACCGAGGATGGCATGCATGCGATTGAGGCCATTCCGCGCCGGGCAGCCGGAACCCGGCTCGCGCTTGTTGCACGGGGTGCCGGTGTCGTAGAAGTAGTAGCAGCGGGTGCGCTGCAGCAGATTGCCGCCGGTGCTGGCCATGTTGCGCAGCTGCGGCGAGGCGCCGGCGAGAATCGCCTTGGTCAGCAAGGGATAGCGCTGCTCGATCTGCGTGTTCCAGGCCAGATCGGCGTTGCTCACCAGAGCGCCGATCATCAGCCCACCGCTGGACGTCTCTTCGATATCGCGCAGCGGCAACCGGTTGATGTCGATCAGGCGGCGTGGATGCAGCACGTTTTCTTTCATCAAATCGAGCAGGTTGGTGCCGCCGGCAATGTAGCGACTGTCGGGACCGGCCAGCGCCAGCGCCTCCTCGATCCGCTCCGGCCTGGCGTAACTGAACGGCGTCACGGCGCTTTCTCCTGTAAACGGTCGCGGGTCGCCGGCAAGGCCTCTTCAACCGCTGCGAGAATGTTCGGGTAAGCGCCGCAGCGACAGAGGTTGCCGCTCATCAGTTCGCGAATGTCGTCTCGGTCATTCGCACGGTTCTCCCCCGCCAGCCCCACCGCGGAACAAATCTGCCCTGGCGTGCAGTAACCGCACTGGAAAGCATCATGGCGAATAAAGGCGGCCTGCATCGGGTGCAGCTCGCCGCCTTCGGCCAGGCCTTCGATGGTGGTCAGTTGGGCACCATCGTGCATCACCGCCAAGGTCAGGCAGCTGTTGATGCGCTTGCCGTTCAGCAGCACCGTACAGGCGCCGCATTGACCATGGTCACAGCCTTTCTTGGTGCCGGTCAGGTCGAGCTGTTCGCGCAGCAGGTCAAGCAGCGTGGTCCAGGGATGCACCTCCAGCTGATGGCGTTGGCCGTTCAGTTGGAGCGATAGCGTGCAGGTGTTGATGCCACCTGTCGCAGGAAGTGTTTTGCGCATATCAGCCTCACGGATTAGGCGTACGGTTCGCTTTCCCTGCGTCCTGCTTACGACTGAAACCCGAACGAAAACGTTCAGCGAGCGGACAGGCGATCCTGCGGCCGGTCGATGTCCTGCAGAACGCCGGGGTCGTCTACTTCAATCTCGATGAGCGGATTGCTGGCGAACAGGGCAGCTGCACCCTGATCTCCGTCGAGGGCCAGCAAGGCCTCGCCATACGCGGAGCCGATGCCGCGGGGATGGCCGCGGCGCCCCTGATACACCGGCACAACCAGCACATCCTCGCCAATCGCGGCAGCGATGCGGCGCAGGGTTTCACCGCGCACATAGGGCATGTCGGCCAATACCACCAGCCAGCCACGGGCCTCCATCTGATGCGCCGCTGCCTGGGCCAGGCTGTGGCCCAGACCGCGGGTGACCACCGGCAAGGTCGTGAAATCCAGGCGTGATTCGTTTCGTGCCAGCCAATCACGCAGCTCGCGATTACCCTCACGGACCACCACCAGGCTTCGCTCGGTCGCCCCCTGGAGTGCCAACAGCGTCGCCTCCATTACCGTCAGCGAATCACTGCCGGGGTGGCAAGGTGAAAGCAACTTGTCTTCGTTCAGGCATTGGCGATAGCGGCTACCCTGCCCGGCTGCCAGTATCAATGCGCAAACACCAGGCTCAGGCATGGTTCGGCGAGACTCCATTGCGAACGGCCACCAGCTCGGCCATCAGCGAGAGGGCGATTTCCGCCGGAGTGCGACTGCCAATGGCCAGGCCGATCGGCCCGTGCAGCCGCGCCACTTCACTTTCGCCAAGTCCCAATGTCAGCAGGCGCGTCCGCCGCTGGTCGTTGTTGCGCCGCGAACCCAGGGCGCCTATGTAAAAGGCTTCGGATTTCAGGGCACTGAGCAGCGCCATGTCATCCAGCCGTGGGTCATGGGTCAGCGCAACGATAGCGGTGCGCGCATCTGGCTCAATGGCGAGCACCGCATCGTCCGGCATCCCTCCAACGAAGCGAACCTGTTCCTTAGGCCAGGCGTGGCGATAACCTCCGCGCGGATCGCAGATCAGCACTTCGAAGCCCAACCCCACGCAAAGCTCGGCGACATATCGCGACAGCTGCCCGGCGCCGATCAGCAGGATGCGCCAGCCGGGACCGAACGGTGCGCTCAGGGTTTGGCCATCGAAGCTCAGCACTTGACCGGGCTCGGCGGTCTCCAGGCACACGCTGCCGGTGGTCAGGTCGAGCCGACGCAACACGCATTCATGGGCCGCGCAGCGGCGCAGCAACTCATCGAGCCAGCCAACGTCACGCAAAGGTTCGCGCACCAGGCGCAAGGTGCCGCCGCAAGGGAGGCCGAAGCGCGCCGACTCTTCGCGGGTGATGCCATAGGTGATCAGCTCGCAGGCCTGTTCCAGGTCAGCGGGAAGATCACGCCCCAGCAGATCATCTTCCACGCAGCCGCCCGATACCGAACCCTCCACCTGGCCATCGTCGCGCAGCGCCAGCAGGGCTCCTACCGGACGAGGCGCGCTGCCCCAGGTCTGTATGACGGTATAAAGCGTCACCCCATGGCCCGCGCGCAGCCAGTCGCGGGCGCGGCGCAATACTGCCAGATCGACACTTTCCATCGTTTCCCCTGTTCAGTTCTGTGTCAGCTTTTTTTGCCGGCCTGCTTTCAGTGACCGGCAGGCCAAGCGCTAAGTTCGATGGACAAGGAGGCGCCGCAGAAGACCGTTAGGGCCTCAGGAAGAGGTCCAACCTGACGGGCGTCCGGTGTAAGATGCGTGCTTTTTGCGACCCGCCCATCCATGGGCTTTGCTATGAGGGTGCGCGGCTATCCAAGCCCCTCAATAAGCCGAGAAAATGCCAGGCAACGACCGGCACACAAGGGGATTCACCATGTTGGAGAAGCTGTTCCACCTCAAAGCGCACAACACCAACGTGCGCACCGAGATGCTCGCCGGTCTCACCACCTTCCTGACGATGGCCTACATACTTTTCGTCAACCCGAGCATTCTTGGCGAGACCGGCATGGACAAGGGCGCGGTGTTCGTCGCGACCTGCCTGGCCGCCGCCTTCGGCTCGGCAGTCATGGGGCTGATCGCCAACTACCCGATTGCCTTGGCGCCGGGTATGGGCCTCAACGCTTTCTTCACCTACACCGTGGTGCTGGGCATGGGCCACACCTGGCAGGTCGCTCTCGGCGCGGTGTTCCTCTCGGCGTGCCTGTTCTTTCTGCTTTCGATCTTCAAGATTCGCGAGTGGATCATCAACAGCATCCCGTTGGAGCTGCGCTCGGCCATCGGCGCGGGAATCGGCCTGTTTCTCGCGCTGGTTGCCCTGCAGAGCGCCGGCATCGTCGTCGACAACCCGGCGACCATGGTCGGCATGGGCGACCTGAGCCAGCCGCCAGCGCTGCTGGCGATCCTCGGTTTCTTCCTGATCATCGGTCTGGAAGCCCGCCGCATCACTGGCGCGGTGCTGATCAGCATTCTGGTGGTGACGGTCATCAGCATCCTGCTGGGCGTTTCCGAATTCTCCGGAGTGGTGTCGATGCCGCCATCTCTGGCGCCTACATTCATGCAGTTGGACATCATGGGCGCGCTTGATGTGGGCCTGATCAGCGTGATCTTTGCCTTCCTCTTCGTCGACCTGTTCGACAACTCCGGCACCCTGATCGCCGTGGCGAAGAAGGCCGGTCTGATGCGCAAGGACGGCTACCTGCCGAAGATGGGCCGTGCGCTGATCGCCGACAGCACCGCAGCCCTGGGCGGCTCGCTGCTGGGCACCTCGACCACCACCAGCTATATCGAATCCGCTGCCGGCGTCAGCGCCGGCGGCCGTACCGGACTGACCGCGATCGTGGTCGCGGGACTGTTTCTGCTGGCGCTGTTCTTTGCCCCGCTGGCAGGCAGCGTGCCGGCCTTCGCCACCGCGCCGGCGCTGCTGTTCGTCGCCGTGCTGATGGCCTCGGGCCTGGCAGAGATCGACTGGAGCGACCTGACCGTGGCAGCACCGGTAGTCATCACCGCCCTGGCGATGCCGCTGACATTCTCCATCGCGACCGGCATCGCCTTCGGTTTTATTGCCTGGGTCGCCGCCAAAGTTCTCTCCGGCCGTGGACGCGAGCTGAACGCGATGCTGGTGATCCTGGCGATTTTCTGTGTGATCAAGCTGGGCCTGTTCTAACAGCCGCCGGTGGAGGGTGCTGAGCCCATCCACCGAAATCGGCATCAAGGTGGATGATAAAAGCGTCATCCACCCTACGTTTTTCACCTCAAAGAGTTTCCATGAGCCGTCCGCAATTCGACCCCGCCACCTACGACACTCAACTGGCCACCAAGGCCGAGCGGCTGCGCGAGCTGCTGGCGCCTTTCAACGCGCCGGCGCCGGAGGTCTTCGATTCGCCGCAGGAGCATTACCGGCTGCGCACCGAGTTCCGCCTGTGGCGCGAGGACGGCCAGCGCCACTATGCGATGTTCGAGCCGGGCAACAACCACACGCCAATCCTGATCGACGACTTCCCCATCGCCAGCCGCCGCATCAACGAGCTGATGCCGCAGTTGAAGGCCGCCTGGCAAACCAGCGAGACGCTTTCCTTCAAGCTGTTCCAGGTGGAATTCCTGACCACGCTCAGCGGCGATGCACTGATAACCCTCGCCTATCACCGGCCGCTGGATGGCATCTGGCAGACCGAAGCCGAGCAGTTGGCAGCGCAGCTGGGCGTTAGTATCGTCGGCCGTTCCCGTGGCAAACGCATCGTCGTCGGCCGGGATTTCGTCGAAGAACAGCTGGTGGTGGCAGGGCGCACCTTCCGCTATCGCCAGCCAGAAGGCGCCTTCACCCAGCCCAACGGCGAGGTCTGCCAGAAGATGCTCAACTGGGCCTATGAGGTGCTCGGGCCACGCGACGATGATTTGCTCGAGCTGTATTGCGGTAACGGCAACTTCACCCTGCCGCTGGCCACCCGCGTGCGCAAGGTCCTGGCGACCGAGATCAGCAAATCCTCGGTCAATGCCGCGCTGCACAACCTCGACGACAACGACATCGACAACGTCAGCCTGGTGCGCCTGTCAGCCGAGGAGCTGACCCAGGCGCTCAACGAGGTACGCCCGTTTCGTCGCCTGGCCGGCATCGACCTCAAGAGCTACGACTTCGGCAGCGTTTTCGTCGACCCGCCGCGCGCCGGCATGGACCCGGACACCTGCGAACTGACCCGCCGCTTCGAGCGCATCCTCTACATCTCCTGCAACCCCGAAACACTGGCGCAGAACATCGCCCAGCTGGCCGACACCCACCGCATCGAGCGCTGCGCATTGTTCGATCAGTTCCCCTGGACCCACCATATGGAATCCGGGGTATTGCTGGTTCGCAGATAAGCCTGGCCGCACCTCGCCAAGCAACATTGCATACGGAGTAGCGGTTAGGGTGCGGAGTCGCGACTGCGAAACGGCTGCACGGTCTCGCCCACAGGCCCGTCAGATGAAGGCTCGGCGCCTAGCTGGAAAGGCCTCGGTGCCTCGTCTGGCAGACGCCGGGTAGGCGGTTCGGTCCGCTCGGGGTCTGGTCTTTCGCGTTCTCGGATGACCAGCCAGGCAGCGGCGGCCAGTGCGGCGGCCAGCACTCGATAGATCAGCGAAACCAAGTCGAAACCGATCAGCTGACCGCCGTCGAGCCACAAGGAAATCAGCCGCCCGAGCACCAGCGCCAGCATGGTGATCATCAACATTGCCAACGCTGATCGAACACGCTCAGGTTCGCGCGCCGCCCACAGCAGGAACAGCGCCAAGCCAAGCTGGAGACCGCCGTAATAGACGCGCATATGGCTGATCGAGGCGCTTTCCATGAGCAGCATCCCGATGAGATTGGCCATTTCGTATGGCCGCAGCCAGTAGGCCAGACTGACGGCTGCCATGATCACGGCCTGCAGGATCAGAACGAAACGGGCAAAACGCATCGAAAACTCCCTGATGGCACTCATTCCCCGGACTGTTATCGGACCGACCCCTCCATGTTTGGTTCGCGGCGAGACGCCGCTATGGCGCCCTGCCAGGTGCGACATTGGTTCGTCTGACGACGCTTGGGCTAGCTCCCTGCCAGGCGGTATGCTGCGTGCATTCTGTTCGGAGGACTCCCCATGCGCCGTCTGCTACTCGCCACCATCCTGCTTACCGGTTTCGCCCAGGCAGCCGAACCCATCGCCATTGACGTACACCGCGATGCGAACTGCGGATGCTGCAAGGCCTGGATCGCGCACCTGGAAGAAAACGGATTTGAAGTGACCGACCACGTCGAAACCAACATGGCGGAGGTAAAGAGCCGACTTGGCGTTCCGCATCGCCTGGGTTCCTGTCATACCGGCGTGATCGACGGCAAATTCGTCGAGGGGCACGTCCCGGCTGCGGACATCCTCAAGCTGCGCGCCCAGCCCGACCTGATCGGCGCAGCGGTCCCCGGCATGCCGATGGGCTCGCCAGGCATGGAAATGGGCGACCGCAAAGATGCCTACAAGGTTATCGGCCTGAACAAGCAAGGTGGCGAGTCGGTACTTAACAGCTACCCTGCCAATTAAGCTGGAACACTACGCAGCCGCTGCGAAATTGCATACTGGTTCTAGCGTTGTAGCCGTTCCGTTCCAGGGGCAGGCCACCCCCCGGCCAGCGAGCCATTTCGGAAGGATGCGAACATGCGTTGGAAAAAAGCGCGGCGCAGCGACAATGTTGTGGATGCCAGAGGCCGCAGCGGTGGCTTTCCTGGCGGCCGGCTGAGCCTGGCTGGTGTCGCCATGGTGGTGGTGATCGGCCTGCTTTCCGGCCAGGATCCATTGCAGCTCCTTGGTGAGCTGGCCAACCAGGTCGGCACGCCTGCTACCCAGCAAAACAGCGCACCTGCCAGTGGCGACGATCCACAGGTGGCGTTCGTCCAGTCCATTCTCGGCGACACAGAAGACACCTGGCGCGCGCTGTTCCAGCAAGCGGGCGCGCAGTACCGCGATCCGACACTGGTGCTGTTCCGCGGTGGCGTCAGTTCGGCTTGCGGCTTCGCCAGCTCTGCCGTGGGGCCCTTTTACTGCCCTGGCGACCAGCAGGTTTATCTGGATCTGCAATTCTTCGACGAGATGGCCTCGCGCTTCTCGGTGGCTGGCGATTTTGCCCAGGCGTATGTGATCGCCCATGAGGTCGGCCATCACGTGCAGACGCTGCTGGGCGTTTCCCAACAGATGCAGGCGGCACGCCAGCGCGGCGCGCAGATGGAAGGCGACAACGGCCTGCTGGTGCGCCAGGAACTGCAAGCCGACTGCCTGGCCGGCGTCTGGGCCTACCACGCGCAGCAACGCCATGACTGGCTCGAGGAAGGTGATCTGGAAGATGCGCTGAATGCAGCCAATGCCATCGGTGACGACCGTTTGCAGCAGCAGAGCCAGGGCAGGGTCGTCCCCGATGCCTTCACTCACGGCACCTCGGCGCAACGCGTCAAATGGTTTCGCCGCGGGTTCGACAATGGCGATCCGGCGCGCTGCGATACCTTCAGAGCGTCACGTCTGTAACCGGTACTGCCTTAGCCGATCCAGCTGAACACGGGCGCATCCGTACCGTTGTGTATCCGCACTTGCGCGCAGTGACGCAACCGCACCAGCAAACGCTTGCCGGCCTGAGCGCTGCCGCTCAGCGCCTCGAGCTGTGCCAGCAATTGCGGACCGTCCATCTGTCCTGCTTCGCGCAACAGCTCCAGCGCGGCAAGCCAGAGCTCGTCCGATTTCTCGGCGCGGGCAGGCGCCGCGCTGCTGGCGAGATTCGGCAACTGTTTCGCCAGTTGCACCCAATCCTGATCATCCAGCTCGACGCTCAGGTCGACCGGCAGCTCGCCAATATGGCCACGAATTCGAATCATCTGTGATTCTCCGGAAGAAACTGCGGGGAATGCTCCCATGCTTTACAAAGGCTGGCCAGCCGCTTTCTCTTGTTATAACGTAACGATAACTTTAGAGGAGACCGCCATGCGCCATCTGCTGCTTGCCCTTCCCTTAGCCCTGTTACCGGCCTTCGCACCTGCCCACGAACATCACGAGCATGAACATGAACATGAACATGAACATGGGAGCGCCAGCTTGGGCAGCCATGAGCACGGTGCCGCTCAGCTCGATGCGGCGCTAGATGGCGACCTGCTGGAAATCGAGCTACGCAGCCCAGCGATGAACCTGCTGGGCTTCGAGTATATGCCCAAAAGCGCCGAAGACCGGCGCCAGTTAGCCGGCACGCGCGCGCTGCTGGAGCAACCGGATGCGCTGTTCGGCCTGCCGAGCGAGGCACTGTGCGAACTTGATGAAGTCAGCCTGGAAAGCCCCCTGTTTGCGGACGAGGGCCATCGCCATGCGCAGCACGATGTCGGCGCGCATAACGATATTCACGCGCACTATCGCTACAGCTGCAGCGCGCCGGATGCGCTGTCCGGGCTGGATCTGCGAGGGCTGTTCAAGGCCTTTCCCGGCACCGAGACAATCCAGGCACAGTTAATCGGACCGAACGGCCAGCAGGGCAAGCTGTTGCGCGCCACACAGGCGCAGATAACCTTCTGATACAGGATGCCCGCCGATATTTTGCCCAAGGCAGTACACTCCGGCTCGCCGGACATCATTCACCAGAAGTTGCCCATGACTGCGTTGCTCGAACTTCATCAACTCGGTTTCGCCTGGCCCGGCCAGGCGGAGCTGCTGAACATCCCCGCGTTCGCTCTGGAGCGCAACCAGAGTCTGTTCCTCAAGGGCCCTTCCGGCAGCGGCAAGACCACCCTGCTCGGACTGATTGGCGGCGTGCAGAAAGCCGGGCGAGGGACCGTTCGCCTGCTGGGGGAGGATCTGAGCGCACTTTCCACCAGCGCGCGGGATCGCTTTCGGGTTGACCACACCGGGTACATTTTCCAGCAGTTCAACCTGCTGCCTTTTCTCTCCGTGATTGAGAACGTCAGCCTGCCCTGCCATTTCTCGCGCCTGCGTACCGAACGCGCCCGCCAGCGGCACGGCAGCGTCGATCAAGCCGCCACGACCCTGCTAACGCACCTTGGCCTGCCCCGGGAGTTGTTCGGACGCCGCGCCGAGTCGCTGTCCATAGGTCAGCAGCAGCGCGTCGCCGCTGCCCGCGCCCTGATTGGCCAGCCGGAACTGGTGATTGCCGACGAGCCCACCTCGGCACTCGACGCCGACAGCCGTGAAGCCTTTTTGCGTTTGCTGTTCGCCGAATGCCGAGCCGCTGGTTCAAGCTTGTTGTTCGTCAGTCATGACCAGAGTCTGGCTGCATTGTTCGACCGCGACCTGTCGTTGGCAGAGCTCAACCGCGCCGCGCGCCCTGCGGAGATATGAGGATGTTTCTGTTGCGCCTGGCCTTGGCCAGCCTGAATAACCGCCGCTTCACCGCCCTGCTCACGGTATTCGCCATCGCCCTGTCGGTGTGCCTGCTGCTTGCCGTCGAACGGGTGCGCAGCGAAGCTCGCGCCAGTTTCGCCAGTACCATAAGCGGCACCGATCTTGTCGTTGGCGCCCGCTCCGGCTCGGTGAACCTGCTGCTCTATTCGGTCTTCCGCATCGGCAACGCCACCAACAACATCCGCTGGGAAAGCTTCGAGCGGTTCGCCGAACATCCGCGCGTGAGCTGGGCGATACCCATCTCCCTCGGCGATTCGTACCGTGGCTATCGGGTGATGGGCACCAGCGATGCCTATTTCGAGCATTACCGCTACGGTCGCAAGCAACCGCTGCAGCTGGCAGAGGGCCGCGCCTTCGCCAAGGATCCGTTCGAGGTGGTACTCGGCGCTGAAGTGGCCGAAGCGCTGAGGCACAAACTCGACGACCAGCTGGTGCTGGCGCACGGCGTCGCCACGGTCAGTCTGGTCCGGCATGACGACAAGCCGTTTCGGGTGGTGGGTATCTTGAAACGTACCGGCACACCAGTGGACCGCACCCTGCATATCAGCCTGGCCGGCATGGAAGCGCTGCACGTGGACTGGCAAAACGGTATGCCCGCCCGCGGTGAGGCACGTATCGATGCCGAGCAGGCGCGCCAACTGGACCTGCAGCCGCAGCAGATCACGGCCTTCCTGCTTGGGCTGAACAACCGCATCGCCACCTTCACCCTGCAGCGTGAAATCAACCAGCACCGTGGCGAGCCGCTGCTGGCGATCTTGCCCGGCGTAGCGTTGCAGGAGCTCTGGAGTCTGATGGGTACGGCCGAGAAGGCACTGTTCGTGGTCTCACTGTTCGTGGTGCTGACCGGGCTGATCGGCATGCTTACGGCCATTCTCACCAGCCTCAATGAGCGACGCCGGGAAATGGCGATCCTGCGCTCGGTGGGCGCACGGCCGTGGCATATCGCTGGCCTGTTGGTACTTGAGGCCTTCAGCCTGGCTTTGGCCGGCGTACTGCTGGGGCTAGCGTTACTGTACGTGGCCATCGCCATCGCCCAGGGGCCTTTGCAAAGCCACTACGGGCTCTATCTACCAATGGCCTTGCCGAGCGCTTATGAATGGATGCTGTTGGGAAGCATCCTGCTGGCTGGACTGGTAATTGGCTGTGTGCCGGCCTGGCGCGCCTACCGACAATCGCTGGCCGACGGTCTGTCGATCAGGTTATGAGGAACCTCATGCCACATCTGCTGCTGACAATACTGCTCGCCCTCGCCCTCGCCTTGCCGGCCTACGCCGAGGTGCGGGAGCTGCAATGGTCCGACCTGGTTCCACCTGGCGCGCCGCCGCCGCCACCACCGATGGCCATACACGATCTGTCACAGCTGGCCGATGCACTGGCAGCCGAGGCAGGCCCGGGTGCCGCTCAGCAGTCACCGGCCGAGCCGGTGGTTGAGGCACTCGATGGCGTACAGGTCAAGCTTCCCGGCTATATCGTCCCGTTGGACATGAGCGAAGAAGGCCGCGTCATCGAGTTTCTGCTGGTGCCTTACTTCGGCGCCTGCATACATGTGCCACCACCACCCTCGAACCAGATCGTGCACGCCACCAGCGAGCTCGGCGTGAAGGTGGAGCAGCTCTATCAGCCATTCTGGATCGAAGGGCCGCTGCGGGTGGAACACAGCAGCAGCGAACTGGCCGAAGCCGGCTATCGCATGGATGCGCAAAAGATCTATTTCTACGAGCTGGATTGAACCGGCAGCGCCATTCGCGTCATGGTTTGCCAGGCAGCAGGCGCGGTAGGCAGGGAGAATGGGTTTCACGTAGCGGGAGGTGCATGGATGAAGCTGCGCCTGACTGACCAGCCTGGTTCGCCTGCGCCGGTACGTTGGGCGAACCTTAAACACTAAAGTTTCACGCGAAGCGGCCCTACCGCGAGCCGACTCCGCTTGCGTTTCCGTTGGCACCAGCGACCTGGCGTTGGCGTTCGAAACTCAGCTCGCTTTCGGCCCACTCGCGCCAGGCCCGTACCTGACGACGCTCGGCACCGGCGTTTTCGGCCTGTTTCAGAGCATCCAGACCGGCTTGCCAATGGGCCTGTTCGAGCTCCAGCTGAGCAACATTGAGCCAGTGCTTGGCGCTACCTGACTGCGACGCCAGCCCACGGTAAATACGCGCCGCCGCCGTGCGTTCACGTGCTTGCCACCAGAGCATGCCCAGGCGCTCACGACGCGCCGTATTGCTTGCCAGCAGGCCCGACTCCAGCATGCCCTCGAGGAGCGTCGCACCCTGCCATGGCTGGCCGGCCGCGCTGGCCAGCAGCACCAGGTTGTCCAGCTCGGATTCGGCGAAGCGCAACCCCTTGGCATGCGCCGCCCGCAACGTCGCGAGCGCCTTGTCTTCATCACCGGCCAGTTGCTGCAAACCGGCCAGCTGTCGCCAGGTACTGGTCTGGTCCGGATGGCGCAGCAACAGCTGACGCTGCCAGCGCTCGGCTGCGTCGTAACGCTTCAGTTCGGCATTGGCGCCCACCAGAAACTGCAACCAGGTATCTCCTGCGCCAGGGTTGGCCTGTACATAGCGCTCAGCAAGCGGTAAGGCCTTGGCATGTTGACCAAGCCCCTGATACGCCTGCACCAGCATCTGCAACACCTCTTCGCCCGCCTGCGCTGGAGTTCCCAGCAGCTCGACAACCTTGGCGTAACGCCCTTGGACCAAATTCAGCTTGGCCAAATTCATGCGCTCGTTGGGTAGCAGTTCTTCGTCCAGCCGGCCGCTGTCTACCGCCTTTTCCAACAGCGAAAGCGCCTGTTTGTTATCTCCTTCAGCCCAGGCGAGATAAGCGCGACTGCGCCAGACCAGTGCTTCCTCGGCGCTACCCGACTTGACCTCGACCTGCTGCAGCACCTTGCGAGCGGTAGCGTAATCGCCCTTCTGCTGCGCATTTTGCGCGCGTTCCAGCGCCATGAAGACCGCCGGATTGATCACCTGCGCCGCCTGTACGGAGGCTACGAACAACACTGAGAGCAGGAGCAGGAAACGTCGCATTCAGCGTTCTCCTTGCAGGCGGAAGTGAAGGGTCTTGACGGCTTCACGAGAGACCGCCGTACCGTTTTCGGTACGCGGCGCGAAGCGCCAGCGGGCGGCTGCACGACGCGCCTCTCGATCGAAAACGTTTCGTGGTTCGGCTTCCAGCACACGGATGTTCTCCACGGTGCCGGCGGCGGTGATGGTGAAGGCCAGCTTGATGTGCCCCTCGATACCGCGCTGACGAGCGCGATCGGGGTACTTGGGCCTCACGTCGTTCAGCGGCATGACTTCCTGCTCGGGCCCGCCGGGCTGACCGACCGCAGCCTCGGTAGCGGGGGCCTGCGCAGCAGCCGGCGCCGAAGCGCCTGCAGTCAGACCGGACAAGCTGGGTGTCGGCGCGCTAGCGATCGAAATGCCGCTATCGATGCTCGGCAGGGCCAGGTCCAGCTTGGGCAAGCTGGCGTCCGGGATAGATGTGCTTGGGGTCGCAGGTGTCGGCGGCTGAGGGGTCTCCGGCTGGGGCGGCTGCGGCGCCTGTTGCCGGGATCGGGTGGCGGTACTCTCGTTGCGGCCGTCCATGCGTACGAAGTTGGCGATCGCTACCGGATCGTCCACCACGTCTGTGCCCGAAGGCGTGACCATGCTCAACATGAGCACGAACAGCAATAGGGTCACCACACAGGCGGCGATTAAGGACAGCCCCACGCGGGCCAGCCTCTGGTGCATCACATTGCTCCCGTGGTCGCAGCGAGGGCCACATCATGCACACCGGCCTGACGCGCCTGATCCATCACCTGAACCACCAGACCGGTACGCGCATCCTGGTCAGCCTGGACCACGACTGCACCATCCGGCTGGTCGACACGCAGCCGTTCGATATGAGCACGTACGCTGCGCACGTCGACGACTTTCTTGTCGATCCAAACCTGGCCGTCGGCGGTGACTGCCACGAGGATGTTGCCTTTGTCCTGCGTACTGGCGGTATCCGCCTGTGGACGCTGAACTTCAACCCCGGATTCCTTGATGAAGGAGCTGGTGACAATGAAGAAAATAAGCATGATGAAAACCACATCGAGCATCGGTGTCAGGTCGATGCCTGTGTCTTCTTCTTGCAGGTGATGACGACGCATACGCATCAGGTAATCCTCAATCGTGACGCAGCTGGTCGGCCAGCCGGTCGAGAGCCAGTCGCGCGATTCGCTCAAGGCGCGCCAGGCTGAACAGTCCAGTGATGGCCAGCACCATGCCGGCCATCGTCGGCAGGGTCGCCTGCCATACGCCCGCCGCCATCCCACGGGGGTTGCCAGTACCACTCAGCGCCAGCACATCGAATACCGCGATCATCCCGCTGACCGTGCCGAGCAGGCCAAGCAGCGGGCACATGGCGACAAGCGTCTTGCTCAGCCGCAACGGCCCGGCAAGCTGTTGCTGCGCTTGCGCCAACCAGGCCGCACGAACGGCACGTTGCCAGCTACCGGTCTCGTCGCCCAGCTGCGCCCAGGCCTGGCGCCGCGCCTCCACCCATCGCGGAAATACTCGACGGATAAACCAGACGCGCTCGAACACCAGCGTCCAATACAGAACACAGAGGCCCGCCAGCGCCCACATCACCACGCCGCCCGCCGTCATGAAATCGAGCAGCGCATGACCGCTGTCGACCAGGCTCAACCAGAAGCCGTGCAGATCAGTCACGACGTGGCGATCCTGACAGGTGCAGCGCGATCAGCCCGGCGCTCTGCTGCTCCAGCAACTGGATCAACCCCTTGCTGCGGCTGGCTAGCAGGCTGTGCAGGAACAGCAGGGGAATCGCCACCACCAGACCTAGCACAGTGGTCACCAGCGCCTGGGAAATACCGTCGGCCATCAACCGCGAATCGCCACCGCCGCTCTGGGTAATTGCTTGGAAAGTCACGATCATCCCGGTCACGGTACCTAGCAGGCCGAGCAGCGGCGCCACCGCGGCCAGCAACTTGAGCAGCGGCTGGCCACGTTCCAGAGGCGGCGTTTCCTGGAGGATGGCCTCGTCGAGCTTCAACTCGAGCGTTTCCAGATCCGACAGCTGCGGCTTGGGTCCGAGCACGCCGATGATCCGCCCCAGCGGGTTGTCGTTACGAGGTGCATTCAGCTCGCGCATCTGGCTGGCGACCTTGCGCCCGACCCCACCGAGATAGACCATTCGCCAGATTGCCAACAGCAAGCCGAAGATACCCAGCACGATAATTACCCAGCCAACCAGGCCACCCTGCTGCACCCGCTCCCAGAGCCCCGGCTGGCGCTGCAGTTGCTCCAGCAGGGAGCCCCGAGTCGGATCTACCGGCAAGACCGCCAGCGCCGCGCTGCTGACCAGGTAGTCGTCGACAAGCCCCTGGCCGGAGGGTTGCCGCGCGGGAGCCAACAGCTCGCCAGCGCTTTCGTCATAACGCAGGAACGCATCCTTGGTATAGGCCGAGAAGACACCGACCCGCAGCACCGACTCGAGGTTACGCTGGCCACTGGCACTCACTACGGGCAACTCGAGCCGCTCGACCCGACCGCTGGCGGCTAGGTCTTCGAGCAGTATCATCCAGAAGCCGTCCAGGTCCGCAGCAGACGGCAAAGTACGGCTTTCGGCCAATGCTCGCAGGCGCTGTAGACGTTCCGGAAACTGGACATTGAGCAAGCTGTCCTGCCATTGCCCGGCGATGTCGCCCGCGCTCTGGCGCACGACCCCGAAAAGCTCCCCAAGATGTCCGACACGTTGCGCCAAGAGTTTTTCCTGTTCTATCAGCTCGGCTTCCTGGCGATCGAATTCAGCCTTCAGCCGCTCGGCTTCGGCCTTCTGCTGCGCGAGCGCAGCATTGGCCCGCGCCAGCAGCTGCGCCTGTTCGCCACGATCTTGAAGGAACACCTGCTCGCGCGCCTGCATGGCTTCGACCTCGGCCGCGCGATCACTGCGAATGCGTTGCAGCAGTTGGTCAGGACTCAGGGGTTCGGCCGCCTGGGCCAGGGCAGGCAGCAGGCCAACGAACAGCAACGTCAGCAAACGGCTCATTGTACGGCCTCCTTGGCCAGGGTCTTCACCGGCAAGTCGAGCCAGCTGGGCGCCTGTTGCTGGCGGGCGATAGCAATCGCTTTGGTAATAGGACGACGCGCGCTGCCGTCGAGCACCTCCCAGGCACGCGTCTGCGGATTCCACCAGCCACTCTCATGAGCGTCCAGGGTCTGGTAATAGAGCATTGTCCGGCCCAGTCGCAGGAACTCGACGCTGCGTGTATTACCCTCGACAGGCAACTCGCCGCGCCAGGCTTCAAGTGTCCGTCCGTAGTCGCTCTCGATCTGATAGGCCTCAAGAACACGGCGATACTTCTCAGCGAGGCTGACATCGGCACGGGCCTGCATCTCCTGCAGGGCGGCAATGCGGTCGGCCCGCTCATCAGGAAGGAACGGCAGATCGGCGGCGATGAACTCTCCCAGAACCTGGATCATGCGGCCCAGCTGAGGCGCGACCACTTCCTGGGTACGCTCGATGCTGTCCAGCTGCCGTTGAAAGCCTTCCAACTCCTTGCGTTGAGCGGCGGTGAGCTCGGCCAATTGCGCGTTGTACGCCTTGAGCGCCTCGGCTTGCTGCACAGCATTGCGGTATTCGTTAAGCATCTGCCTTGTGGCGTCATCGAGTTGCTCGATGCGGGCTTGCGACGCCTTGGCTTCGGCGGCCAAACGCTGGCTTTCCTCCAGCGCTGTGTCCAGCGGGGCAGCGTGAAGCTGCGTGCAGCACGACAGCACGGCAACCGCCAGGAGGCGGGGAATAAAGGCTTGCATTGATGGATCCTTGCAGACGGACGTCAAACTCGAAAGAGAAACATTATCATCTACAGCCAAAAAGAAGGCAACCCGGGCAATACGTCGCAGCCAGGCCGGAGCATTCATTGAGCTGGATCAAAAAGGAATAACCGTTGCGCTCTACCATGGCGCCAACTCGCAACAGAACCATGTCTCGATGGAGCACCATTATGCGCAAGACCCTCTTCACCGCTTCCGTGCTGGCCTTGGCCGTCGCCGCCCCCTTCGCCCAGGCCCATCAGGCTGGCGACATCCTCGTGCGCGCCGGTGCGATTACCGTTGATCCTCGTGAAGACAGTTCCGGAGTAAAGGTTGATGCCAACGGTGCCAATCTGGGCGGTGGCGCCACTCTGGACAGCGATACCCAGCTGGGTCTGAACTTCGCTTACATGGTCACTGACAAGATCGGTATCGAACTGCTGGCCGCAACGCCGTTCAGTCACAGCGTTGGAATCAAGGGATCGCCTGCAGGCCTGGATGTACTGAACGGCAATCTTGGCGATATCAAGCACCTGCCACCGACACTCAGCGTCGTCTACTACCCGCTGGACAGCAAGTCAGCGTTCAAGCCTTACCTTGGCGCCGGCATCAACTACACTTGGTTCTTCGACGAATCGACCTCCAGCAGCGCTGAAGCGAAAGGCTTCGACGGCCTTAGCCTGGACAACTCTTGGGGCCTGGCTTTCCAAGTTGGCGCTGACTACATGCTGACCGACAAGCTGATGATCAACGCCCAGGTCCGCTATATCGACATCGACACTACCGCCTATACGAATCTCGACGGCGTTGGCCGCCTCAAGGTAGACGTGGACGTCGACCCGATGGTCTACATGGTCGGCCTCGGCTACAAGTTCTGACGAACAGGCAATCGCCGAATCGCAGACAAGACAAAGGCGCCTTCGGGCGCCTTTGTTGTTTTGAGACTGGGATATTGCAGCGGGGCAAACCACTATGAACCTGCTTTAGCGGTTCAATAATTTCGCCAGGCCGCTACGCATATCGGTCGCCGGCTCCGGCAAGCGAAAGCGCTGCAGCAGACGTGCATTGTTCGCCCGAGAATGGCGGATGTCGCCACCGCGCGGCGCCTGATAGCTGACCGGCGGTAGCCCACCCAGCACATCGCCGATGGTCGCCAGCAGCTCATTGAGCGAGGTGGCCCGATTGAGCCCGACATTGATTGCGCCCTGCTCGATCAGGTTCGTCTCCAGCGCCTGCACCAACAGCTCTACGAGATCACCTACATAGAGAAAATCGCGGGTCTGCTCGCCATCACCGAACACCGTGATGGGCAGGCCCTTCTGCGCTCGTTCGGTGAAGATGCTGATCACGCCCGAATAAGGCGAAGAGGGATCCTGGCGCGGCCCGTAGATATTGAAGAAGCGAAACACAACGGGCTCCAGCCCATGCTGGCGCTGGTAGAAGTCGAGGTAATGCTCGCTGGCGAGCTTGTCGGCGGCATAGGGCGTCAGCGGCGCCTTCGGAGTGTCCTCATCGATGGCCCGACCTTCGCCGTTATTGCCATACACGGCCGCGCTGGAGGCGAAGACCACCCGCCGCACACCCGTTTCACGCATCGCCTCGCACAAATTCAGCGTTCCCACCAGATTGCTCTGGTGCGTACCCACCGGGTCATCGACCGACGCCTGCACGGATGCCACAGCCGCCAAGTGCACCACTGCTGCACAGCCCAGAACGGCACGCCGCACGATTTGCGCATCGGCTACATCACCCTCGAGCACCTCGAGACGATCACTGTTCGGAAGATTGCTGCGCTTGCCGGTGCTGAAATTATCTAGCACCCGCACCGCGCGGCCACGCGCCAGCAGCGCATCAACCAGATGAGAGCCAATGAAGCCGGCACCGCCGGTAACCAGGATCGGAGAGTCAGTCATGGCGGTAATAGCGTTCCAGCAGGCTCGGTAGCCCGGCGCGCCAGGCGCGCGGTTTGATACCGAAGGTATTGAAGATTTTCTTGCAGGCCAGCACGCCGTGTTGCGGCTCGTCCGCCGCGTCGGCGCAATCGGCGTGCGCGATCGCGGACACGCCTTCGAGCGTGAACTGACGATAATGGGTCGCTTCTGCGTAGACCGCCTGCCCCACGACCAGAGGCGTTGACGCCTCCTGCCCACCGTAATGGTAGGTTCCCCACAGCGGGGCGCCGCAGTCGAGCTGCTTGAGCACCGCAAGAATTACGCGAGCAGCATCTTCGACAGGGGTCGGGTTGCCGCGACGATCGTCGGCCAGAAAGAATTCTTCGTTGTGTTCGAGGCGCTGCAGAAAGCGCCCCAACAACCCGTCCGGGCTGTCGTCGAGCAACCAGCCGAACCGCAGCAACACATGCTTCGGACACAGCGCGCGTACGCTCTGCTCAATTCGACAAAGCGCGCGACTGCGCGAGTCCAGCGGCGCAACCTCATCCTTCTCGTTGTAAGCGGTAGTGCGCGCACCGTCGAACACCCGATAACTCGAGGGTTGCAGTAACACCAATTGATAATACTGGCAGAGCTCAGCCAGACGTTCGACGGCGCGCTCCTGGCTGTTCAGTACGGCCTCGTCGACATGGCTCACCTGGAACCAGTCAACGTAATAGGCGAGATTGATCACGACATCCGGACGGTTGTCGTCAAGCAGGGTGGTCAGGCTTGACGCATCCCAACCTTGCTCAGGCGAAGGGGGGGCGAGGAAAGCGATCTCTTCCTCGGCACCCAGGCGGATCAGCGCCTGACCCAGGGCATTATCGCCGCCCAACAGCATCAGGCGCATTCGCATTTAGCCGAACTCAGAAAGGAATATCGTCGTCGAAACTGTCGTAGTCCGGCGCAGGCTGCTGTGCAGCAGGCTTCGGCTGGGACTGCTGCGGCCGCGCAGCTTGTTGCGGCTCACGCTGAGGTTGGGGCCGCGATTGCCCCTGACGTGGCGCATCGTCGGAACTGCCACCACGGCCGCCAAGGAGCTGCATGGTACCGCCCATGTCGACAACGATTTCCGTGGTGTAGCGTTTAACACCGTCCTTTTCCCATTCGCGGGTTTGCAGACGCCCTTCGATATAGCACTGCGAGCCCTTGCGCAGATACTCGCCAGCAATCTCGGCGACCTTGCCGAAGAGCACCACACGATGCCATTCGGTGCGCTCCTGCAACTGGCCGGTCTGCTTGTCCTTCCAGCTATCGGTAGTGGCCAGCGTGATGTTGGTCACCGCATTGCCATTGGGCATGTAGCGGGTTTCCGGGTCGCCGCCGACATTGCCGATCAAGATGACTTTATTCACCCCTCTGGCCATGGGTAACTCCTTATCTGGAACATGATTGGGTTGGCTTAATGAAGATTCCCCTGTGCGCGGGAAAAGCCAATGACCTCGAATCTTACCAGCCACTCCCACCGAGCAACAACGCATGAAGGGCAAGTTACACGCCGGAAAGTGTTTTTGCTTAGCGCTTCGCAGCCGCGATTCCAAACAGCGAACACCGAACCGGGCAACAGCGTTACGACCCGATTGCGCTAGGCCACCAGCTGATCCAGCGCTGCACGGTCCAGTTGCTGGGTATCCACCTTGACGTAGGCCGCGCCCTCGTCCGCCAACACGATCGCATCCGAAACTCCCGGCACAGCTAATAGCTGCGCCGCCAGCTGAGAGTTGCCCATTGCCTTCTTGGACAACGGCAGCCGCAAACCGGTGACGTAGGGGGGCTCGCGCATGCTCCAGACAATCAACAACCACAACGCGCCGAGCCCTGCGCAACCAGCAAACACGGTTTCAAGCCCGCCCAGCTGATAGAACCAGCCACCGAGAATGCCACCCAGCCCCGCCCCGAGGAACTGACTGGTGGAATAGACCCCCATCGCCGTGCCCTTGCCGCCCGCCGGGGCGACCTTGCTGATCAGCGAAGGCAACGATGCCTCCAGCAGATTGAAGGCGGTGAAGAAGACCACCATACCAACCACCAGCGCCCAAAGGCCGTGCCCGAACTGCCAGAAAAACAGCTCGCACAGCAGCAATACGCCGACCGCACCGACGAGCACGCGGCGCATCTGACGTTTCTTCTCGCCATAAATGATGAATGGCACCATTCCCACAAAGCCGATCAGCAGCGCAGCCAGATAAACCCACCAGTGCTCGTCCTTCGGCAATGCCGCCTCTTCAACCAGCGCCAGTGGCAGCGCGACGAAACTTGCCATGAGGATGGCGTGCAGCGCAAAGATACTGACATCCAGGCGCAGCAGATCGGGATGACGCAAGGTCGTCCCCAGCGCCTGGCGCGCCACGCCCGATTCACGATGCTGTAAATGCCGCTGGGCGCGGGGCAAAGTGGCAACGATCACTCCCCCAAGCAGCGCCAGCGCCGCCGTTAACCAGAACAGCGCAGAAAGCCCGAACGCCTTGGCCACGAGCGGGCCGACGACCATCGCCACCGCGAACGACAAGCCTATGCTCATGCCGATCATGGCCATGGCCTTGGTACGATGCTGCTCGCGGGTCAGGTCGGAAAGCAGCGCCATTACCGCAGCGGAAATCGCCCCCGCGCCTTGTAGTATTCGCCCGGCGATAACGCCCCAGATCGAGTCGGCCATAGCCGCCAGTACCGCGCCCAGCGCGAAGATCAGCAAACCGAAATAGATCACCGGCAGCCGCCCGATACGATCAGAAAGCATCCCGAACGGAATTTGCAGCAGCGCCTGGGTCAAACCATAGGCACCGATAGCGAGGCCGATAAGCGCCGGCGTAGCTCCCTGCAGGTCCATCCCATAGGTCGCCAGGACCGGCAGCACCATAAACATGCCAAGCATGCGGAACGCGAATACCATGGCCAACCCGGAAGCGGCACGGGTTTCGCTGGCGCTCATGCGCTCACTGTAGGGATCCTGCATCTGGGGTCTCGCTCGAATGAACCGGCGGCGATTCTAGCAGCCATCCCCCGCTCGGCACAGGCGCGTGATTTTGCCGCGATGCCCTGCGAACCGTATACTTTCGGGTTTTCGCCCGCCACGCGAGGCTGTCTTGGACAAGATTCTGATCCGTGGGGCTCGCACCCACAACCTGAAGAACATCGACCTCACCCTGCCGCGCGACAAGCTGATCGTCATCACTGGCTTATCCGGTTCGGGCAAGTCCTCCCTGGCCTTCGATACCCTCTACGCAGAAGGCCAGCGCCGCTACGTCGAATCCCTGTCGGCATATGCTCGGCAGTTCCTGTCAATGATGGAAAAGCCTGACGTCGATACCATCGAGGGGTTGTCCCCGGCGATATCCATCGAACAGAAGTCCACCTCGCACAACCCGCGCTCAACCGTGGGCACCATCACCGAGATCTACGATTACCTGCGCCTGCTCTATGCCCGGGTCGGTACGCCGCGCTGCCCCGATCACGACGAGCCGCTGGAAGCGCAGACCGTCAGCCAGATGGTCGACCAGGTCCTGGCCCTGCCCGAAGGCAGCAAGCTGATGCTGCTGGCCCCGGTGATCCGCGAGCGTAAAGGCGAACACCTGGCCGTGTTCGACGAGCTACGTGCTCAGGGCTTCGTCCGCGCACGGGTCAACGGCAAGCTTTACGAGCTCGATGAGCTACCGAAGCTGGACAAGCAGAAGAAGCACAGCATCGATGTGGTCGTGGATCGTTTCAAGGTTCGCAACGACTTGCAGCAACGTCTGGCCGAGTCCTTCGAGACGGCGCTCAAGCTGGCCGACGGCATCGCCCTGGTCGCCCCTATGGACGATGAAGAAGACCGCGAAGAGATGATCTTTTCCGCCCGCTTCGCCTGCCCGATCTGCGGGCACTCGATCAGCGAGCTGGAGCCCAAGCTGTTCTCGTTCAACAACCCGGCAGGCGCCTGCCCGACCTGCGACGGGCTGGGCGCCAAACAGTTTTTCGACGCCAAGCGTCTGGTCAACGGCGAGCTTACCCTGGCCGAGGGCGCGATCCGAGGCTGGGACAGGCGCAACGTCTATTACTTCCAGATGCTCGGTTCGCTGGCCTCACATTACGGTTTCAGCCTCGACGAACCCTTCGATTCGCTGTCCGAGAAGCACAAGCAATACATCCTGCGCGGTAGCGGTAAGGAGAGCGTCGACTTTCGCTACCTCAACGACCGCGGCGACATCGTCAAACGCTCACATCCGTTCGAGGGAATCATCCCCAACCTCGAGCGTCGCTATCGCGAAACAGAATCCAACAGTGTTCGCGAAGAGCTGGCCAAATACCTCAGCACTCAGCCCTGTCCCGAATGCCGTGGCACCCGTCTCCGCCGCGAGGCAAGACATGTCTGGGTAGGCGACAAGACGCTGCCGGCTGTCACCGGCTTACCGATCGGCGATGCGGCAGATTATTTCGGCAGCCTGAAGCTGAGCGGCCGACGCGGCGAGATTGCCGACAAGATCCTCAAGGAAATTGGTGAACGCCTACAGTTTTTAGTCAACGTCGGTCTCGACTACCTCACGCTGGATCGCAGCGCCGATACCCTTTCCGGTGGCGAAGCACAGCGCATTCGCCTGGCCAGCCAGATCGGCGCTGGCCTCGTGGGCGTCATGTACATCCTTGACGAACCCTCGATAGGCCTGCATCAGCGCGATAACGAGCGTCTGCTGGGCACCCTGCGCCACCTGCGCGACATCGGCAATACGGTGATCGTCGTCGAGCACGATGAAGACGCCATCCGCCAGGCCGACTACGTGCTCGATATCGGCCCCGGAGCAGGTGTGCATGGCGGTCAGATCGTCGCCGAAGGTACACCAGCCGAAGTGATGGCCAACCCGGCCTCCCTTACCGGCGGCTATCTGTCCGGGCGGGTGAAGATCCGTTTTCCCGCCACCCGCACCCCGCGCGATCCCGACAAGCTGCTGAAACTGAAGGGCGCGCGCGGCAACAATCTGCGCAACGTCGACCTGGAAATTCCGGTGGGTCTGCTGACCTGCATCACCGGGGTGTCGGGCTCGGGAAAATCGACGCTGATCAATAACACGCTTTTTCCCATTGCGGCGACTGCCCTCAACGGCGCCACTACGCTTGAGGTCGCCGCGCATGATTCATTCGACGGCCTGCAGCATCTTGACAAGGTGGTGGACATCGACCAGAGCCCTATCGGGCGCACCCCGCGCTCCAACCCGGCGACCTATACCGGCCTGTTCACCCCGATCCGAGAGCTGTTTGCCGGCGTTCCAGAAGCGCGCTCGCGCGGTTACGGACCGGGAAGGTTTTCGTTCAACGTCAAGGGCGGTCGCTGCGAGGCGTGTCAGGGGGACGGCGTGATCAAGGTGGAGATGCACTTCCTGCCGGACATCTACGTGCCCTGCGACGTCTGCAAGGGCAAGCGCTACAACCGCGAAACACTTGAGGTGAAATACAAAGGCAAGAGCATCACCGAGGTGCTCGACATGACCATCGAGGAAGCCCGCGAATTCTTCGATGCGGTACCGGCGGTGGCTCGCAAGCTACAAACCTTGATAGACGTAGGGCTGTCCTACATCAAGCTCGGACAAAGCGCGACCACGCTGTCCGGAGGTGAGGCGCAAAGGGTCAAGCTGTCGCGCGAGCTTTCCAAGCGGGACACCGGCAAGACCCTGTACATCCTCGACGAGCCCACCACAGGCTTGCACTTCGCCGACATCCAGCAACTGCTCGATGTACTGCATCGCCTACGCGACCATGGCAACACGGTGGTGGTCATCGAGCACAATCTGGACGTCATCAAGACGGCGGATTGGCTGGTCGACCTCGGTCCGGAAGGCGGCTCCAAGGGCGGCCAGATCATCGCAACCGGCACCCCTGAGGAAGTTGCCAACATGCCGCAATCGCACACCGGGCACTTCCTCAAGCCATTGCTGGAGCGTGACAAGCGTTAGCGCGGTTTTTAGCTGCTGCCCATGAAACGGAAAAACCCGCAGCAACGGCTGCGGGTTTTTTCGTTTACGGGGTAGCAGTCAGGCCAGAGCCTCTTCGAGCGGGAGGTCCAGCGCCTGCGCAATACCGGCACCATACGCCGGATCAGCCAGGTAGCAATGCTTGATGTGACGCAGCTTGATGTGCCTTGCCGCATCTCCCATGGCCCTTGCGGTGTTGCCAAACAGGCGCTGCTGCTCGTCGGCCTTCATCAACCGGAACAGATCACCCGGCTGGGTGAAGTAGTCCGCATCGTCCTCACGGAAATCGTAGCGGGCACCTGCTCCCTCGAGCGCCAGTGGCGGCTCGCTGAAGTCCGGTTGCTGCTGCCATTCACCGTAGGTGTTCGGTTCGTAATGCAGGCGCCCACCATGATTACCATCGACCCGCATCGCCCCGTCGCGATGGAAGCTGTGTACCGGGCATCGCGGTGCATTGACCGGAATCTGATGATGGTTCACACCCAGCCGATAGCGCTGTGCGTCGCCGTAGGAAAACAGACGCCCCTGCAGCATGCGGTCTGGTGAAAAACTAATGCCCGGCACCACATTGGCAGGGGTGAATGCCGCCTGCTCGACGTCCTGGAAGTAGTTATCTGCGTTACGGTTCAGCTCGTAGTAACCCACTTCGATCAAGGGGTAATCCTTCTTCGACCAGACTTTGGTCAGGTCGAACGGGTGGAAGCGGTAGGTTGCAGCCTCAGCCTCCGGCATGACTTGTACGTACATGGTCCAGCGCGGGAAATCCCCACGCTCGATAGCCTCGAACAGGTCACGCTGGGAACTCTCACGATCATGGGCAACGATGGCCGCCGCTTCCTGATCGGTGAGGTTCTTGATGCCCTGCTGGGTCTTGAAATGGAACTTGACCCAGTAACGCTTATGGTCGGCGCTGATGAAACTATAGGTGTGCGAACCGAAACCGTGCATGTGCCGGTAGGATGCCGGGATACCACGATCACCCATCACGTAGGTAATCTGATGCAGCGCTTCAGGCAGACTGGTCCAGAAGTCCCAGTTATTGTTGGCGCTGCGCATGTTGGTGCGCGGATCGCGCTTGACGGCGTGGTTCAGGTCCGGGAACTTCAACGGATCGCGGAAGAAGAATACCGGCGTATTGTTCCCCACCATGTCCCAGTTACCCTGCTCGGTATAGAACTTCAGGGCATACCCGCGGATATCACGCTCGGCATCAGCAGCCCCGCGCTCGCCGGCCACCGTAGAAAAGCGTGCAAACATCGGGGTTTTCTTACCAACCTCGGAAAAGATCGCAGCCTTGGTATAGCGAGTGATGTCATGGGTAACCACAAACTCGCCGAAAGCACCGGAACCTTTGGCATGCATGCGGCGCTCAGGAATTACCTCTCGATCAAAATGCGCCAGCTTTTCCAGAAACCAGACATCCTGTAGCAGCATGGGGCCGCGCGGGCCTGCGGTCATAGAATTTTGGTTTTCGGCTACCGGCGCACCGGCAACAGTCGTCAATCTGGGTTTGTCAGTCATGTAGAGTTCCTCGAGCGGGCTGTCCGCATCTACTGCAAGCCGGAAGCACCGGCGGTACGGGGGCCATCTTAAGGAGGCAAGCGAAGCGGCGCCAATGAGCTGAGTCAAAGATGCCGATAGAAATTGGACATAAAAAAACCGAGCCCAAGGGCTCGGTTTTTTTTCGAAAAGCCAGAGCTTATTCGGCTGCTTCCACTTCACCGGTAACCGGACGGTCAACCAGCTCGACGTAAGCCATAGGGGCATTGTCCCCAGCGCGGAAGCCGCACTTGAGAATACGCAGGTAGCCGCCCTGACGGGTGGCGTAACGCGGACCCAGATCGCTGAACAGCTTGCCAACGATAGCCTTCGACCGGGTACGGTCGAAAGCCAGACGGCGATTGGCAACGCTGTCTTCCTTGGCCAGGGTGATCAGCGGCTCGGCAACGCGGCGCAGCTCTTTGGCTTTAGGCAGGGTGGTCTTGATCAGTTCGTGCTCGAACAGCGACACCGCCATGTTCTGGAACATGGCCTTGCGGTGTGCGCTGGTGCGGCTCAGGTGACGGCCACTTTTACGATGACGCATGATTGAAATTCCTTACCAAACGATCAGTTCGGTGACTAGGGACGATCAGGCCGTAGCCTTATCGTCCTTCTTGAGACTTGCCGGCGGCCAGTTGTCGAGGCGCATACCGAGGGACAGACCGCGAGAGGCCAGAACGTCTTTGATTTCGGTCAGAGACTTCTTGCCCAGGTTCGGCGTCTTCAACAATTCCACCTCGGTGCGCTGAATCAGGTCACCGATGTAGTAAATGTTTTCTGCCTTGAGGCAGTTAGCCGAACGAACGGTCAGCTCCAGGTCATCCACCGGACGCAGCAGGATCGGATCGATCTCGTCTTCCTGCTCCACTACAACCGGCTCGCTGTCGCCCTTAAGGTCGACGAATGCAGCCAGCTGCTGTTGCAGGATAGTCGCGGCACGACGGATCGCCTCTTCGGGATCCAGGGTACCGTTGGTTTCCAGATCGATGACCAGCTTGTCCAGGTTGGTACGCTGTTCTACACGAGCGTTTTCGACCACATAAGCTACGCGACGAACCGGGCTGAAGGTGGCGTCGAGCTGCAGACGGCCAATACTACGGCTTTCGTCTTCATCGCTCTGACGCGCGTCAGCCGGCTCGTAGCCACGGCCGCGAGCGACCTTGAGCTTCATGTTGATCGAGCCGTTGGCCGCCAGGTTGGCGATCAGGTGATCGCCATTGACGATTTCGACATCGTGATCCAGCTGGATATCGGCAGCGGTAACAGCGCCCGCGCCCTTCTTCACCAGGCTCAAGGTCACTTCATCACGGCCGTGCAGCTTGATGGCGATACCTTTGAGGTTGAGCAGGATTTCGATTACATCTTCCTGCACGCCCTCTATGGCGCTGTACTCGTGGAGCACGCCGTCGATCTCAGCCTCGACCACAGCGCAGCCAGGCATGGAGGACAACAGAATGCGACGCAGCGCGTTGCCCAGGGTGTGGCCGAAACCGCGCTCGAGAGGCTCGAGCGTGATCTTGGCACGGGTCGGACTGACCACCTGCACATCGATATGGCGGGGGGTCAGGAACTCATTTACCGAACTCTGCATGGATACACCTATTTTCTAGCCCTTACTTGGAGTAGAGCTCGACAATCAGGCTTTCGTTAATGTCGGCAGACAGATCACTGCGAGCCGGAACACTTTTGAAAACACCGGATTTCTTGTCGGTATCTACTTCGACCCACTCAACGCGACCGCGCTGTGCGCACAGTTCAAGGGCTTGAGCGATACGGAGCTGGTTACGGCACTTTTCGCGAACAGCAACCACATCACCAGCTTTGACCTGGTAGGACGGGATGTTCACGGTCTGACCGTTAACGGTGATCGACTTGTGGGAAACCAGCTGACGGGATTCCGCACGAGTGGAACCGAAGCCCATGCGATACACGACGTTGTCGAGACGGCATTCAAGCAGTTGCAGCAGGTTTTCACCGGTAGCGCCCTTACGGCTGGCAGCTTCCTTGTAGTAACCGCTGAACTGGCGCTCAAGCACGCCATAGATACGACGTACTTTTTGCTTTTCACGCAGCTGGGTGCCGTAGTCGGAAAGACGACCACGACGCTGACCATGAACGCCTGGCGGAGTTTCGATGTTGCACTTCGATTCGAGCGCGCGCGCACCACTCTTCAGAAAGAGATCGGTGCCTTCACGACGAGACAGTTTGCACTTGGGACCAATATAACGAGCCATTCTTCACTGTCTCCTGATTACACGCGGCGCTTCTTCGGCGGACGGCACCCGTTGTGCGGGATCGGCGTCACGTCGGTGATGCTGGCGATTTTATAACCACATCCGTTCAGAGCACGAACGGCGGATTCACGACCCGGACCGGGACCCTTGACGTTGACGTCGAGGTTCTTCAGACCGTATTCCAGAGCAGCCTGACCGGCCCGCTCTGCCGCTACCTGAGCAGCGAACGGAGTGCTCTTACGCGAGCCACGGAAGCCCGAGCCACCGGAGGTCGCCCAGGACAACGCGTTACCCTGGCGATCAGTGATCGTGATGATGGTGTTATTGAAAGACGCGTGGATGTGGGCGATGCCATCAACCACTGTCTTTTTGATTTTTTTACGAGGACGAGCAGCAGGTTTTGCCATTACTTAAATTCCTACGCGATTACTTGCGGATCGGCTTGCGCGGGCCCTTACGGGTGCGGGCGTTGGTCTTGGTACGCTGACCGCGCACCGGCAGACCACGACGATGACGCAGGCCGCGGTAGCAACCCAGGTCCATCAAGCGCTTGATCTTCATGTTGACTTCGCGACGCAGATCACCTTCAACGATGAACTTGGCCACTTCGCCGCGCAGCAGTTCGACCTGCTCGTCGGAGAGATCCTTGATTTTAGCTGCCGGGTTTACACCGGTAGCAGCGCAGATGGTCTGCGCGCGGGTGCGACCAACACCATAGATGTAGGTCAGCGAGATAACAGTGTGCTTGTTATCCGGAATGTTAACGCCTGCAATACGGGCCATTCAGTGAAACTCCAATTGACAGCTACCCAACGCCCCGGAAGCCAAGAAAAGGGCGCGAGATACTAACGCTGTAATAACAAATAATCAACCCGGCAGCGCACTAGCTGCCGGGCGTCACGCTTTGTTCACAATTAGCCTTGGCGCTGCTTGTGACGCGGTTCCGCGCTGCAGATCACACGAACGACGCCTTCGCGACGGACGATCTTGCAGTTACGGCAAAGCTTCTTTACCGATGCACGAACTTTCATGGACCTACTCCTAGAACCTTACGAACCAATCAGCGGAGCATTCCGCCGCCATAGCCCTTCAGGTTGGCTTTTTTCATCAGGGAATCGTACTGATGAGACATGAGGTGCGATTGCACTTGGGACATGAAGTCCATCACAACCACAACCACGATCAGCAACGATGTCCCGCCAAGGTAGAACGGCACATTCGCAGCCACCACCAGAAACTGGGGAAGCAGACATACGGCCGTCATGTACAGGGCGCCGAACACGGTCAAGCGGGTCAGAACGCCATCGATATAGCGCGCCGACTGCTCACCAGGACGAATACCCGGGATAAAGGCACCAGACTTCTTCAGGTTTTCCGCCACGTCTTTCGGATTGAACATCAAGGCCGTGTAGAAGAAGCAGAAGAAGATAATACCGGCACTGAACAACAGAATATTCAGGGGCTGGCCCGGGGCGATCGCCTGCGACATATCAGCCAACCAGCCCATGCTCTCGGACTGACCGAACCACTGCCCCAACGAAGCCGGGAACAGCAGAATGCTGCTGGCGAAGATAGCAGGGATCACGCCCGCCATATTCACCTTCAACGGCAGGTGACTGGTCTGCGCCGCGAAGACCTTGCGGCCTTGCTGACGCTTGGCGTAGTGCACCGCAATACGCCGCTGACCACGCTCGATGAACACCACGAAACCGATGATTGCAACAGCGACCAAGCCGACAGCGAGCAGCGCGACAATGTTGATATCACCCTGCCGTGCGGACTCGAAAGACTGACCCAGAGCACCCGGCAAGCCAGCAACGATCCCCGCGAAGATCAGCATCGAGATACCGTTACCGACACCCCGCTCGGTGATCTGCTCGCCCAACCACATCATGAACATCGCACCAGCCACGAAGGTGGTGATAGCCACGAAATAGAAGCCGAAATCGCTGCTGAACGCGACACCCTGACCTGCCAGACCGACGGACATGCCAATCGCCTGAACGATAGCCAACACCAAAGTGCCGTAGCGGGTGTACTGACTGATCTTCCGACGGCCAGACTCCCCCTCTTTCTTCAACTGCTCCAACTGCGGGCTGACAGCGGTCATGAGCTGCATGATGATCGATGCCGAAATGTACGGCATGATCCCCAGCGCGAAGATACTCATCCGCTCCAGCGCACCGCCGGAGAACATGTTGAACAGGCTAAGGATGGTCCCTTCGTTCTGACGGAACAGCTCGGCCAACCTGTCGGGGTTAATCCCCGGCACTGGGATGTGAGCGCCAATGCGATAGACGATGATCGCCATGAGCAGAAAGCGCAGACGAGCCCAGAGCTCGGACAGCCCACCATTACTCAGCGCGGAGAGAGCACCTTGCTTAGCCATTTATTCCTCGAACTTGCCGCCAGCTGCTTCGATAGCCGCACGCGCACCTTTGGTGGCGCCGACGCCCTGGAGAGTCACAGCACGACCAACCTCACCGGACAGCATGACTTTCACACGCTGAACGTTCTGGTTGATGATGTTGGCATCCTTCAGGCTCTGCACGGTAACGACATCACCCTGCACCTTGGCCAGCTCGGACGTGCGCACTTCTGCGCGATCCATGGCTTTCAGTGAGACGAAGCCGAACTTCGGCAGACGACGATGCAAGGGCTGTTGACCACCCTCGAACCCGGGCGCGATCTTGCCGCCGGAGCGGGAAGTCTGACCCTTGTGGCCGCGACCACCGGTCTTGCCGAGGCCGCTACCGATACCACGGCCCGGACGCAGCTTTTCGCGACGGGCGCCCGGCGCAGAACGCAAATCGTTCAGTTGCATGGCTTAGCCCTCCACACGGAGCATGTAATAAGCCTTGTTGATCATGCCGCGATTTTCAGGAGTGTCCTGAACCTCGACAGTGTGACCAATACGACGCAGGCCCAGGCCCTTGACGCAAAGCTTGTGATTGGGGATACGGCCGCTGACGCTCTTGATCAGCGTAACCTTGACGGTTGCGTTAGCCATGATCAGAAAATCTCCTCAACGCTCTTGCCGCGCTTGGCAGCGATCGACTCGGGCGATTGCATGGCTTTCAGACCTTTGAACGTAGCGTGAACCACGTTGACCGGGTTGGTAGAGCCGTAGCACTTGGCCAGAACGTTCTGCACACCAGCAACCTCGAGAATGGCGCGCATGGCACCACCAGCGATGACACCAGTACCTTCCGACGCCGGCTGCATGTACACCTTCGAAGCGCCGTGAGCGGACTTCATGGCGTACTGCAGGGTAGTGCCGTTCAGATCAACTTGGATCATGTTGCGGCGAGCCGCTTCCATAGCCTTCTGGATAGCCGCAGGCACTTCGCGGGACTTGCCGCGACCGAAACCTACACGACCCTTGCCGTCACCCACTACAGTCAGCGCGGTGAAGGTAAAGATCCGGCCACCCTTTACAGTCTTGGCGACGCGGTTAACTTGAACCAGCTTCTCGATGTAGCCTTCGTCGCGCTTTTGCTCGTTATTTGCCATAACTTAGAACTCCAGCCCGCCTTCACGAGCAGCATCAGCCAGTGCCTTGACACGACCGTGGTACTTGAAGCCAGAACGGTCGAATGCAACCTGGGAGATGCCGGCGGCTTTCGCACGCTCAGCGACCAACTGACCAACCTTCTTGGCTGCGTCGACGTTGCCGGTGGCGGCGTCGCGCAATTCTTTGTCCAGAGTCGAGGCACTGGCCAGGACCTTGCCGCCGTCGGCCGAAAGGACCTGGGCGTAGATGTGCTGGGAAGAGCGGTACACACAAAGGCGTACGGCTTCCAGCTCGCGCATCTTCAGGCGTGCCTTGCGAGCGCGACGCAGACGAGTTTCTTTCTTTACGCTCATTTGCTATGCCCTACTTCTTCTTAGCTTCTTTACGACGGACCACTTCGTCCGCGTAACGTACACCCTTGCCCTTGTAAGGCTCGGGACGACGGAAGTCGCGAATTTCAGCAGCCACCTGACCGACCACCTGCTTGTCGATACCCTTGATCAGGATATCGGTCTGGCTAGGAGTTTCAGCGGTAACGCCCTCAGGCAGCTCATAGTCCACCGGGTGCGAGAAGCCGAGAGCCAGAGACAGCACTTGACCTTTGGCTTGCGCCTTGTAACCGACACCAACCAGCTGGAGCTTGCGCTCGAAGCCCTGGCTAACACCGATCACCATGTTGTTCACCAGCGCACGAGTAGTACCAGCCATCGCACGAGTCTGCTGATCACCATTACGCCCGGCGAAACGCAGCTCGCCCGAGTCTTGGATAACCTCAACGGACGGATGAATGTTCAGTTCCAGAGCGCCTTTTGCGCCCTTCACCGAAAGCTGCTGACCGGTCATCTTGATTTCGACGCCAGCGGGCAGCTTGACGGGGTTCTTAGCAACGCGAGACATGCTTATCCCCCCTTAGAACACTGTGCAAAGCACTTCGCCGCCGACACCAGCAGCTCGGGCCGCACGATCTGTCATCACACCTTTATTGGTGGAAACGATCGAAACACCCAGGCCGCCGCGTACTTTCGGCAACTGATCGACGGATTTGTACTGGCGAAGGCCAGGACGGCTTACGCGCTTGAGTTCCTCGATGACCGGACGGCCTTCGAAGTACTTCAGCTCGATGGACAGCTGCGGCTTTGCATCGCCACTGACGTTGTATCCCGCGATATAGCCTTCACCTTGAAGAACGCTGGCTACTGCCACCTTCAAAGTGGAAGACGGCATGCTTACGACGGACTTTTCGGCCATCTGGGCATTACGGATACGAGTTAGCATGTCCGCTAACGGGTCCTGCATACTCATGGGCTCTTGGCTCCTAATACGAATAAATAAGCCTTGCGGCTTCTGTCGCCACTAATCCGGCGCGCACATCAAAATGCGAGACTCGGGCGAGCCGGGCATTCTAGAGACATATCCAAAACGAATCAAGCCCCTTACGGGGCTTGATTCGTGGACTGCTCCTCTGCGGCGATATTCGCCGCAGGCAAGGCCTTACCAGCTGGCCTTGACCAGACCTGGTACGTCACCGCGCATCGCAGCCTGACGCAGCATGTTGCGCGACAGACCGAACTTGCGATAAACACCGTGCGGACGACCAGTCAGACGGCAGCGGTTACGCATGCGCGAAGCGCTGGCGTCGCGAGGCTGCTTCTGCAGGGAAACCTGAGCTTCCCAACGCTCTTCCGGTGTAGCGGTCGGGCTGACAATAACAGCCTTCAACGCTGCACGCTTCGCAGCGTACTTGGCAACCGTCAGCTGACGCTTCAGCTCGCGGTTCTTCATGCTTTTCTTAGCCATGTGCCTGCTCCAATCAGTTACGGAACGGGAAGTTGAAGGCACGCAGCAGAGCGCGACCCTCGTCATCCGTCCGAGCGGTGGTGGTCAAGGTGATGTCCAATCCACGCAGCGCATCGATCTTGTCGTAATCGATCTCCGGGAAGATGATCTGCTCTTTCACACCCATGCTGTAGTTGCCACGACCATCGAAGGACTTGGCATTCAGGCCGCGGAAGTCACGCACCCGAGGCAGGGAAATCGAAAGCAGACGATCCAGGAACTCGTACATACGATCGCCACGCAGCGTCACCTTGACGCCAATCGGCCAGCCCTCACGGACCTTGAAGCCTGCAATCGACTTGCGAGCATGAGTGACCACGACCTTCTGGCCAGTGATCTTCTCGAGATCAGCTACAGCGTTATCGATGATTTTCTTGTCACCGATTGCTTCACCAAGGCCCATGTTGAGGGTGATCTTGGTGATGCGCGGAACTTCCATCACGTTGCCAAGCTGAAGTTCTTCCTTCAGCTTGGGCGCGATTTGCTTCCGATAAACTTCTTTTAGTCGTGCCATGGTTATCTACCTAGCAGTCTCAAGCATCAACCGGCTTTTGGGTCGACTTGAAGACACGAATTTTCTTGCCTTCTTCTACAGTGAAACCAACACGATCAGCCTTGTTGGTTTCGCCGTTGAAGATGGCGACGTTAGAGACGTGCAGAGGCGCCTCTTTCTCGACGATACCGCCCTGAACGCCAGACATCGGGTTCGGCTTGGTGTGGCGCTTGACCAGGTTTATACCACCGACAACCACGCGGTTGTCAGCGAGAACCCGAAGCACCTTACCGCGCTTGCCCTTGTCCTTGCCGGCGATGACGATGATCTCGTCGTTGCGACGAATCTTTTGCATGCGGCTACTCCTTAGAGCACTTCAGGCGCGAGCGAGACGATTTTCATGAACTTCTCGTTACGAAGCTCACGCGTCACCGGCCCAAAAATACGGGTGCCGATAGGCTCCTGCTTGTTGTTCAGCAGAACAGCAGCGTTGCCATCGAAGCGAATGATTGAACCGTCTGGACGACGAACACCGTGACGAGTGCGGACCACAACAGCAGTCATCACTTGGCCTTTCTTGACCTTGCCACGCGGAATCGCTTCCTTGACGGTAACCTTGATGATGTCGCCGATGCCGGCGTAACGACGGTGAGAACCGCCGAGCACCTTGATGCACATAACACGACGCGCGCCGCTGTTATCTGCCACATCGAGCATGGATTGAGTCTGAATCATATAATTTCTCCGACCCCTAGCCCTTAGACTTCAACGGCACGTTCGAGGACATCAACCAACATCCAGGACTTGGTCTTCGCCAGCGGACGAGTCTCGCGGATGGTGACCTTGTCGCCGATACGGCACTGGTTGGTTTCGTCGTGGGCGTGCAGCTTGGTCGAACGCTTCACGTATTTACCGTAGATCGGGTGCTTGACGCGACGCTCGATCAACACGGTGATGGTTTTGTCCATTTTGTCGCTGACGACGCGGCCAGTCAGCGTGCGGACAGTCTTTTCAACTTCAGCCATGATCACTTACCTGCCTGCTGGTTGAGCACAGTCTTAACACGAGCGATGTCGCGCTTGACTTGCGAGAGCAGGTGAGACTGCCCCAACTGGCCAGTCGCTTTCTGCATACGCAGATTGAACTGGTCGCGCAGCAACTCGAGCAGTTGCTCGTTCAGCTGCTGAGCGGATTTTTCACGAAGTTCATTCGCTTTCATCACATCACCGTCCGCTTAACAAAGGAGGTGGCGAGCGGCAGCTTTGCAGCAGCCAGGGCGAATGCCTCACGCGCCAGCTCTTCGGAAACACCCTCGATCTCGTAGAGCACCTTGCCCGGTTGGATCTGGGCTACCCAGTACTCGACGTTACCCTTACCTTTACCCATCCGGACTTCCAGAGGCTTCTTGGTGACAGGCTTGTCGGGGAATACGCGGATCCAGATCTTGCCGCCACGCTTGACGTGACGAGTCAGCGCACGACGCGCGGACTCGATCTGGCGGGCCGTCAAACGACCACGGGAAACAGACTTCAGGGCGAACTCGCCGAAGCTGACCTTGCTACCGCGCTGAGCCAGACCACGGTTGTGGCCGGTCATCTGCTTGCGGAATTTTGTACGCTTGGGTTGCAACATTTGGCGTACTCCTTACTTGGTAGCTTTTTTACGAGGCGCAGGCGCTTGAGGCTTGAGCTCTTCATGGCGACCACCAATCACTTCGCCTTTGAAGATCCAGACCTTGACGCCGATCACACCGTAAGTGGTGTGTGCTTCGTAGGTGTTGTAATCGATATCGGCACGCAGGGTGTGCAGCGGCACACGACCTTCGCGATACCATTCGGTACGGGCGATTTCAGCCCCACCCAGACGTCCGCTCACCTGGATCTTGATGCCCTTGGCACCAATGCGCATGGCGTTCTGTACGGCGCGCTTCATGGCGCGACGGAACATCACGCGACGCTCCAGCTGCTGAGCTACGTTCTGTGCTACCAGCATTGCATCGAGTTCCGGCTTGCGGATTTCTTCGATGTTGATGTGCACAGGCACACCCATTTGCTTGGTCAGGTCCTGGCGCAGCTTCTCAACATCCTCACCCTTCTTGCCGATCACGATGCCGGGACGAGCGGTGTGGATGGTGATGCGTGCGGTTTGTGCCGGGCGATGGATATCGATACGGCTTACGGACGCGCTTTTTAATTTGTCTTGGAGGTACTCACGCACGTTCAGATCTGCAAGCAGATAATCGGCGTACGTACGACCGTCTGCATACCAGACGGAAGTGTGCTCCTTGACGATTCCCAGGCGAATGCCAGTGGGATGTACTTTCTGACCCATCTGATCGACTCCGTTACTTGTCCGCAACCTTGACAGTGATATGGCAAGACCGCTTGACGATGCGATCAGCGCGGCCTTTGGCACGCGGCATGATGCGCTTAAGCGAACGCCCCTCGTTGACGAAGACTGTGGAAACCTTGAGGTCATCCACATCAGCGCCTTCGTTGTGCTCGGCGTTGGCTACGGCCGACTCCAGCACTTTCTTCATGATCTCGGCGGCTTTCTTACTACTGAAAGCCAGCAGGTTGAGCGCTTCGCCCACCTTCTTCCCGCGGATCTGGTCGGCGACCAGGCGGGCTTTCTGGGCGGAGATGCGAGCGCCCGACAACTTAGCGGCTACTTCCATCTTCATTACCCCTTAGCGCTTGCCTTTCTTGTCGGCAACGTGACCACGATAGGTACGAGTGCCGGCAAATTCGCCGAGTTTATGACCGACCATGTCTTCGTTCACAAGAACGGGGACGTGCTGGCGACCGTTATGCACAGCGATGGTCAAACCGACCATTTGCGGCAGAATCATCGAACGACGCGACCAGGTTTTCACCGGCTTGCGATCATTCTTTTCCGCTGCCACCTCGACCTTCTTCAATAGGTGAAGATCGATAAAAGGACCTTTTTTCAGAGAACGTGGCACTGTCGTATCCCTCTAGTTACTTGCGGCGACGGACGATCATGTTGTCGGTGCGCTTGTTCGAGCGAGTCTTCGCGCCCTTAGTCGGGAAGCCCCACGGCGACACCGGATGACGACCACCAGAGGTACGACCCTCACCACCACCATGCGGGTGATCGACCGGGTTCATCGCCACGCCGCGAACGGTCGGACGAACGCCACGCCAGCGTTTGGCACCGGCTTTACCCAGCGAACGCAGGCTATGCTCGGCGTTCGAAACCTCACCCAGAGTGGCGCGGCATTCCGCCAACACCTTGCGTGTTTCGCCGGAGCGAAGACGCAGCGTCACGTACACACCCTCACGCGCGACCAGCTGTGCCGAAGCACCTGCGGAGCGAGCAATTTGCGCACCCTTGCCCGGCTTCAGCTCGACACCATGAATGGTGGAACCCAGCGGGATGTTACGCAACGGCAAGCTGTTACCAGCCCGGATCGGCGCGTTGACACCGGACAGAAGCTGATCACCAGCGCTCACGCCCTTCGGCGCGATGATGTAACGACGCTCACCGTCGGCATACTTCAGCAGCGCGATGTGCGCAGTGCGGTTCGGATCGTATTCGATACGCTCAACGATGGCAGGAATGCCATCCTTGTTGCGACGAAAATCGACCAGACGGTAATGCTGCTTATGTCCACCGCCGATGTGGCGGGTAGTGATGCGACCGTTGTTGTTACGACCACCGGTCTTCGACTTCTTCTCGAGCAGCGGAGCATAAGGAGCGCCCTTGTGCAGCTCCTGGCTGACCACCTTGACCACAAAGCGGCGGCCCGCGGAAGTCGGTTTGCATTTAACGATTGCCATGATGCACCCCTTCCTTACTCAGCACTGCCGGAGAAATCGATATCCTGGCCTGGCTGAAGCGCAATGTATGCCTTCTTCCAGTCGTTGCGCTTGCCCAGACCGCGAGCGGTGCGCTTTGTCTTGCCCTGAACATTCAGGGTGCTGACCTTGGCGACCTTCACGTTGAACAGGCTCTCGACGGCCTTCTTGATTTCCAGCTTGGTTGCGTCGGTCGCAACCTTGAAAACGAACTGTCCCTTGCTGTCAGCCAGCATGGTTGCCTTCTCGGAGACATGCGGACCAAGCAGGACTTTGAATACGCGTTCCTGGTTCATCCCAGCAGCTCCTCGAATTTCTTCACAGCCGACACGGTGATCAACACCTTGTCATAGGCGATCAGGCTGACAGGATCGGAACCCTGGACATCACGTACATCGACGTGCGGCAGGTTGCGAGCAGCCAGATAAAGATTCTGATCGACAGCGTCGGAAACGATCAGCACGTCATTCAGACCCATACCGGTCAGCTTGTTGGCAAGCAGCTTGGTTTTGGGGCTATCGACGGCAAAATCCTCAACGACAACCAGACGCTCGGAGCGAACCAGCTCAGAGAGGATGGAGCGCATCGCAGCGCGATACATCTTCTTGTTGAGCTTCTGCTCGTGATTTTGCGGACGAGCGGCGAAAGTCACGCCACCGCCACGCCAGATCGGACCACGACTGGTACCGGCACGAGCACGACCAGTGCCCTTCTGGCGCCACGGACGCTTGCCACCACCAGACACATCGGAGCGAGTCTTCTGCTGCTTGCTGCCCTGACGACCGCCAGCCATATAGGCGACGACTGCCTGGTGCACCAGCGTCTCGTTGTACTCACCACCGAAGGTTTGCTCGGAGACTTCTATGGCTTGTGCGCCATTAACATTCAATTGCATGTGAACTCCCCCTTACCCGCGAGCCTTGGCGGCCGGACGCACGATCACGTCACCACCAGTGGCGCCGGGCACTGCGCCCTTGACCAACAGCAGGTTACGCTCGGCATCGACACGCACGATTTCCAGGGACTGCACGGTTACGCGCTCGGCGCCCATGTGCCCGGACATCTTCTTGCCCTTGAAAACACGACCTGGAGTCTGGCATTGGCCAATCGAGCCCGGGACGCGGTGGGATACGGAGTTACCGTGAGTATTGTCCTGACCACGGAAATTCCAACGCTTGATGGTACCGGCAAAGCCTTTACCCTTGGACTGACCGGTGACATCCACCATCTGTCCAGCCTGGAAAATTTCAGCATTGATCTGGTCACCAATCTGGAACTCCTCGCCATCAAGGCGGAATTCCCAGACGCCACGACCGGCAGCAACATTCGCCTTGGCGAAATGACCAGCCTGAGCCTTGGTAACACGGGACGCGCGACGCTCACCGACAGTGACCTGTACGGCGCGATAGCCATCGCTTTCTTCATTCTTAAACTGGGTGACACGATTCGGCTCGATCTCGATGACCGTAACCGGAATAGAGACACCATCCTCGGTGAAAACGCGGGTCATACCGCATTTGCGACCGACTACACCAATAGTCATGTTGTAACCTCTTGAGTGTACGGGGCTTTCACCCGCTATGGCCGCCCATTTCAGAGCGTTACACGACTAAAACTCTAGGTTTTAGCCGAGGCTGATCTGCACTTCCACGCCAGCCGCAAGATCGAGCTTCATCAGCGCATCGACGGTTTTGTCGGTTGGCTGAACAATGTCCAGCACGCGCTTATGGGTACGGATTTCATACTGATCGCGCGCGTCTTTGTTGACGTGCGGAGAAACCAGTACGGTGAACCGCTCTTTGCGAGTTGGCAGTGGAATCGGACCACGCACCTGAGCACCAGTACGTTTCGCGGTTTCCACGATTTCCTGGGTTGATTGATCGATCAGGCGATGGTCAAAAGCCTTCAACCGAATACGGATTTGTTGGTTTTGCATTTTGACCTCAGACTCCAATTAGCCATCCCTACCACGCGCAATACGCCCGGTAAAAGGAGGCGCAATTGTACGGATGCGTCCATAGGGTGTCAATAAATGATCAGCAATAGAAAAAGGCCCCCGAAGGGGCCCTTTTTTACACCGAATAGTTATTCGATGATCTTGGCAACCACACCAGCACCAACGGTACGGCCACCTTCGCGAATCGCGAAGCGCAGACCGTCTTCCATGGCGATCGGAGCGATCAGGGTGACAACCATTTTGATGTTGTCGCCC
>Ga0233369_1000071_pt1 | contig 50810 bp, 47 predicted proteins | sample ElkDunMinimDraft_26_FD_191537 | JGI IMG/M metagenome (GOLD analysis project Ga0233369, IMG submission 191537) | Fecal eukaryotic communites from dung pellets of Tule Elk in California, USA - Elk Dung D16 | ecosystem: Host-associated > Mammals > Digestive system > Large intestine > Fecal | place... | reverse complement strand
ACTTAAGGTTCATTCCTTCCTTGCCTGGTCGTAGGCAAGTACTACGAAATCGGCTGACTTCTCACAGCTAGCTTTACTCCTTGCTTCTGAAAAAAAACTTCCACAAGTCTGTGAGATCTCCCCGGGTAAGAACGATAACTTTCATCTCATGTGTCTGCTACATTTACCTTGATGCTTCTGTACAGTATAGGACTTCAATTTGTTTGGCAATCTCATCCAGCAACTTAGGCCTTATATGTAGTTTCTATCCGTCAGACCGAGAATTTGCCTGAGGCTTCCTTCAGATTCCACCTCACGGTGGACACCCTTGCCTTCGGCTAACACTTCCAACTGTAATGGCGTGTTCGGGACTTGCACCCTAGAGTTATCGCCCATGCTGGGCGCACTAAAAAAACCGGATTACAGTGTAATCCGGTTCAAATTTTAATAGAAATTATCTATTTAATTCTTTCGAAATAAGGTAATCTAGTTAAGGGAACATCCAATCTATATGTTTTTCCACCTTTATAAATCTTGCCCACGTCATCTTTCCACTTGTATCCTTTAGGTAATTTAACCTCTCTTTCTAATCTATTATCCACAACTGGAGCTACTAAATATTTTTCACCTAACATGAATTGATCAGTAACTGTAGCAAAACCTTCAGCAGGAAAAGAATATTCCATATGACTTAGGATCGGTTCGCCAGTTTTAGAAGATTGTTTTGCCGCTTCTAGTATGTAATCGCCAAATTTTTCATGCAATAATGCACATTGACGTACTATTTCTAGATTCTCAGTATTTAGAATACGCCATGGAGCTACAGAGTATTGCATCATTGGCATCAATGCATGCACCTGAGCTGAACGTACAATTAAAGATTGGTCGAAATCCTCAGCTTTTTTGTTCAAAAATGTCGTAAACTCTCCTCCACCAATCATATCAGGGCAAGTGTATGCATACCCCAACAATCCAGCTGCTATCATATCGGGTATTAAGATACGAACCGAATTCCAAGAATACGTTTTATCGCCCAAACGCTGCACAAGCGGCTGTCCTCCCATTTTCCATCCTGCTCTATATTCATTAAATGGAAACTCTAACCCCAATTTAGCCCAAGCCAATGTATGATCTACTGATAGTGCATTCTTATCATAACTGTCCAGCAAATTCTCATCATAAAATGCATTATCACCAGCATCAAATTTGAATCCGTCGATTCCATAATCTGCTTGCATTTTTTTCAAAATGGTAACGAAATGATTAAAAGCAGATGGATTTGTCAAATCATAACATGCTGACTGACCATTCCACCAATTTAGAATTGCAGGCTCATCCTTGCCTTTCTTCTTTATTAAATAACCTTTTTGGGCTAATTCACGATATTCAGGACTATCAGGACTTACAAAAGGACATATCCACAACATCACCTTGAAACCTTGAGAATGGAGCTTTTGAACCATACCTTTTGGATCTGGAAATCTTTCAGCTCTAAAATCAAAATTTCCGTAATAGCGTTGCCAGTTATCGTCAATCATCAAGACTCCAGTCGGAAAGTTGTTGTCCAAAATATTTTGCGCATATTTTAGAATATCATCTTGATTTTGGTTATACATCAATTCAATCCATGTATTATATTGTGGTTTGGTAAAAAACTCTTCTGCTGGAAGAACTCCTGATGCAGGAAAATATTTTGCACTGGCTGCTAAGTAAGCCGACTTTAAGGTATTACCTGCTTGTTGGATTTTTAATTCTTCGAAATCAGATTTTAACACAATTTTTTCTGTAGTTACAGAAAATTTAAATGGTTTATCACTCCAAATATATCTTCCCTTGCTCGACACAAATAACGGCACAACTTGATTGTTGGAATTTTCCCTTGCCAAATCATATTCCTTTGCAGGTTTTAAGTACGGCATACTCGCGCCCTGTGCTACTACGCCACCCCACCAGTATTCATCTTGCCCAATAGATAGTTCCACAGTATAGGGTTTCTGTGAATAAGCCAAATGAATACCAGCTAGTAAGACGAATAGACTTACTATTAATTTAATTCTCATAATTGTTTATAGTTTAGTTGGTTTATTTTTTTACAGCATAGTACATTTTCTTTACTAATGTAATGATGACAACTACAATTAAGCCCATACCAAATCCAATCAACATTTCTTTCAAAGTGCTGTTCCAAGTTGGTAAAATATGATGAAAATAATCTATATTATGTACAAAAATGCCCCCCGCAACCATCAACAAAGCAATAGTCCCAACAACAGAAAGAATTTTGATCACTACTGGAAGAGATCTCACCAATAGCCTTCCAAGAGCAGCCAAAAAACCTTCATTGCGCGTACGCTTAATTAATTTATATCCTGCATCATCCATACGCACAATCAGTGCAACAATACCATATACGCCCACTGTTGCTAATAACGCAACCACAGATACAGTCATTATCTGAACAGATAATGGACGATCCAGAACTGTAGCTAAAGCTATAATCACAATTTCTACAGATAGGATAAAGTCTGTTGTAATTGCAGATTTTACTTTAGTCTTCTCCAGGACTTCATTGGATTGTACTGCTTCATCTATGACTTCTGTTCCCTTTTTTTCACGATGAAAAATAAATTCCACAATTTTTTCTACCCCTTCATATGCCAAATACAATCCACCAATAATCAGAATTACTTTAATAGCTATTGGAAAAAAGACTTGCAATAAGAAAACTACCGGAATAATAATTACTTTATTAATAAAGGAACCTTTCGTAATTGCCCAAAGAACAGGTATTTCTCTTGAAGAGAGAAATCCAGTTGCTTTCTCTGCATTTACAGCAAGATCATCCCCCAATATCCCTGCTGTTTTACGCGTAGCTATCTTACTTGCAACTGCTACGTCATCCATTAATGCGGCAATGTCATCTAACACTGCGAAAATCCCTGAAGCCATTTATGTTTTTTTAAGTTTAGGTGGTAAAAATATAAATTTTGGCGAAAACACAGCGCAAGTAAAAGAAAAAACATTTTATAACTGTCGTATGTTCTTTACTAAACGGAATTAGATATGACATATACAAACTTTAAGAAATTACACCACGAATCTGAGTTACTGATTTTAGGAAATGTATGGGATGCACAGTCTGCAAAAATTGCCCAAGAAGCTGGTTTTAAAGCATTGGGCAGCTCAAGCCACGCTATCGCGAATGCTATGGGATACGAAGATGGAGAACAAATAACAGTTGATGAGATCTTGTTCGTAGTCGAGCGTATAGTAAAAGCAGTTAATATTCCAGTATCTGTGGATTTTGAATCGGGCTATTCGAATAATCCGGATGAGGTAGCTAAAAATGTTAAAAGATTAGTGGATATTGGAGTTGTTGGGATAAACCTTGAAGATGGGCAAGTTAAAGATGGGAAACGTATATTGGGAGATGCAGAGGTGCATAAGCAAAAAATCGAGGCTATAAAATCGTTAACACAAGATATATTTATCAATGCGCGTACTGACACCTACACAACAAAACACGCTACAGCACTTGAAGAATCTATTAAACGTATAAATAGCTACGCGGAAGCTGGCGCAGATGGAAGCTTTGTCCCACTGATAGAATCAGTTGATGATATTGAGACCTTCTTGAAGCAGACATCCATACCACTCAATGTTTTTTTAACAGATAACCTTCCATCTATAGAAAGACTTAATGAATTGGGTGTTAAAAGATTGAGTCATGGTGCGAAAATCTACGAATGGCTAATCAAACAAAACACGAAAATCTTTCAAGAATTTATAAACAATACGAAATTACCAAAGTAATTTGTAGAAAGCACTATTATAAAAAATGGTGCTTTTTTATATTCTACCTTGCTATAATACGCTCAAACACTTCTTTCTCTGTAGAAAAAAAGAATACTACTTTTGAACAATCAATTTCTGATTTATCCAAACATAGATAAGCTTTCCAACCAGTAGGTAATTCCAAATAATAGCCCCAGCCCAAGTAATTTTTTAAGCTTCCCAAATTTTTAATTTTATGAAATTCACTACCTATATTCATATTTGAATTCGTAAAATTTTTATCACTCGTACTTATATAGTATCTTCCGGAAGTATCTGAATGATAACTATACATGATATCATTTTTTATTACAGAATCTAATTTAACAATCCCATAAGGAACATAATGCATAGAAACAGTATCTCTGATAGACTGAGAAAAAACAGTGAATACAACACCTATATGGAATAAGATTAATAACAACGACTTCTTCATAAAAATTAAGTTTATTAATTTAAATATAATAAAAAAGTACCACTGGCTTGACGCCAAATGGTACTTTACCCCAATTTACCTGCTCTACAATTAAAAGCTGTTTTTCGATAGTATAGATTCGAATTATTTTAATATTTCCTCCATAGCGTTATTCTCTTGGAATGTCGCATGATCCAAAGCTGTTTTACCCGTATTGTCTTTAATAGATTTATCAGCACCACTTGCTAAAAGATTTTTAGCGATATCAGCTTGACCAAATGTAGCGGCAAATACTAAAGCTGTAGCTCCATTAAAGTTTTGTTGGTTCACGTCAACTTTACTAGCTAAAAGCAACGTTACCATACGAGGATATGCTTTGAAAACTGCACCCATCAACGCTGTATTCCCACTCTTATCTTGTGCATTCACATTCGCTCCATTCTCAATTAACAACTGCGCTACCGCATAGCTATCGTTGTAAATAGCCAAAATCAAAGGTGTGAACCCTCTCACATTAGCCGTATCTATCACACCTTGATTCTGAACATATTGTATTACATAAGTTGTATCATTCGTTCTTGCTGCAGAAAAGATATCTTGTCCGAACGCAACAGAACTAGAGCACAATAATGCTATGATGAAGAATATATTTTTCATTACTATCAATATTTTTAGAAATAGAACTAACGCCTAGGATACGCTAGCTCTATTTTTGTTATAGAACATTATTTTTGAATGTATTGTTGTACGTCGCCCAATGATGTATTCGTAGCTTTGATTAAACGCGTGCCATACTCTTTATCTGCTTGGTAGAAATGCGCAAGCATCTTATGTATGATTACCTTATTTTTCACAGCATTCAAAGCTCCTGATAAGTTTTTAATCAAGTTATCTTGATCCTTTTTGGAGAATGAACGATACAAATCACCTGCTTGTGCAAAATTGTTTTCTTTGTCAATTGTAGCTTGAGCAGTTGTTATTCCAGCAGCAAACACAGATTTAGAATATTTGAATTTGGTATCTTCTTTTACTTTTGGAAGATTCGTAGATGGCTGATAATTCACATCACCTGATTGCTTACGAATAGCCATATAACCATCCGAATTATATGTAGTTACTTTGTTTTTCGAAGCATTCACAGGAATCTGTTGGAAGTTACCTGTCAAACGATGACGTTGTGTGTCAAAGTATGAAAACAAACGACCTTGTAATAGCTTATCTTCTGAAGGCTCGATACCAGGAACCAATGTTGCAGGAGAAAATGCCGATTGTTCTACTTCTTGGAAATAGTTATCTGCATTTCTATTTAAAGTCATTGTACCGACGAATACAGATTTAGCAACTTTCTCTGGCCATACTTTAGTTACATCAACTGGATTAAAGTCCAACTTATCAAAGTCTTCTTTTTTCAACATTTGCACATACAAATCCCATTGCGGAAAGTTTCCATCTTTGATTGCGTTATGCAAATCCAAAGTAGCATGCTCAATTTGTGTAGATTGAATAGCATTCGCCTCTTCCTGTGTTAAGTTGCGCTCTCCTTGTTTTGGTCTCCAATTGTATTTTACATACGTTACTTCACCCTTTTCATTTACCCACTTGTATGCATGAACTCCATTTCCTACCATTTCACGGTAGTTAGCAGGAATTCCGTAATCGGAAAACAACCACGTCAACATGTGTGTAGATTCTGGAATATTAGAAAAGAAATCAAATACACGATTTGGATCAGAAGCACCATTTGTCAATGGAGATGGTTTGAATGCGTGCACCATATCTGGGAATTTGATCGCATCACGAATGAAAAATACAGGTAAATTGTTACCAACTATATCATAATTTCCTTGTTCTGTATAAAATTTTACAGCGAAACCACGTGGATCGCGATAAGTTTCTGGCGAACCTTGTTGGTGTGTTACAGTTGAGAAACGAACAAACAAAGGCGTTTTACGTCCAGCTTGACCTAAGAAATGTGCCATAGTTACATCCGAAAAATCTTGTGCAGCTACAAATTCACCATAAGCACCAGCACCACGAGCATGAACAACACGTTCTGGAATACGCTCTCTATCGAAAGCTGCTAATTTTTCGATTAAATGAATATCTTCTAATAATACTTGGCCATTGTTTCCAATAGTTTTTGAATTTTGGTTATCTCCTACCGGTGCACCAGTATTAGTAGTCAATGTTTGCGCACTAACCGATAGAGACATCAACGTAAATGCTAAAATCGAAAGCTTCCTCATCTTCATATTAGTTGTTTGTTTAATTATTTTGATGTTTCGAAAGTATAACAAGTTTTTTGTTAAATAAAGTTGAAAATATCTAACTTTGATTAGATAAAATCTAACAACATGAATATTCAACAATTGCAATATATAGTAGCTGTAGACGAACATCGTCATTTTCAGCGCGCTGCAGAGTCCTGCTTCGTCACACCTGCGACATTGAGTATGATGATTAAAAAATTGGAAGAAGAACTTGACATCATAATTTTTGATCGTAGTAAGCAACCTGTCGTGCCTACAGACATCGGAATTACCATTATTGAGAAAGCGAAAACAGTTTTATTCCATATTAAAGATTTAGAAAATTCAGCTAAGGATACAAGTAACGACATGACAGGTGATATTCGTATAGCTATAATACCGACACTCGCACCATACCTTAGTCATCTGTTTATCCCCGCTTTAATGTCTAAATATCCGCAACTGAAAATAAAATTATTCGAGTGGAATACCAACCAAATTATTGAGGCTCTGAATCACGATCGGTTAGATATTGGTATTGCAGCAACTCCTTTGAATCGTCCCGAAATAAAAGAACATCCAGTATTTTACGAAGAACTAGTTGCCTACACAACAGAAAAAATCTTAGAGAATAATAAGGAATTTATCGCGCCTAAAGATATTAATCTTCAAAGACTTTGGCTATTAGAAGAAGATCATTGTTTACGTGCACAAGTAGCAAACCTCTGTTCTTTGAAAAAGAAATATGGTAGAAATTTACAATTTGATTTTGAGGCTGGAAGTATTGAAACATTACTCAATATTGTCCACATGAATGAGGGTATAACGATACTTCCTGAATTAGCCATTCAATCTTTATCAGAAGAACGCAAAAAAGGAGTTAAAAAATTCACCACTCCAGTTCCAGTAAGAGAAATCAGCTTATTGACTTACCGTCACTTTATCAAAAACAAATTATTGCAAGTATTAGGCGACGAAATTAAAAATGCTGTTCAGCCTTATTTATCAGATATATTAGGTGAAAAAAGAATTTTAGAGATATAAATAATTAGGAAGATTATCTATTCTTCCTAATTACAGTTAGGATTTTATATACTTTTTATTACGTAGTCAAAAGGCAATCTAGACTTGGGAGTCTGCGCAGGTTGATTAGAATCTGTAGGATTTCGATAGCCAAGAGCCACACAAAATAAAGTCTTATATCCTTGCAATTCCAATATTTGATTATACTTATCATATTCAATCCCTTCCATAGGTGTGCTATCAATTTCCAAACTGGCTGAAGCTGCCAAAAAAGAATCCTAACGACAAATAAACTTGATGCTGTAACCACGACTTTATTTCCGTGTCCCCCTTTGGTTTTAAGAATGTATCATAATATGCCACATATGCTTCGGGTAAGCTTTCCTGAATTTGCTTCTCAAACAGTTCCACATCATCAATACAACTGAAAACAACTAAATGACTTGCCTCATTAATTTTCTCTGCATTCCAAAAAAAAGCGTCTGCCAATTTCTTTTTAGTTTCTTCATCGGAAACAAAAATAAATCTCCAAGGTTGACTATTTATTGATGAAGGACTCAAGCGCAATATATGCTTCAATGTATTGATTTTATCCTCTTCTATTTTTTCGTTATTTGTGTACCTCTTTGTGGTATATCTTCTTTTTGCGATATCTAAAAAATTCATAATAATAAACATTAAATTTAACTATACTTTTTATAGTTACAATACTAAAAATAGTTTGATATATTTGCAATAACGGAACAAAATGATAGTTATAGATGTATAGTATAGACAACAAGACCTACCCATGCCATACAAGCTTGACAATGAAATACATAGGTGGCAAGTGGAAAGCAGTAATACTCATCCATTTATTCGAAAAAAAAAGGTATAATGAGCTACGAAAAGAATGTCGGGTTATCACAGAACGAACATTAAGTCTGCAGCTCAAGGAAATGGAAGAAGATGGTTTAATAAAGCGAACAGTTTACACCTCAAAGCCGCCGCTGAAAGTGGAATATGAATTGACCCAATTTGGCAAAACATTAATTCCGATTTTGCAATCCATAGCAAATTGGGGTAAACAAACAGCTGAAAATAATGATAAAATAAAAAGTCATTTTGTATAGAATCAATAGAGTCGTTTTCTAAATGAAATACTCCTCTATGCTCTATTTGTAATCAAAATGTATAGTTTTTAGACTTTTATCATCCAAAAGTCAAACTGAATTTAACGCTTTCTTGATATTCAAAATAAGTGTTTTCTTTGTATCAGAATTTTTGAACAAATTATACAAAAAGTCAAAAGTTTTGATTCAGATAAGTCATGAGCTATTACATACAAAGAACCATATTATTTATTTTAGGAATATCATTTAGCCTAATTTCGGTTGCACAATCATTTGTTATTAAAGGTAATGTCAGCGATAAGGATACCAAAGAACCTATCGAATTTGCAACGATTGCTATAGTCGGAAGTACGCATGCTACCAAAACGGATGAATTGGGTAATTTTGAATTTTCAATTCCAAATCGTAATGTTAAAGTGCGAGTATCTTACGTAGGGTATCCTTCACAGGATTTAGATTTATCTTCAGGTAAGAGTAATTTTAATATCGAATTATCTTCCGAAAATCAAATCGCTGAAGTGGTTATAAAACGGCCAAAACTTAAATATTCAAATAAAAACAATCCTGCAGTTGAGTTAATTAGAAAAGTGATCGCTAATCGTGATCAAAATAGATTAACAGGGCAAGACTTTGTGGAATTCGAACAATATGAAAAAATTTCTCTTGGTCTTAGCAATTTATCCCCAAAATTTGTAGGTAGAAAAGCCTTTAAAAATTATCAATTTTTATTTCAAAAACAATCAGACTCCACCTCTACTTATGTGCTTCCAGCATTTATGGAAGAGAAAGTTTCAAAAGTTTATTATAGAAACGACCCAAAGAAAACAAAACAATATATTATTGCGGAGCAAAAGGCAGAATTTGATCCAAAATTTATAGATAACGAAGGTTTGTCTAACTATTTCAACAAGCTGTATGATAAAGTTGATATTTATGACAATAATATCACCTTATTGACGAATCAATTCCTTAGTCCAATTGCAAATAGTGCCCCTGCATTCTACCGATTTTATATCACGGACACCATAAAAACTACTACACCGTATCTCGTGGAATTGAGTTTCTTTCCGCGTAGCAAGACGGACTTCCTTTTTCAAGGAAAATTGTATGTGACCCAAGATGGTCAATATGCGGTTCAAGGAGCTAAGATGAAAGTTAATGAGGATATCAATCTTAATTTTGTCCGTGATTTGAATATTGAATTGTCTTTTGAGAAGGATAATATCAATAAGTATTACCTAAGCAGAAGTGCACTTGGGATTGATTTTGCATTAACTGGTAAAGGAACTGGAATTCAAGGAAATCGGGAAGTTTTTTATAAGGACTATGTCAATGGAAAATCTAGACCCGATTCATTATACGCAGGCGCAGAAATAGAAAAAATCATTACTAAGCCAACAAAGCCTAATCAAAGGCAATATTGGTCGAGCTTGCGTCAAGCGCCTTTGTCAAAGCAAGAGATTTCCATTTACCAGAATATCGATTCACTGCAAACAATGCCTTCTTTCAGAAGATTTATGGACGTGGCTGCTTTAGTTCTTTCTGGATACAAACAAGCAGGTCCAGTAGAAATAGGTCCAGTAAATACTTTTTACAGTTACAATCCTATTGAAGGCTTACGTCTACGAATCGGTGGGCGCACTACAGAACAGTTGAGCACTCGATTTTTCTCAGAAGCATATGCTGCCTACGGTTTGGAAGACAAAAAATGGAAGTATTTTTTGAGTGGAACTTATTCTCTAAACAATAAGTCTGTGTATAAATTTCCACAGCATTACATTCGTGCTTCTTACCAACATGACACCAAAATTCCTGGTCAAAACCTAGAATTTATACAAGAGGATAATGTGTTACTTTCGTTCAAACGTGGTGAAAACAGAAGTTATTTATACAATGACATCTATAAATTGGAATACAAAGCAGAATTTCAGAACAATTTCTCAATCAATGCGGGCTTAACAAAGTGGAAACAAAATCCAGCAGGAATTATTCGTTATCAAATTATTCCAGAAATTGGAGACCCTACCACGATTCATCAATTGAATACCACTGAGGCTTCTATTGGATTTAGATGGGCGCCAAAAGAGCAATTTTACCAAGGTAAATTGTATCGCACACCTATTTACAATAAGTACCCAATTTTCACCTTTAACTATACAGCGGGCATCAAAGGTTTTTTGGGAGGAGAATACAATTACCATAATTTGACAGCTGGAGCCTTCAAGCGTGTTTACTTATCACAATTTGGCTACGCGGATGTGAATTTAGACGGAACTTATGTTTTAGGTGATAAAATTCCGTATCCATTGTTGACATTACACCGTGCAAATCAAACATACGCTTATCAATTGCAATCGTACAATTTGATGAACTTTATGGAATTTATTTCTGACCATCACGCCGCATTAAATGTGCAATATTATATGAATGGATTTATTTTAAACAAATTACCACTCATCAAAAAATTGCAACTACGCGAAGTATTTAGTTTCAAAGGAATATACGGCGGTTTGCGTGACCAAAATAACCCAAGCTTTAACAAAGATTTGTTTGCTTGGCAACGCAATTCTGACGATGAAATATCTTCTTTCACATTTGGAACCAAACCATACATGGAGGCAAGTGTGGGTCTGGCGAATATTTTCAAAGTTTTACGCGTAGATTATGTGCAACGCCTCAACTACCGCGACCATCCGAATGTTTCTAATTCAGGAATACGCGCCAGAATTAAAGTAGATTTTTAGTTTAATGTTTTAAATAGTTAGCTTGATGCTCTCAATCGAGCATCATAAAGCTGAAAGTGCGAAGCTTCGAATTCGCACTTTTTATTTAAAATAAAAATGGAATATTCACTCCTGAATATTCCACTTAGTAATAGTTAAGCTAAAACCACTTATTCTGCCTTAGAATTCAAATTCGTATCCGCCAGTCCAGTCAGTGTTTTATCACATTTCTTCTCTTCTTTCAAAGTTTCTAATAATAATTTTAAAGCCTCTTTATGACCTAAAACTTTCGCAAAAGCAGCTAGCGTGCCGTATGTAGCAATTTCATAATGTTCTACTTTTTGCGCAGCAGCTATGATTCCTGCGTCACGTACGGCACCTATTTCGGTTTCTTCGATGATACCCTTTCCTTCATCCAACAATCCCGCCATCGCATCACACTTTTCTGCTTGGGCTTTTTTGCCTAGAGATTTGAAAACGGCTTCCAACCTTTTAATTTGCTCTTCTGTCTCCTTCAAATGGCTTGCTATAGCATTTTTAAGTTCTTTTGAACTTGCGTTTTTTTCCATTTTAGGAAGTTCCTTTTTCAACGCTTTTTCAGCCCAATAAATGTCTTTTAAGCCATCTTCAAATAAGTCTTGCAAATCCTTCGCAGCCCCTTTCTTGGCTGTAACTTTACTTGAATCTGCTGATTTGCTTTTAGGAGCTGTATCCTTTTTCTTAGTTGTAGCTTTTTTAGTACTAGATTTTTTAGAATCTGCAGATTTGTTTTTCGCTGTTGTACCTTTTTTATCTTTTGTTGTCGCCATAATTAGAAATATTAGTGTGTATAATAGCTTTACAACAAAAAAATAGATATAATGTTTTCCTTTAGATTAACGCGCTAATAAACTCAATTCTTCAGAATTATACATATTGGCACCTTTAAGGTATTTGTAAATTATATCCTTAGTAGCTTCATCTTTCAATTTATGCAGGTTGGTAACTAAATAATCCTTATCCTCTTCAATGTTGTCTTTGTATCCCAAAAAGTCTGGTATGTGATATTGAATGCATAGACGAATAAAGCGAAGTTCTGTATTATTAGGATCGATTTTTATTTGGCTTTCCAGAAGCTTTCTACCATCTTTAAAATAACTCATTTTTTTAAATGGATTAGCGGTATGCTTTGCCATGAACATATTGAAAGCCGCTTCATAGCCTTTTTCTAAAGGTGTTTTGGAATGGGCTTTTAACTTTTGTAAATGCTTTTTACAAAGGTTTTCATCTTTAACACCTTTATTAAAGTCTTTACGCACGTCCTGGAGATTTATAGTTTGTGCATCCGCCGTGCTTAGCATCAAAAACATAACCAGAGTTCCAAAAAATTTACCCATAATTTATACTCTTTATAATTTTTTACATTTCAATATTTACAAAAAATAAGCCAATTTTGAGGACACTACAATTAAATTATTTTCTTTTAATTATTTTATTAACCTTTGGTATAGAATATTAGTGATTTCTGCTGTCAATGCAACATTGCCGTCTTTATATGTCGGCACACACCCATTCGTAATAACTACTATTCCATATTTCTCTTTCGGGTTAAAAAACATCGAACTATACAAGCCATAAGCTGAGCCCGTGTGTCCAACTAAATGTTGTCCTGATATTAATTTTGTTGTTTCTAACAATGCTAAACCATAGCCTTCTTTATCCGAGATTTTGGTTTGCATTATTTTAGCTGATTTTTTACTTAAGATTTTAACTTTACCAAACTTCCCGTAATTCATGTGCATAGTCATGTATTTCGCTAAATCTACAGCGGAAATTTTCATTCCTCCTGTTGGAGAAAAAATAGGTGTACTCTCCCCTATTTTGTAATTGCGCACTTCCTCACTTCGCGGATTGTAAGCCAAAGGCTGCAATACAAATGTTTCATTCTTATTATCGTAAGAATATAAAGAAGCAAATCGAGCATTATCCAGTGAATCGATGCAATACCCGCCGTATAACCCCAATGGATCTAATATCTGCTGGCGAATGTAGGTATCAAACCGAACATTCGTTAACCTTTCCAACACTGCTCCAGCCATGTTGAAGTTCAAATTACAATATTGGTAATCAGTTCCAGGAGCGTAAGAATTATAGCTTTTGTGGTAATCTGGATTTTTAGTAGGGTTAATCACATCCAACTCAAAATAACCATTTGCATCGTTGATGCTTGACGTATGTGATAATACCATACGTAACGTAATTTTGGTATCCGGAAATTTTGGATTTCGCACAGGAAATCCGACCAAATCACCAAAATCATCATCCAAAGAAATTTTCTTTTTTTCTATTAATTGCATCAACGCCGTAGCAGTGAAGGACTTTGAAATAGAAGCAATACGAAAGATATTCTTATCCGCATCTAATGGAGTATTATTCTCCACCGAACTATGCCCTATTGCATTTTTCTCGATTATTTTACCATCCTTTACAACCACATAAGCGACCCCGACCGCTTTATATTTATCAGCGATTTTTTGGACTTCAGTTTTCATACTTTGACCAAAAAGCATTGTATTACTCACAAGAATAGTCAAACAACAACAAATAATGTTTTTCATTTTAATAGATAGTATTTAGGTAAATTTTAATGCCAAACGAAGCGCATATCCAATTACAATAGCAATTACAAAACTTGCTAATGTCCCCAACAAGATATACTCCGTAAATTTAGTGTCTTTTGCGTTAGCTAAATCACCAAACCTGAAAATTGATTTGGCTGCTAACAAAAATCCAATTCCCGATAAGAATCCTACTTGTATAAATAATACTATTATTAGGCGTTCCATAATGCCGATTAATAATCCCGCATGCAACAAACTTTCTTTTCGTTTGGCTTGAAATTCAAACTCTTTGTCCCATTTAGAGAAAAATAAGCGTAGAAAAATTGGACTCACTACTGTAATTAATAATAATGCTATAGCGTAGAGCAGAACGTTTGTGGTAAGAAAAAGATCTAAATCCAATGTGGCAGGAATTCCAAAATTATATAATACCACAGCTCCTAATACCGCAACATGCAACAATTGATCTACACAAAAAAACAACAGTGATTTATTCGCAAATTTACTTTCTAACCCAATTTTCAGACTGTCAATAGCTAAATGCGAAAACGTAATAAATGCGATTGATATCCAGTAGTTTTTTAGGTCGGTATAAAATAACAACAATAGCAGAATGGCATGGATGAGGACGTGCAATAATAAATAAGCTACATTTTCTTTGCGCTTACTGACCATAGTTTTTGTCTGAAATACAAAATCTCCCAGTATGTGCGTAAATAGTAATTTTAGAAATACGACTAACATCTTTTAATCAATTCTTTGGTACAATAATCAATCGTGACTTTTATTTTTTGCCAATTCGCATTTCCCAATTCCGTGCTAATTTGACTTTGGTATTTTCTTTTCAATATTTTAGCAAGCTCACTTTGGTTTGCATCAGGATTTCTAATCTGTGCGGCTACAGTTTGTGCCATATTTTGCGTCCAGCGATTTGCTAGTTCAGTGGCCAATTGCAACATTATATTTGTCGGTTCATCCCATTCTCGCCAAGGCGATCTGACATTAATTAAGTTTTTGTCCAAATCATCAAATGCTTCACCAGATCTGACCAACGCATCGCCTGCCGAATTTTTAATATGTTCATCCCAATAGCTTATCTCTCCTATCCCCAAACCTATCCGCACATCCAAAGGTTCTATTGAACGCATAGTTGCCTTTATCAAAAAAATAGCCTCTATACACTGCTCTATAGAAACCGCGACTTGGAAACTATCTCCTCTAAAAATATCAAAATTATTTGAATAATGTTGAAGACTCTCTTCTAAAACAGGCAACCATTTTTGTATGTCTGCTTTACGTGAACCCACCACATCTCCTGTCAAGATTGCATATATCTTTGCCATAACATTTTCTTTAACAACCATAAATATCACTAAATAAAGTGATATTCACAAATATCATTAATATCATTGATATTTTTATTTATCATTAATATCGATGATAATCAAAACATATTGGAATATTAATTGTCTAAAGAAATAACTAACTTGATAAGATAGCAGTTCAAGAAATTATAAACACAATACAAGAAGAATGAAAAATTTTAAAGCAGATAAAAATTTCAAGCTAAAGAATTATCCAACCAAAATTGATGATATCGATTCGGATAAGGCGAAAAAAGAACTCAAAGAGTTGCGAAAAGAAATTGCCAAAATCCAAGATAAAATGTATGCACACAACAAATACAGTGTGCTCATCTGCCTTCAAGGGATGGATACTTCCGGAAAAGATTCGCTGATACGTGAAGTTTTCAAAGACTTTAATGCAAGAGGTGTAGTCGTTCATAGTTTCAAAACACCGACCAGCAAAGAATTGCAACATGATTATTTGTGGCGGCATTATGTGCCCTTGCCCGAACGTGGCAAATTCGGTGTTTTCAACCGCACACATTATGAAAATGTATTAGTTACTCGCGTGCATCCCGAATATTTGCTAAATGAAAATTTACCAAAAGTCAGCGACAGCAAAGATTTAAAGCCATCTTTTTGGAAAGATCGTTTTAATCAAATAAAAGCGTTTGAAAAGCATATTAGCCAAAATGGAACTATAATTCTAAAGTTCTATTTAAATTTAAGCAAAGAGGAGCAAAAGGAAAGATTGCTTCGTCGATTGGAAGAAGAAGATCACAATTGGAAATTCTCACCAGGAGATCTTGCGGAGCGAAAATTATGGGATAAGTATATGGATTGTTACGAAGATGCTATAAAAAACACATCAACTACGTACGCGCCTTGGTATATAATTCCTGCTGACGATAAAAAAGTAACACGCTATTTAGTAGCTAAAACAATATTGGAAGAACTCAAAAAATATAAAGACATTAGTTACCCCGAGTTGCCAGATGACATTGAAAAGCATATTGCAAGTTATCGAGATGAACTAGTAAATGAAGAATAAGAATCGTAAAATTATTCTACGCGCATCTTGTGATAACGTTGCGCGATGAATGTAATAATAAAAATCTGAAATGCATGATATAGCATTAGGGGTAAGAAATATAAACCAGCATACGGATTATTCATAAAGATGAACTTACCAAATACACTGCCGTGGGTCAATGATTTCTTTGACCCACAAAATAATGCCGTAATTTGATCAGACTCATTAAACTTCAATACATATTTACAGAGAAAATACAACAAACCATATATCAATACAAAAAGCAAAACCACTGCAACAAACAGTTGAAGTAAATATTGATTGCTAAGCGTAGAAAAAATTCCATTTTCAAACGAATGCGCGAAGCTACTATACACAATCAACAAAATGACAGTCTTGTCAAAAGAGGACAGCTTCTTACTGTGTCTAGATGCCCAAAATCCCCAATATTTCTGAAGAAAAAGTCCCACAATAACAGGAAGAATTATTTCTAACATCAATCCTCCATATACATCCAACAATACATTTTCTGTTGTAAAATCCAAAAATAAACTCATCCACAACGGAGTAATAACCACCCCAATAAGTCCAGAAATACTCGCATTGAAAATCGCCGCCGGTATATTGCCTTTAGCTACAGAAACCATTACAACAGAAGAAGATACGGTTGAAGGCAAAGCCGCCAAAAAGAAAAATCCGATCCAAGTATTTTCAGAAATAAACTCTCCAATAAAAGGTCTAAAAAATAAAACAATTAAAGGAAAGATTATGAAAGTCGCTAACTGAACCGCAACATGAAGCCTCCAATTTTTCAAGCCCGATTTTATCTGAACAAAACTTAACTTCAATCCGTAAAAAAAGAAAATTAAGGATACTCCGATAGAAGTAATTGTATCCAAGACAAACCCATCTTGGTATATGGCTAAATATGGAAAAAAATATGCAATTATGATGCTAAATACAAGATATACTATAAAGAGGTCTATTTTCATACAAACCAAATATAGTGCATATTACCTTGCAAGAAAAATTATAAAAGTGTATTATATTCCAAAAAAGAAAACGTTTCTAACTATGAATATAGCTTTGCAAATGATCTATAGTTTGTTTTTGATCTTCAATAATAAATTTCACCAAATCACCAATAGACAACATACCGATTACTTTTTCATCTTCTACAACTGGCAAATGCCTGAAATGATTTTCCGTCATCAAAACCATACAACTTTCTATCGAATCACTAAGACTAATTGTACATGGAGAAGAAGTCATAATCTCCTGAATTGTCGTATCTTTTGAAGACTTACCATGCAATATCACTTTACGTGCATAATCTCTCTCCGTGAAAATTCCCAAAAGCTTTTCATCTTCAATAATTAATAAAGCACTGATATTTTTTTCCATCATAATTTGCAGAGCTTCCAATACAGAAGTATCACGAGACACAGCAAAAATGACTGCTGACTTTGATTGAAGAATATGTTTTACAGTTTTCATAATCTTGTATTAATTAGTTAATTGATATGTAGAATAAGGCTATTCCCAAATATATAATGTAGCATCACATGTACTTGACTAAAGATAAGAAATCATAGCGATAATAAATATATTAACATTCAATATTTTGCTTAAAATAAAAGTGCAAAATTCACAATCATAGAAGTAGTCCACATGTAAATGTAAATTTTACATTCTTCAATCCATTTTATTAAAATATTCTTAAAATTAACTTCAAAATGTTTTTATATAATTATATTTGTATCACCATGAGTACAGCATCATATTTATCAGATAGAATCAATAGCCTTTCAGAATCGGCAACATTGAAAATGACCAAATTGGGTCGTGAATTAGCAGCAAAAGGCATTAATGTAATAAGCCTAAGTGTTGGGGAACCGGATTTTAATACACCTGATCACGTAAAAGAAGCGGCTAAAAAAGCGTTAGACGATAATTTTACACGTTATTCTCCAGTACCAGGCTACCCTGACTTACGTCAAGCTGTCGTGAACAAATTGAAAAATGAAAACGGCCTTGATTACGATATTTCACAAATCGTGGTTTCTACTGGTGCTAAACAGTCTTTATCAAATGTAATCCTTACGTTGGTAAATCCAGGTGATGAGGTGATCATCCCAACGCCATATTGGGTTTCATACTCTGAAATGGTAAATTTGGCTGAAGGTAAATCAGTATTTATAGATACAGATATTGAAAGCAACTTCAAAATTACGCCAGAGCAATTAGAAGCGGCTATTACGCCAAAATCAAAAGTCTTTATGTTCTCTTCACCTTGTAATCCGACAGGATCTGTTTACAGTAAAGAAGAGTTGGCTGCATTAGTAGAAGTTTTTGAAAAACACCCAAATATTTTCATTATCTCTGACGAAATTTATGAGCACATCAATTTCGTAGATAAGCACGAATCTATCGCTCAATTCGAAAGCGTAAAAGATCGTGTTATTATTATTAACGGTTTCTCAAAAGCATTTGCGATGACAGGCTGGAGATTAGGTTATATTGCTGCAAACAAAGAAATCGCTGCAGCTAACGATAAGCTTCAAGGACAAACTACTTCTGGTACATGCTCTATCGCACAGCGTGCTGGTATAGTTGCTTACGAGCAAGGTTTGGATTCGGTATACGAAATGAAAGAAGCTTTCACGCGTCGCCGTCAATTGGTTTATGAATTATTAAATGATATTCCAGGTGTAAAAACGAACTTACCAGAAGGTGCATTCTATTTCTTCCCAGAAATTAGTTCTTTCTTTGGTAAAAAAGATCCAGAAGGAAATGTAATAAAAGATTCTTCGGACTTAGCATTATACTTATTGAACTTCGGACATATTGCTACTGTAGGTGGTGATTCATTTGGTAACAATAATTACATTCGTTTGTCTTACGCAGCTTCAGATGACAATCTGAAAGAAGCTTTAAGAAGAATGAAAGAAGCTTTAGGTAAATTAGCGTAATTGTTTGCGTATGATATAAAAAATATAAGGCTTCAATTTAAAATTGAAGCCTTATATTTTTTAGCGACCAATAACTGTACCGTTCGGGATTACAGCGTTTTTCTTTACAACGACTATTCCATCGCATATGGTATAATGTTCAGAATCTTCATCTCCAAGGTGCACTCCTCCAACTATACGCACATCATTTCCGATTCTACAATTTTTATCCAAAATCGCATTTTCGATATAACAACGTTCTCCTACGCCGATTGGAGGTGGCTGTTGCGAATTCGTCTTTTCTACCACAGTACTTAGATCTTCATAATAATCCGAACCCATCATATACGTACGCTTTATTACCGTTCCTCTTCCAATACGAGATCGAACCCCAATTACGGATTGCTCAACTTTATCACTCAAGATGATACAGCCGTCAGCAAGTAATGCATTATTCAATGTTGATCCGGAAACTTTAGAAGGTGGCAACATACGTGGACGCGTAAAAACAGGCTCTCCGAAAAGATTGAATAATGGAATATTATCGGTCAAACTGATATTTGCTTCGAAGAAAGAAGCTATAGTACCGATATCTGTCCAATAGCTATCAAATGGATAACTCAACACCTTACTTTTGCCGATAGCCTCAGGAATAATTTCTTTTCCAAAATCCATACCTGGATTCTCTGCCAATAAGCGAGATAAAACACCTTTTGAAAAAACGTAGATACCCATAGAGGCAAGAAAATTTCTCCCCTGTCTAGCAAGATTTTCTGGCACTTCAGAAGTCCAGTCTGGCAATAAATCAGCCGAAGGTTTTTCAATGAAAGATGTCACATCCCCATTCTCATTTGATTTTAAGATACCAAAACCTGTAGCCTCTTTACCCTCCACTGGAATTGTTCCTATAGTGATTTCACCACCATTTTTAACATGGAAATCCACCATCGCTGCATAATCCATCTGATACAATTGATCACCAGAAAGAATCAACACATAGTCGTAATCAACATTCACAAGATTCTTTTGGGTACGACGTACTGCATCTGCTGTACCTTCAAACCATCTATCTCCTTCATTGGTTTGCTCAGCAGCCAAGATATCGATGAAGCCTTTACTGAACACACTAAAATTGTATGTATTTTTAATGTGTTTATTCAGTGACGCTGAGTTATACTGCGTTAAAACAAAAATTTTGTTATAACCTGAATTTAGACAGTTTGATATTGGAATATCGACCAAACGATACTTACCTGCAATTGGTACTGCTGGCTTTGAACGCTGATCGGTCAATGGATAAAGGCGAGTTCCTCGACCTCCTCCTAGTACTATGGATACAACTTTGTGTGACATAATTATTTGAGTAACTGGTTATATAAATCTATGTATTTTTGTGCTGATTTGTCCCATGAAAAATCTAAAGCCATTGCTTTTCGCGTGATTACCGACCAATCTTTTTCTTTAGCAGAATATGCCAAGGCACGCTTAATCGTGCTATCGATACTTTGCACTGAAAAATCGTTAAATACGAAACCGTATCCATCTTCTTGGCTAACATCAATGACTGTATCTTTCAGTCCACCGACGCCACGAACAAGTGGTATAGTACCATATTTTAGTGCGTATAGTTGGTTAAGGCCGCATGGTTCTACGCGCGATGGCATAAGTATAACATCAGATGCAGCATATGCTTCATGCGCTAATGCTTCATTATACCCAAAAAATACAGCAATCTTAGGCGCATATTTTTCAAATGCTATTTCGATATCTTTCTGTATACCCTCATCGCCAGAGCCTAAAATAAATATAGTTAAATTATTTTCATTTTGCGAATAATAATTATGTAAAACTGATGCTAAAATATCTGCACCCTTTTCATAAGCAAAACGGCCAATATAAGTCAAAAGCAGACAATCCGAGGGCAATCCAACTTTCTCACAAAATGCCTCCTTATTTTTTCTTTTCCCACTTTTCACTGTTCGCGATGTATAGTTGCTCAGAATTAATGGATCTTTAGCAGGATTCCAAAGATCTAAATCTATCCCATTTACAATTCCATGAGCTTTATACGCCTGATCTACAAATAAGCTTTCTAAACCTTTTGCTTCGTGAACAAGTTCACCCAAATAACCTTCTGAAACAGTAGAATACGCATCACAACAACGTATTGCTGATGAGAGTGGATTAATGGAACCGCCCCAATCCAGTAAGCCCCACTTCCAGGTATCAAAACTTGGCAACAAAATTCCTTTATTCCAATTCATCCAACCTTGGTACTGACCATTATGAATTGTAAATAATGTCTTTATACCAGCTAACTCTCTAAAATCGTTTGTGTTTTTAAGTAAAAAAGGTATTAATCCAACATGGTGATCATGGCAATTAATCACATCCGGACGTATATTATTATTTAATATCCAGTGCAAAAATGCATGTTGAAATGCAAGCCATTGTTCACTATCATCCCCATATCCATAAACCTCAGGACGATCCAAAAAGCCAGGAACTTTAATTAAATATAATGGAAACCCTAGATTAGACTCTTCGTGTGAAAATACCGTGTAATTTAGATATTGTGAACCTTGGTAAAACCCGCCTTCAGCTACCACCTCAAATTTATGAGAATGCACATATGGTTTGTCAAACCACGGCATTACTACATTAGCATCAACACCAAGCTTGCGCTGGTATTTAGGCAGAGCGCCCACCACATCTGCTAAACCTCCTACTTTAGCGACAGGATAACACTCTACACTTAAATGAATAACTTTCATATTTTATATTAGTTTAGGTTGTTAAATATTTAAGTTGTCATCTTTAATATAACACCTCCTAATGGAGGTAACTTTAAGTTGATTGAATTGTCTCTATACATCCAATGTATTGGTTCTGACTTTATATTTCCAATGCTTACACCCGATCCAAAATAATCTAGGTCGTCAGAATTGAAGATTATCTCCCAATTACCAGCAGTAGGAACGCCTACTCGATAGCTTTCACGGACAACCGGTGTAAGATTTAACACCACAACCAAATCATTGTGTTGATCATGACCTTTTCTGATATATGCTAAAATACTATTGTCCGCATCATTCAATTCTAGCCATTCAAAACCTTCTGGGCTAAAAGCCTTTTCGTAAAGCGCTGGTTCATTTTTATACGTCGTATTTAGCTTTTTGAAGAATTCGAACAAGCCTTTATGAGGTGGAAAAGCCATCAAATGCCAATCCAAAGATTGGTTTACATTCCACTCAGAAATTTGTCCAAATTCGCCACCCATAAACACCAATTTTGTACCCGAGAAAGTATACATAAATAGATATAATGCGCGCAAATTTGCTAACTTTTGCCATTCGTCTCCTGCCATTTTATTTACCATAGACCCTTTACCATAGACTACTTCGTCATGCGACAAAGGAAGCATAAAGTGCTCATGGTAAGCATATACCGAAGCAAATGTCAATTGACTATGATGGTATTTTCTATTTATCGGATCTTCTTTAAAATATCCTAAGGTGTCGTGCATCCATCCCATCATCCATTTCATTCCAAATCCCAACCCACCATCATAAGTTGGTTTACTCACGCCTGGCCACGATGTTGATTCTTCAGCTATAGTCTGTACATCTGGGTAATTTGCATACACAGCTTCATTAAATTCTTTTAAGAAATGTACGGCTTCCAAATTTTCTCTTCCACCGAATTCATTCGGAATCCATTCGCCCTCATTTCTCGAATAATCAAGATAAAGCATAGAAGCTACAGCATCGACACGTAAACCGTCAATATGGTATCTATCGAGCCAAAATAATGCATTACTAATTAAAAATGAACGTACTTCATTGCGACCATAATTAAATATGTAGGACTTCCAATCTGGATGAAATCCCTTACGCATATCTTCATGCTCATACAATGCGGAACCATCAAATCGGTAAAGTCCATGCGCATCACCAGGAAAATGTGATGGAACCCAGTCCAAGATCACCCCAATTTCATTTTTGTGCAACTGCTCAATTAAGAACATCAATTCCTGTGGTGTTCCATATCTTGACGAAGCTGCAAAATAGCCTGTGATTTGATAACCCCATGAAGGATAATATGGATGCTCCATAATTGGCATAAATTCAACATGGGTAAAACCCAAGGACTTTACGTAAGGCACCAGCTTTTCAGCTATCTCCCGATAGGTAAGCAAACGATCTGGATCATTAGGATCTCGTATCCAAGACCCTATATGCAATTCATATACTGACATCGGCCTATCCAGACGATTACGATCGTGACGATCTCTCATCCATTTATCATCTTGCCATTGATGCCAAGTTGTTGTAATAACAGAAGCTGTTTTTGGCGGAATTTCCATAGACAGTGCAAATGGATCAGCTTTTTCTAAAATCTCACCAGTATAGGTCTCAATGCGATATTTATACACTTCACCGATGCCAACATTAAAAATAACGCCTTCCCAAATACCACTTTCGTCCCATCGCACATACAATTCATGACTATATGGATTCCAACCATTGAAGTTTCCAATCACGGATATCTTTTTGGCATTGGGTGCCCAAACCGCAAAGTACACTCCTTGTCTTCCATCTAAAAATACAGTCTGAGAACCGAATTTTTCATAAAGACGAAAGTGTTTGCCACTTCTAAACAGACTGATATCAAAATCTGTGAACAAAGAAAAAACTTCAACTGCTCTACTCATAATTGTATATTATTCAATTGTTAATTTTTTGAAATCATTATCCACAAGAATGTATTTTTCACCATTTTCGTCTGTTTGGAAGTCTAAAGAAATACCGTCAACTATTACTTTTTTAGGTTCAAATGGTAGTCCTACCGGATAAATTTTATAATCATCGTACTTTTCTGTAAATAATCCTTCGCGTTGCTGTAAAAGCTTCACACTATTACTCGTACTTGTTTGAATAAAATGCTTCTCCAAATAAATTTCTTGTTCGTAAGCGAAGGTATCACCATGATCGGTATATCCATAACTGTGATTCTCTCCTTGATCGTAAAACATTAACAACTTCAATGACTCGATTTTTTTCTCGCCCGTATATTGCATTACAGGATATTCAGCCATTACAGTTCCTGCTTTGATAAATAATGGCATTTCATCAAGAGGCGTAGCTACTTCTACCTCCGTACCTCCAGCGTGAATAGAATGATTAAAATAGTAATACCAATTGCCTTTTGGTAAATAAACAACTTTAGATTTTTGGCCTGGGTTTAATACAGGTGAAACCAAAATTTTATCGCCGAATGCAAATTCTTCCTCACGCAATAAGTTCTTGTAAACATCTTGTTCTAACATGGCTACTGGTCTCAAAATTGGTAAGCCATATTTGTGTTGTTGCCAAAATATAGAATAGATATAAGGTAACAATTTATAACGTAATTCAATAAATTTTTTACAAATAGCTTCCCACTCTGGACCAAAACTCCAAGGCTCTCTATCCACAGTATCACCAGCAGAGTGTACACGCATAAATGGTGAAAATACACCGAACTGCATCCAACGCGTGTATAATTCGCCATCAGGATTACCCGTAAAACCTCCAATATCAGTACCGCAGAATGATAAACCTGACATCGATAGACGTTGCAATTGTAATGTACCAATTCTCAAGTGTTCCCATGTCGCAATATTATCACCTGTCCAAACCGATGAATAACGTTGCGTACCAGAATAGGCAGCGCGTGTAATTGTAAATGGTCTTTTGTTTTTGTACAACTTTTTCAAACCATCGTATGTAGCACGCACCATTTGCATTCCATAAATATTGTGGGCTTTGCGGTGAGAACCTCTATATCCTTCGTAATAGTGTCTTACATCATCTGGGAAAGTACCTTTACCAAATATTGCGGGCTCATTCATGTCATTCCAAAAACCAGCTACACCATCCTCAACTAGACCTTTATATAAACCACCCCACCATTCTCTTACTTTGGGATTTGTATAATCAGGAAATTGACAACGACCTGGCCACACGAAACCTTCCATAAAGTAATCATCCCCACGACGGCAGAAATATTTATTGTCTTGCCCTTCTTTGAAGACCCAATAATTTTCATCTACTTTGATACCCGGGTCAATCATTACTACCGTTTTGAAACCATTTGCAGAAAGATCAGAAATCATCTTGCGTGGATCTGGGAAGTATTTTTTGTTCCAAGTAAAGCAACGATACCCATCCATATAGTCAATATCCAAATAAATGGCATCACATGGAATCTCTCTTTTGCGGAATTGCTCGGTTACATGGCGAACATTCGCTTCTGGGTAATAACTCCAACGACATTGATGATATCCAATAGCCCAAAGTGGTGGCAAGAAATGCGTACCGGTCAAATCGTGGTAACGCTTTACGACATCTATCAATTGTGGTCCATGAATATAATAATATTGCAACTCACCACCTTCAGACCAAAAACTTGTTTGGTCTTTATGTTCTGCCGCGAAGTCAAAATATGTTTTAAATGTATTGTCGAAGAAAATACCATATGCGTCACCGCCTGTTACACCCAAGTAAAAAGGTATAGTTTTGTACAGTGGTTCTTGATTAAAAGCATACGAATAAGTGTCCGAATTCCAATTTACAATTCTTCTTCCACGAAGATTCAAATGAGAAGCCTTATCGCCGCAACCATAAAACACTTCGTCATCAAATGCTTTTTTGGTAGCGTATACATAATAACCACCAAAATCCATATTCTCTTCCCAGTGCATAGGAGAATAATCGGCATTCATTAATTTTCCTTTAGCATCCGAAAAAGAAACTAAAAAATCTTTCTTACTTATAGTGCATGTAACATTATTTGTGCTAACATGATAATTTTTATCGTCTTCCGAAACCTCATGTACATGAGGTTCATGTTCTTGTTCTACAACCGCATATGAGAAATCATCTAAGAAAACGCCTATAGGTGCCAAACGTACCCTGATGATATCATCCGATATTATTTTAACTTCAATACGCGCTTTCCCATCAGAGAAAATGTAGTTATTTCCCTCTTTAGTAACGCTTTTAACTTCTTGTAGATATGTTTTTTCAATGGTAGGTAAATCCAACACTGGGTTATTTACGTGCTGAATATTTTCTAAGGTCTCCTCAGTAATAAGATCGGAAGCGATTCCTTCTTTCTTTGTGTCCGTCATAATTAAATATGTAATTAGTTTAGTCTGATTGTTTACTGGATTTTAAATTACAATTATTTTTCATAATCTTTTAATTAATTTCATTTTTTTTATTCTATGTTATAAAACACCCAAAGATGGGAGATTGTTTAAATCTCATAATACCATCATATATTTATGTCTTATTAGCATTTTATAGTTCTAAATGCGTACCTTTGTATGCTTTTAGCTAGCCCTGTAAGCTGGCGAATAAACATAAAACTGATACAAATGAAATTATCACAATTTAAATTCAACTTACCTGAATCTCTATTAGCTAACGAACCTTCAGAACACCGTGATGAAGCACGTTTAATGGTACTTCACAAGGACACTGGTAAAATTGAGCATAAAATTTTCAAAGACGTTCTAGATTATTTTGATGATAAGGATGTAATGATTTTGAATAACACTAAGGTTTTCCCTGCGCGTATGTACGGCAACAAGGAAAAGACTGGTGCTACTATCGAAGTTTTCTTGTTACGTGAATTAAATAAAGAATTGCGTCTTTGGGATGTTTTGGTAGATCCTGCTCGTAAAATCCGTGTTGGAAATAAATTGTATTTTGGTGATGATGATTTATTAGTAGCAGAGGTTGTAGACAATACAACTTCGAGAGGACGTACTATTCGTTTCTTATTCGACGGTACAGACGAAGAATTCCGTCGTAATATTGAAATTTTGGGCGAAACTCCACTTCCTAAATATATTACACGTAAAGCGACTCCTGAAGATAAATTTCGCTATCAAACTATATATGCTAAAAACGAAGGTGCTGTTGCTGCTCCTACTGCAGGTTTGCACTTTTCTCGTGAATTAATGAAACGTTTGGAACTGAAAGGTATTGATTTTGCTGAAATCACGCTTCACGTTGGTTTAGGAACATTCCGTACAGTCGAAGTTGAAGACTTGACAAAGCATAAGATGGATTCTGAGCAATTCATAATCACTGATGAGGCGGCAAAAATAGTAAATAAAGCAATTGATGGTAAAAGACGTGTGTGTGCGGTAGGAACTACTTCTATGCGTGCCATCGAATCTGCTGTATCTGCAGATCGTCGTTTGAAACCAGCTGCTGACTGGACGAGTAAATTTATCTACCCTCCTTATGATTTCAGTATTGCTAATTCGATGATTACGAATTTCCATACACCTGAATCGACATTATTAGTAATGATTGCAGCATTCGCTGGATATGAAAATGTCATGAATGCATATGAGGTAGCTGTAAAAGAAAAGTACAAATTCTACAGCTATGGTGATGCGATGTTGATTATTTAAGAATTTAATAATATTTCAATATTTTTGAGCGTGATTGTTTTCAATCACGCTTTTTTAATTATAAATCAGTAACTATCTATGTTGAATCGAGTTGTTGTTATTGCTGCAGGAGGATCAGGCTCAAGGTTGAATAAGAATCTACCAAAACAATTTATGCTTTTAAATGAGAAGCCTGTATTGATGCATACAATTTCAGCTTTCGAGCCCTATGTCGATAAAATCATCGTGGCTATAAACGCAGAAATGGTCGATTACTGGAACGAGCTGTGTGAGCAATACAATTTCACCGTACCACACGAATTAATATTAGGTGGCAAAACAAGATTTCAAAGTGTACGCAATGCATTGAACTATTTAGAAACACGATTTCCTGATTTTTTCTATGATGAAGATAATACGGTAGCAGTTCATGATGCTGCCCGACCATTAGTGGATTCGGTTTTAATCGAAAAGTCATTTGCGTTAGCATTTGAAGGAAAATCAAATGTATTAGCACAGAAAAGCACTAATTCAATTAGAATTGGAAGTATAAGTGATAATGATGCTATAGATCGTGATAAGGTGTGGCAAATACAAACCCCACAAACATTTCCTGCACAAGTAATCCAAGAAGCTTATCAGCAAGCTGAATTACCGACGTTCACTGATGATGCTTCAGTAGTTGAAAAAATTGGCTATTCCATTCATCTCATTGAAAGCAGCTATAAAAATATTAAACTAACTTTTGCAGAAGACTTTGAAATAGCCAAACTGTATCTTAATACGAATTAATGTCTTATTGCTAAGCGTTACCTCGTATTACACGTAATAAAACGACAATGATTGCAATTACCAACAAGATGTGAATAATACCACCTGTTGCATAACCGCCTAAAAAACTAATCGCCCATATAATTACCAATATAACTGCGATCAAATAAAGTAGATTTCCCATATTCCTTAATTTTATAATTGAACCTAGTGTGTTAATTAATTTGTTTTAGGTAATAACAACTAGAAATAAGAAAGGTTTGATTAACGATAAATTATTTTATTTCTACACACAGTCTATCGTATGCGGGAAAAACATTTTGGGGTAAAATGGATTGTATGTATTCGTGTGTACCGAATCTATGGCTGATGTGCGTAAGATAAGCTGTTGTAGGATTTATATCTGCTATAAATTCTAATGCTTCATCTAATGTAAAATGCGAAATATGCGGTTCCTCTTGAAGGGCATTAACAACCAAAACCTCCACTCCTTGTAAAACCAATCGGGATTCTTGAGTTACTGTTTTCGCATCTGTAATGTAGGCAAAATTTCCTATTCGGAATCCTAAAACAGGCATTTTGTAATGTAAGACTTCGAAAGGTAAAATTTCAGTTCCTAAGATTGCAAAACTATCGAGTGGTTGAATTTCTTTTAACTCCAATTGCGGAACGCCAGGATATTTTATTGCAGAAAAAGCGTAATAAAACTCACGTTGTAACGCTTCTAAAGTCGCTGAATTAGAATATATCGAAATGGCTTGTTGCTGTTGATAATTGAATGCACGTACATCGTCTAGTCCCGCTATATGATCTTTATGGGAATGCGTCATCAATATGGCATCAAGATTCTTAACACCTTCTCGCAACATCTGATACCGAAAGTCAGGACCTGTATCGATTACAATATTACGACCATTATCCAATTCGATCAGAACAGAAGAACGTAAGCGATTATCATGCACATCTGAAGAAGTGCAGACTTCACAATCACAAGCTATGACGGGCACACCTTGCGAAGTTCCTGTTCCCAAAAATCGAATCTTCAAACTAAGCCTCTTCTTTTTTAATTAATGTCTTATAAAATGTCCATTGTTTTTCGTCTAAATCTTCTTTAGTCACTTCAAATTCACGCAACAGAAGAATCAACGAATTGATTTTTATCTCTAAATTGGAGAATTTGTTCACAATAATCATTTTTGTATTCTGAATGACACAAGCTCCCGTCTTGAAATTTCCCTTTTCATAACGAACCTTGTAGCCCAAATCTAATAATAGATTTTCTATTTTGTCTAAATTATATTGCGTAATAGATACCACGATTAATTTACTTTGTAGATGATTACTTTGACGTATTTTTGTGTAGCCAAATACGATCTATAAAATTTGTCATAAACCCTGTTCCATACGCAAATAGCTGCGTGAAGGCTGCAATAACGCCATTGAAAGCAACAACAACACTTTTTGTTGTGATGAGCGCATGTAAAAACAATAAGCAAGTATAAAGAACAACAAAAGCATTACCGAGGTAAACCAAAATTTGTAACGGTATGAATGCGGTAAAAATCGTATAATTAATAATATTTAGCACCAGCAAAACGATCACGCCTAACGTAAAAGCTGCGGGTAAAGCGTGGACTAATTTTAGCTCTGATGGATAAAGTATTGAAATGTCAATACGTCCTTTCCCAAATGCATTTGTCTGTTTGAAAAACTGCGGAAAGCTTGTTCGTCTTTTATGATATACAAATGCTTCCGGTATTAATCCCACTTTATAGCCAGAATTGATCATTCGAATACTAAACTCGATATCTTCTGAACGACGAGACAAATTATATCCTCCAATATTCGACCACAACACTCTAGAAAGCCCCATATTGAAGCTGCGTGGATGAAACTGTCCAACATGCTTTTTGTTGCCACGAATGCCGCCTGTGGTGAAAGGACTTGTCATGGAATAGCTAATTGCTTTCTGAATTGTTGTGAACGATTCATGAGCTGCATCGGGTCCACCAAAAGCATCCCATTTATTTTCCTCAATCGACCTTTTCACTACTTCTAAATAACCAGAAGGAACTATTATATCCGAATCAAAGACAATAAAATAATCACCTTTGGCTCGTTCAAAACCATAATTACGCGCAAATCCCTGTCCCTCATTTTTCTTTTCAAAATAATGTATATCCAACCTACTTGAAAAAGATTGAACGATATGCTTTGCAGGTTTGCTAGAGCCATCCTCCACAATAATAACTTCAAACGATGTATAAGTTTGTTGCGACAGCGAGGCCAACAACTCTTTGATTTCGTCGGGTCTATTGTATAATGGGATGACTATGGAAAAAAACATATTTTTAGATGACGCGTTCAATATGGTATTTATTTCTTTCAGAACTATTACGTGACAGCAATTCAGCGATAAAGCCTGTCAGAAAGAGTTGAGTACCGATCATAATTGCTAATAATGACAAGAAAAACAGTGGTTGATCCGTCACATTACGATAATCTGTACCATTGGCAATACTCATCAATTTTTCGCAAATCAAGTATATTGTGATAAAGAAACCAATTAAAAAGCTCACCACTCCTACTGGTCCGAAAAAGTGCATTGGACGCTTACCAAATTTTCCGACAAAAAATATAGACATCAAGTCCAAAAATCCTTTTACGAAACGCCCTGGACCAAATTTGGTCGTACCATATTTACGTGGATAATGTTGTACTACTTGCTCTTGGATATTTGTAAAACCAGCCCATTTTGCAATCACAGGAATATAACGATGCATTTCGCCATAAACTTCTATACTCTTCACTACATCCTTTTTGTAGGCTTTCAACCCACAATTAAAATCGTGCAAATTATCAATTCCCGATACACTACGCGTTACAGAATTAAACAATTTGGTAGGAATAGTTTTCGTCAAAGGATCATAGCGCTTTTGTTTCCAACCCGAAACCAAATCCGCTCCTTGATTCATAATTCTATCGTACAATTCTGGAATTTCGTCTGGACTATCTTGCAGATCCGCATCCATAGTGATAATAACATCACCTTGCGTAGCCGCAAAACCCACATTTAACGCAGCAGATTTACCGTAATTTCTTCTGAACTTGATTCCTGAAATTTGCTCATGGGTTTTCTTCAAATCCATAATTACCTTCCAAGAAGAGTCTTTACTTCCATCATCTACTAGAATAATTTCGTAAGAAAAATTATGCGTAAGCATGACGCGACGAATCCAGTCTGTTAATTCAGGCAGTGATTCTTCTTCGTTGTACAATGGTATTACTACAGATATATCCATTTTATATCGTACCTATTTGGCTATGATTTAGTTAAAATTTGCGGGTTGACCTTGCGAAAGTTTTTCGTTACGCGTAATGGCCGAAAGTATTAATGAAAAAACAAACTGCATCAGAATTGAAATCATCAAACTTCTAAAAATATTTTTGATGGTAATCTGCCCCAGCGTATTCATTTGTTCTTCTAATGCTGCTACGCGCGAATCGATTACGTCATCGGGTGCACCACTCGTCTCAAGCTGTTCTATCGTGATATTGATAGTATTGCGCAATACTTCCTCTTGCAATCCAGGATTTATGACATGTACGTATACCATAGTAGATACAGTTGCTATTACCGTAGATACTAATAGCATTAAGAATATGGATTTCAATCCAATAGAAAAATTCCAAAATCCACCATTCTTTTTGCGCAATGTGTAAGAAAATACTAATGCCACGATCATATAGAAAATCGTATTGATAATGAATGACATAGAAGTCAACATCCAAAACGATTGCATATTGCGGCTTACAAATAACACGATGATTCCTAAAAGAAATGAAATTATCCCGAGGATAATTCCATACTTAATACTTTCCTTTTTGTTGTATGAGGCATTGAAGCCCGCTTCAGAAAACTTTCCTTCAACCATTTTTTATTTGTTGAAATTAACGATAACCTGATAAAGAGCTGTTTCGTAAGCTTTATTTTCAGCATGAGAAGTAAACTCTTCAATTTGTTGAGCTGATGGATTTTGCTCGTAGAAGAAAGAAACAACAGGATTAAATAGCTCATACAATTCTTCCATAGGACCAACTGTTTTCGCCACTTTAGCAATCTCCGAATAATCCGATTCTACCAATATTTGATTAGCAATTACTTTTTCATAAATACGGTGCTCATCTTGGAATTCATCTTCTTCTACCAATAAGAATTCTTTCAAATAATCATCCAAATCAGCTTCTATCTCATCATCCGCGCATTCTTTCAAATACAAGAAAACATTCAATAATTCGGTACCACGATCCAAAGTATCCTCTTCGATTTGCTCCCATTCTTCCGAATCCAAATAATCTTCTTCTAATTTCTGTACGTCTTCTGCAAAGAAATTGATCATCAACAAATCAAAAGACAGTTCTCTTAATTCCTCAAATGACTGGTGATTATCAAACACCGTATCCATAGCGCCCACTTTCGTCATAAAAGGAGCTTCTAACGCGAATGTCGTTTTTAATGCAGAAAGAAATTCAGCACTTTCAATATTTTCTAGTGATGCATAAGTCGCTACACCAGCTTCTAACGCATTTTTTACTTTATTATCCATAGTATTAATTATTTATAATCAATTGGTTATTATTTACAACCAATTTTACTTTACCCACTAATTCTGATCCGAATAATGGATTATTTTTACCTTTAGACTTGTTTGATTTTTCATCAAAAGTCCATTTTTCATTACGATTGAAGACTACTAAATTAGCCTTAGTACCTCTTTCAAGGATGGGTATATCCAAACTTACGACTTTACGTGAACCGATTACTAATTTATCAACAATTTGCTCATCTGACAAGCCAGCTTTGATTAATAATGGCAACACCGTTTGTAAACCTGATATACCATTTTTTGCAATTTGGAATTCTACGTCTTTAAATTCTATTTCTTGTGGCGTATGTTGAGAAACTACCGCATCAATTACCCCCTCTTTCAATCCCTTCAACAACGCTTTGACATCCTTTTTGGTACGTAAAGGAGGACTTACCTTATAATTGGAATCAAATCCTTCCACATAATCATCTGTAAAGATTAAATTATGCGCAGCAACATCACAAGTAACTTTTAATCCTTTAGCTTTTGCTTTTTTGATTAATTCTACAGATTCTGCTGTAGAAATCGTCGTAAAGTGGATAGGCGCTTCATTGTATTCTGCTAAGTACAAATCACGCGATACCATTAACGATTCAGCCAAATTTGGAATACCTTTCATACCCAAATATGTACTCATTATCCCTTCATTCATTTGATTTCCTCCAGCAATGGATTCATCCTGTGCAAATGAAATAATCAACCCCTCAAATCCTTTTGAATATAATAAGGCTCTTCCCATCAAACCAGCTTGTTGAACACTTCTATTTCCATCACAAAAAGCCAACGCACCGTTGATTTTCATATCATACAACTCAGCCAATTCATTGCCTTCGCGCTTTTTGGAAATCGCACCAATTGGATGCACATCTACCAGATTTCCTTTCGCAGCATTCACCAAAAGAGAAACTTCAGCTCTACTCTGAATGGAAGGATTTGTATTCGGATGAACAGCTATACCCGTAAAACCACCCGCTGCCGCGGCTGCAGTTCCTGTTGCTACATCCTCTTTAGTTTCGTAGCCCGGTTCACCAATATTTACATTCAAATCAAAGAAACCCGCACTCACTGTAGATCCATCAACATCGATGGTTTGAACATTTTTTTCTGCCGTTATTTTACTTGCTATATCTGCAATTACTCCATCTTTAATTAAAATATCGACTTTTTGACCGTCTAAAGTATGACCTGGCGAAATCAAATTGGCAGAAGTAATTAGGAATGTACTCATTGGATTAATTCTTGGAAAAAAAAGGGATTTGAAATTCTAAATGTTGTGGAATACACAAAATATTACATAGTATGTCCATATAAATCGCATATAAGTTGACGCATAAATAGACTATATTTTTGTGTTTTTTCATTAAAAGACAAATGTACGCAAAAATGCTTTTACATAAAGAAGGATTTTCAATGGCATACGTTATTTATCGCCCCAACGATAGGTATCAATTTTTAGATCTATCAGTGATAATACACGATCAACAACGGTCGCCGCTACATCCTCCATAGACTGCGGTAAGCTGTAAAATGAGGGAGATGCTGGACAAATAATCCCTCCCGCCTGTGTCACTGCAGCCATATTGTTTATATGGATTAAGTTAAGTGGAGTTTCGCGCGTAACCAATACTAATTTACGGCGTTCTTTCAATATTACATCTGCTGCACGCGTAGTTAAGTCTGATGAAGTTCCAGTTGCAATACGAGCTAATGTTCCCATTGAACATGGACAGACAATCATACTATCGTATTGCGCTGATCCCGAAGCAAAAGGCGCCATAAAATCATTTTTGGAATAAAATGAAAAATCAAAATTATTGTAAGATTCATCACCAAGCTCATACCTCCACACATATTTTGCATTATCAGACATCACTACCCCTACATCTGCTAGTTGATCTGTTTTAATTAATGCTAATTTTTCCAATAACACTTTTGCATATATGGATCCTGACGCGCCAGTTATAGCAACTACTATCTTCCTTTTACTCATAAAAACAAAGCTAAATAAAAAAGGGTCGAATAAGAAATATTCGACCCCTACATCTACCTATGAAAAACATGCCCTTGGGGAGGGCATAACAAAAGTAGCAAGAGTTTTGTTAACTACAAGGGAAAAGTATTAATTAATACAGGATTGATATAAATTTGTAGTTATAAATCTACAAAAGACATCCACTTAAACAACCGATTGCACAACTATAAATAACTTTTTATTAAAAAAATTTCTTAGAGATTTAGTTAATGAATATTTTATTAATAAACATTCTGAAATTTATCCACAATTTCAATTTTTTTGATAATTTTTATTTACTTAGAACTATCAAACATGTAATAATGAGCTTATCAATTCTTGAACAATACATAGAGACTGGCAATCATTTGGATTTAGAACATCTTTTAAGCGTCCAACCTGATATTCTAAAAGAGAGAACAAGTCATGATATTTCTCCATTGCTACTTGCGTGCTATTACAATAAGCCTCAAATAATTCAAGTTATACTCAAATACACCACAAGTATTACGATACATGAGGCCTGTGCGACAGGTTTGCTTCAACATGTACAAATGATGGTTGAACATAAACAGGATATTGTTGAAGAATTGTCCACTCATGGATTTACTGCATTAGGAATTGCTACACATTTCAACAAAGAGGATATTGTGCGATTTTTACTTACCCATAAAGCTGATCCAAATATTCCCTCTCAAAATGGATATCAAGTATACCCTTTACATGCTGCATTGAGCAATAATAATAGCGACATAGGCAAGCTTCTAATTGAAGCTGGAGCTGAGGTGAATGTTCGACAATATGGAGGACTTACTCCATTACATTATGCTGCGCAACATGGAAATATTGATTTGATTATTATTCTATTAGAACAAGGGGCTGTTATCAGTGTAGTAAGTGACACAGGAGATACTGCAGCTCATTACGCTGCAAAAAAAGGATTTCATGAAATAGCAGAAATACTTAAAACAACTTAACGACTAAGCACACAGTAACCTATTGCGCAATCGAGACATTTCTTTCCTGCACAATAATGGCGGAATAGCTGCAGTAATGCTTGGGACTCGCCTGCAGTTTTAGCTTCTATTGCTCTTTCCTTGAACCCAGCAACAATATTATTTTTCTCAACTTTCAAATTATGTAACCATTCCAAGGCCTTTTGTTGTAAATCTTCTCGGCCAATATATTTTCCGTACGTAAATAATATGGGTATAAAAGCATTTAAGACTATATGCTGTATAAAATCAGAAGTTAATCGAGTATCATGTGGTTTTGATATTTTATGGAAATGAAAATGATCTCGCCAATATCCAGATGTACAAATAGCTTCCAAATCTTCAATAACCTCCTGCAATGCGCTTGTTTTTATAAATTCAAACCATTGAATCCGTTTATTTAGCAAGCCGCATAATTGCGCCATACGATATGTAGGAAAATTATAAGGACGCATTCGCAAAAATTTCCACTCGACGAGTGATTGGCTACCTAAACCATGCATATGCTTTAAATATCCAAATTCCTCCCAAAGATCTTTAGCATATGCATCATCTAAATTTTTGCTAGACAAAAATCCTGACAATCCAAACAATAGAGCTTCTAGTTTGAATGGATCATTAGCGTATTTGTACAACAGATTAGTATTCAATTGGAGCATTAATTTCTCAAACGCATCTGAATTTACCTTCATCCCAAATGCTTTAGATATGGCTATCAATTGCACTTTCTCCCAATCATATCCTGTTAGTTGAGCCCACGAAGTCACCATTTCCATTTTAGATTCTAGGCGTTCAATTATCAATCTGTCCAACCAATTTGAAATCGTTAATTCCGGAACTTTATGCAATTGATTTTCACATGATATCCACTGTTCATTACTCATCAATTGATGGTATTTTTCTAACAAAGCATTGTCTACATAATTTTTAAGCACTAAAGTGGGGATAATAGTGTTATCTAATCGAATCGCACCACTCTGTTCATAATTTTCCCATACAACGTGTAATATAGTAGAGTTGTAACGGGGATCTAAATGATGTTGATGAAATTTCCAATCCAATGAGCTAACATGCAACTCCACATTTCCCACCCAAATTCGACCATTGATTTCAATTTTGGCAAATTCAAAATCAGCTCCTGCATTTGTATTATATTGTCCAAAATCAAGCACACGCAGAGCTTCACCCTGTGTAGTACGAAGGTTGGATTGGTTAATTAATTTATAGCGCCATATAAAATGAAGCAATTTCTCAGGCCACTTCATTCTGAAAATTAACGAAATAAAATTAATTTTTATAATAAATATTTAATTCATTATCACCAACCAATTGTTTTTCTGTTGCTGTAGATCTTAAAACAGGAGATTGCACGCCATTCTCCCACGATGAATTACCAACAAATACACGTGCTTCATCCCACAGTCCAGCTTCTACAAATTGTTGAATAGTCTTCGCCCCTCCTTCTATAATAATGGATTGCACATCCATAAGATAAAGTTGGTATAAGATATTTTGCGGAAGGTATAAATCAAAATTTTCGAGCTCAATATATTTTAGATTACCATTCCAATCGGTTTTGATGGAATTGAAAATTATTAAGTCTGATTCTGTGGATAAAAATAAATTTGAATCAGTTGGAACAGCTAAGGATTTATCAATTAGGACACGTTTTGGCGATTTTCCTGACCACAATCTATTGGTTAATTCGGGATTATCAACTAAAGCCGTTCGCGTACCTACTAAAATAGCATCTTCTTCCGAACGCCATTTGTGAACCAACTGTTTACTCGCAGCATTCGAAATCCATTTTTGTGTTGTATCAGCTGGAGCAAAGAAACCATTTTGCGTTTCTGCCCATTTCAAAATCACGTATGGCCTATATTGACTTATACGCGTAAAAAATCGACGGTTTATAAATTTACATTCTTTTTCCAAGACGCCCACAACAACCTCAATTCCTGCGTTAGTTAATTTCTGAATACCAAGACCATTAACCTTTGCAAATGGATCAAGACAACCAACCACAACTTTTTGAAACTGATACGAAACCAACATATCTGCACAAGGAGGCGTTTTACCATGGTGCGCACAAGGTTCTAAGGAAACATAGATAGTAGATTTTTTAAAAAGTTGTTTCGCTTCTGATTCACCCAAACAGATAATCGCATTTTGAACAGCATTGACTTCTGCATGCGCACCACCATAAGGTGAAGTATATCCCTCTCCTATGATTTTATTATCACACACAATCACCGCCCCAACCATAGGATTTGGACTTACAGTCCCCGCACCCAAAACTGCCAATTCCAAACATCGTTTGATATACTGTTCCTCTTTTTGCATAATACAAACTTAGCATTTTGCCATATTTTAAAAGAAAAGCCCTGCATAATATTGTAATTTTGTGAAATGGGAACTACTTGGAAAGATTTTGAGATTCTTTTTCAGCAAAAGCTTGCACCGGTTTACGATGCGGACGAAATCAAAACATTATTTTTAATGGTGATAGAAGACATTGCTGGTGTGAGTTCGGGGAAATATTTAATAGAAAAATCAAATCCTGCTGATAATTACACTGCACAGATATATTCTATCCTTCAAGATCTCATGAATGGAAAACCATTGCAACATATACTGGGTAAAGCCGATTTTTATGGTTTAAAATTTGAAGTAAATGAAAGCACATTGATTCCAAGGCCTGAAACCGAAGAGTTGGTTCATCTAATACTACAAGATCATATTAAACAAGCGAAATTAAAAGTTATTGATATCGGGACTGGAACAGGATGTATTCCCATCACCCTACAAAAACATCTCAACAAAAGTAATGTATGGGCTGTCGACATTTCCGCGGAGGCCATTGAAGTAGCAAAACGAAACAACTCACGTCTCCATCAGAACGTTCAATTTATTTTGGCTGATATTTTAGAATGGGAATTCATGTTCGCTGAGACACAAGGTTTTGATATTATCGTAAGCAATCCACCATATATTACGCCACTTGAGAAACAGCATTTGCACGCAAATGTATTAAATAACGAGCCACACTCCGCGCTATTTGTAGAAGAATCGGCTCCCCTAATTTTTTACGACTATATCGCTGATTTTGCACTGTATCATTTGCAACCTGACGGAACCTTATATTTTGAGATTAATCAATATTTAAGTCAAGAGACTGCGGACTTACTGCACAAAAAAGGATTTGAAACAGTGGAAATATTTAAAGATATTAACGGGGCAGACAGAATGATTCGTGCAAAGAGACAGAATCATTTAAAACAGCTTTAGACCTTTAATTAAGAACATATTTTTTCAATCTGTAAAACAAAGAGTTATTAAATTTATTAAAATATTTTGATGTAAAATTTTGCATGTGCAATAGTTTTTTCTACCTTTGCATCACTTCAAACAACGAAGGGTATTTCATTACGAAATAGGATTCCGTAGCTCAGCTGGTAGAGCAATACACTTTTAATGTATGGGTCCTGGGTTCGAATCCCAGCGGGATCACAAAACACGAAGCTCAATCCAAAGATTGGGCTTTTTTTTTATAATTTATTATTCCAAAGTACCAATTTTAACCATTTTTGATATCTATTTAAAAATTTTATAGATATTTAGAAATTAAATTATGAAAAATACCATTAGATCTTTACTCTAAATTACAAGCTTAAAAACCATAATAAAAGAACTTTGGACACAATTAAACTTAATTGTTTTTTTTAAGCCCACAGTAATACCTAATTATAGGTATTTACCGCAATATCCTCTGAATTTATTCGCATTCATAAGCGAGTTAAAGGTAATTGGATTGATTTTTGCTGAGTGTGGACAGGTTACGACCAAACTTTAACCGTATATCTACGAAAAATTTATTTATAAAGTCTACTTATGATCTTGATTGTCGATGATAAAAAAGAAAACATATTTTCATTGAAGACCCTCTTGGAGTCAAAGAACTTTGTTGTAGATACTGCGCTTTCTGGTGAAGAAGCGTTAAAAAAGGTGCTCAAGCGAAATTATGCACTTATCATATTGGATGTGCAGATGCCTGGAATGGATGGTTTTGAGGTTGCCGAAACCTTAGCTGGATACAGTCGCACGAAGGATATACCTGTAATTTTTCTATCAGCAAATAACACTGATAAACAGTTTATTACTAGAGGCTACGATTCAGGAGGAATAGATTACATTACTAAACCAGTAGATCCCGAAATTCTCTTACTTAAAGTTAGAACGTTTTCTAGATTGTACGAGCAAACGGTATCGCTTAATGAAGCACAATCCAAACTGCAATCTGAAATAGAAACGCGTAAAAAAGCTCAAGAAGAACTAAGAAAGCAAGTAGAGCATTTACATTCCATTATGGAAAGTTTGCCGCAAATAGCTTTTACTGTAGACCATAATGGAGACATTAGTTATGTAAACCACAGCTGGTTCAATTATTCTGATTCTGCCTTTACCCTGCCCGAAACCCATCCCAATGAGACAGATCAACTAGCTTATTTTCTTGCTAATTGCAAAGAATTGGAGACTTCTATTGAAAAGGAAGTTCGTATCAAAGAATTGCGAACCGGATTATTTAGGTATCATTTATTACGTATCATTCCTATCAAAGAGAATGGCAAAGTTTGCAACTGGATTGGAACTTTAACGGATATCAATGATCAAAAACTAATTGAAAGTAAGAAGGACGAATTTCTTAGTATTGCGAGCCATGAATTAAAAACGCCTCTCACTGGAATAAAAGCATACGTCCAGCTTCTCGAACGCGTACTAAATAAACAAGATTCGGATGTAGTGAAAACTTATATTGGACGCGCCAAAGACGAAGTCTCAAAATTAGAGTGCCTTATCGCTGATTTATTGGATATCTCTAAAATAGAAAATGGACAGATGAAAATTGACAAAAAGGAGATTGATCTGGAAAAAACTATCAACGATGCCATGGATACCATCCGCGAGACACATTCCTCATCTATTGTTGTTGAAAGAACTGGTGAAATTTTCGATAAACCTATTGCAGCGGATGCACTACGCATCGAACAAGTATTGGTAAATTTCTTAACGAATGCTCTAAAATATTCCCCTGATACAGAAAAAGTATTGGTAAAAACTTGGGTTGAAGACAACAAAGCTTGCATTGCTGTACAAGATTTTGGAATAGGCATACCTGTAGAAAAGCAGAAATACATTTTCTCTAAATTCTACCGCGTAGAAGAATCTTCCTTGAAATTTCAAGGATTAGGTATTGGTCTTTATATCTGTGCCGAAATAATCAACCAACATCAAGGAAGTTATGGCGTGGAAAGTAAAATCGGCGAAGGAACAACAATCTATTTCTCTTTACCTTATAACCAACTAAATTATGCCTAAACAACTCATTAAAAAGCTTCAAATAGGCTTTGGGTTTTCATTTATTATACTACTTATCACTTCGATTGCGTCATTTTTGAGTGTACGCAATCAGATAAATCAACGCGAAAAAGTATTACATACCCAAAATACTTTATTGAGTGCTGATCGTATTTTAGTTGATTTATTGAATGCTGAAACTGGACAGCGCGGCTATATTTTGACGAATAACGAAGCATTCCTTGCTCCATTCTACAAAGGCATGGAGTCGCTTCCCAAATCAATTGAACAAATTCGAAATCAACTCGAAGTTACCTCATCACAATCAACACGTATCGATAGTATTTCAAGTCTTGTACATGCTCGATTGAGTATATTAGGTGAGATTGTGGATGCCAAGAAAGCAGGTAAAGAAATTGACTTAAGTCTATTGGAGCAGGGAAAAGTCTACATGGACAGCTGTCGTATCCTGATTGAAGATCTGATTGAAACAGAAAGTCAATTGTTAGAAGTAAGAAGTAGAGCAATGAACGTTACGTCTAATTATACGTCAATGTTTATCTTACTTGCTTGCTTTGTTTCACTTATTATTACCTTCTTCTTCTACAAACAAATTCGCAATGAATTTACAGCAAGAGAAAAACTACAAAAAGAACTTCAGAATAAAGATATTCAACTAGCCAAAAGGTTGGCTACAGTTCAGCGTATTGCTCGCAAAATAGCCGAAGGTGATTATTCAGTTCGTGCTAATGAGGACGAAAAAGATCATTTGGGTGGCATAGCGGCTGCATTAAATGAAATGACTGAAGCACTTCAAAAATCTTTTGATGAAATCAGTCAAAATGAATGGAAACAAACTGGATTAGTTAAAATAAATGAAATTCTAACAGGCAATAAACCTGAAATCGAAATAGCAACCGACGCATTAGCACACCTAATACACTACGGTGAATGTATGAATGGTGCGTTTTATATCTTAGAAAATAAAAAACTGGCTTTAAAGAGCGCATATGGTTTAGAATCGACTATGCTTAAAGATTACCAACCTGGTGAAGGAATGGTAGGACAAGTATTTTTGGATAAAAAAATAAAATTACTAGAGAATATTGCTAAGGAAGATTATGTAGTAAGTTTTGCTAATGGTAAAATTAAGTTAGCAAATATTCTGTGGCTACCTCTCACTGCGAAAGGCGAATGTTTTGGTGTAGTTGAATTGGCATCCGATACTGAATTTGAGGAAGTTGATCTTGAATTTTTCCAAGATGCCTGCAAACTAATCACATTAGAAATATTAGCTGCCAAAAGTAGACAGCGGATTCAAATGTTGCTCGAAGAGACACAAGCGCAATCCGAAGAACTACAAATGCAACACAGTGAACTAGAGGGTCTTAATAATGACTTAGAAGAATACACACAAAGGCTACAAGCTTCTGAAGAAGAGCTGAAGGTGCAGCAGGAAGAATTGATGCAATCCAACCAAGAACTGGAAGAACGCGCCAAACTTTTGGAAGAAAAAAATCAGCTTATTGCTATTCGCAATACAGAAATTCAGAAAAAAGCCGAAGAACTTGCATTGAGTACAAAGTATAAATCCGAATTCCTAGCAAACATGTCTCATGAGTTGCGTACGCCGTTAAATTCAATTTTACTTTTGTCGCGTTTAATGGTTGAAAATGCGGATGAAAATCTAAATGAAGACCAAATAGAATCAGCAAAAGTAATTCAAAGTTCGGGTACAAGTTTATTAAGTTTGATTGACGAAATTTTAGATTTATCTAAAATTGAAGCAGGTAAAATGAAGTTAGAATACGAATCTGTTTCACTTTCTTCGTTGTGCCAAGATTTACAAAATATGTTCCGTCCTGTTGCTTTGGATAGAGGATTGGAATTCTACACGGAGATCGATTCCTTGTTGTCAGATTACATGGAGACGGACAAACTTCGCTTGGAACAAGTATTACGCAATTTGATTGCGAATGCCATTAAATTTACACAACAGGGTGAAGTTCGCTTACGTATTACACCAGACCCGTTGCGCCATAATTTTATCCAGTTTTCTGTTTCAGACACTGGAATTGGAATTGATGCAGACAAACAAAAAGTTATTTTCGAAGCCTTCCAGCAAGCCGACGGTTCTACACGTCGTAAATTTGGCGGAACTGGATTAGGTTTATCAATCAGCAGAGAAATTGTAAAATTACTTGGTGGTAATATTGGATTACAAAGTAGATTGGATGAAGGAAGTACGTTTTCTATTCAGATTCCTATGAATAAGGATTCCATAATTGATCAGAAATTAATTTCTGAACCAATAAATATTACTTCTTCTCAGCAAGAATCAGAATTTACAGTAGATTTAAAAGAAGAAAAAATCCCTTATACATTAATAGATATTCCAGAGGAAATAGATGATGACCGCAATAATTTAAAGGTCGGTGACAAAATCATATTGATTGTGGAAGATGATACGAATTTCGCTAAAGCGCTATTAAAATACACGCATCAGCAAAAATATAAAGGCATTGTCCTTGTGCGTGGCGACCAAGTATTGGAAGTAGCCGAAAAGTATCAGCCATTAGCCATTTTACTGGATATTCAGCTACCAGTTAAGAATGGTTGGGAAGTAATGGATGAGTTGAAAAACAACAGCAAAACGCGCCATATCCCTGTACACATCATGTCTTCTTTACAAATGAAAAAAGAAAGCTTGATGAAAGGTGCTATTGACTTTATCAATAAACCTGTGGCACTAGAACAGATGGGACAAATTTTCCAAAAAATAGAGGAAGCTTTAAATCGTCATGCGCAAAAAGTGTTGATTGTCGAAGAAAATCCAAAACACGCTGAAGCTCTCTCCTATTTCTTAAACAATTTTGATATCACATCTGAGATAAAAACCAATGTCGAAGACAGCGTGCAGACTTTATTAAATTCAAAAGTCAACTGTGTTATTTTGGATATGGGCCTACCAGACAAAACAGGTTATGCTACATTGGAAGCCATCAAAAGAAATCAAGGTTTAGAAAATTTACCAATAATTATTTTTACGGGTAAAAATCTGTCGCATGCTGAGGAATTAAAAATAAAAAATTATGCCGATTCTGTGGTAATCAAGACAGCGCATTCGTTCCAGCGAATTTTAGATGAGGTCGGACTGTTTCTTCATTTAGTCGAAGAACAAAATGGAGATTCAAAAAATAAAACCAATAAGTTAGGCGCATTAAATGAAGTTTTGCACAACAAGACAATTTTGATTGCCGATGATGACGTGCGTAATATTTTCTCTTTGACCAAAATATTAGAAAAGTACAATGTCAATGTCGTCTCGGCTATGGATGGTAAGGAAGCTCTTGAAAAGCTCAAAAGCAATCCAGATGTTTCTATTGTACTCATGGATATGATGATGCCTGAAATGGATGGCTACGAAACCATTCAAAAAATTAGAGAAATGAACGCTTATAAAAACTTACCGATTATTTCTGTAACGGCTAAAGCAATGACAGGTGATCGGGAGAAATGTATACAGGCTGGTGCTTCAGATTACATTTCAAAACCAGTGGATAAAGATCAACTATTATCCTTGTTGCGTGTTTGGTTATATGAGATATAAATCTAAAAGAAGATGAAAACCGAGAACAGAGATGTGGTCCTAATCATTGATGATGACAACCGCAATACTTTCGCCTTGCAGTTAACATTGAAGGCTAAGGGCTACAAATTTATATCTTCTTCGGATGCCAAAGAAGGTTTGGAATTTTTGACTACTAAACCAAATATTGGCATTGTATTGATGGATATGATGATGCCTGAGATGGATGGCTACCAAGCATTAAAAATCATTCACTCGTCAGAGAAATATCCAAAAGTACCCGTCATTGCAGTTACTGCACAGGCTATGAGTGGTGATCGCGAACGCTGTATTGAAGCGGGTGCTACTGATTATATTGCAAAACCCATTGACGTGGATATTCTGATGAATATCCTTAGAAAATATATGTAAAAATGGAGCTAGATATTATCCGAGATGATGAAATGGAATTGCTTTTGGACGATGTATCGGCATTATACGGTTATGATTTTTCGCAATACAGTAAAGCATCCCTAAAAAGACGCTTGAATAGAATTTGTTTGGTAGACAAGTTTGCAAGTTTTGCAGAATTACGGTACAAAGTAATCAGTGATAAGTCCTATTTGCAGCGCTTCGTAGAAGAGATTACTGTTAATGTGACAGAAATGTTTCGTGATCCCCTATTTTACAAAAAACTTCGCAACGATATTCTTCCAAAATTGGGAACGTATCCGTTTATTCGCATTTGGGTGGCAGGCTGTTCCACTGGTGAAGAGGCATATTCTATCGCAATTCTACTAAAGGAAATCAACCTGTATCACAAAGCATTAATTTATGCAACTGATATTAATCCAACGGTGATTGAGAAGGCTTCGAAAGGAATATTTCAGTTGAGTGTGATGAAACAATATTCTGAAAATTACATTCATTCTGGCGGAACAGTAGATTTTTCCAGCTATTACACGGCAATGTATGACGTGGTAAAATTACAAGAAGATTTGAAAAGTAGAATATTATTTTCGACACACAATCTTGTATCAGACAGTTCATTCAACGAATTTCAGTTAATTATGTGTCGGAATGTATTGATATATTTTGACAAAGATCTTCAAAACAAAGTGTTTGAATTGTTTGACAATAGCTTGCAACCTTTAGGTTATTTAGCTTTAGGTGATAAAGAGACTATACGTTTTTCCTTACTAGAAAAACGGTACAAACAATTTAAAGGTCAAAAGATTTGGCAAAAAATAAGTTAACAATTGCATGCAAACAAAAGTATTATTAATAGGTGGATCCGCAGGTAGTATACCCGTACTATTGCAATTATTGCCCGACATTCATGTCGATATTGGCTTTCCTATTATTATTATTTTGCACCGCAAAGCATATCCGAAAAGTACTTTGCATCAGCTTTTTGAAACATCCACTGCGATGAAGGTGCAGGAAGTGGAAGACAAAACTAAGCTAGAAAATGGCACTATTTACCTTGTGCCAGCAGATTATCATTTACTATTTGAGAACAAGCGGTATATTGCTTTGGATGCTTCCGAAAAAGTAAATTATTCGCGACCATCCATAGACGTCACATTCGAATCTGCTGCACGAGTATTCCACGATACTGCTGCTGCTATTTTACTTTCGGGAGGTAGCCAAGACGGCGTAGAAGGATTGAAAACTATACTTTATCACCACGGAAAGGTAGCCATTCAAGATCCATCAACAGCAGAAGTAAGTTATATGCCGCAGCAAGCTCTAGAGAAGATACCAGAAATTAGCCAACTCCTACCCGAGCATATGGCTACATATATAAATCATTTGAAAAAATAAAGGATCAGCATACCTATGAAAAATAAAACGATACTAGTATTTGATGACGATAAAGCTATTTTAGAAATATTTTCAATAGTGCTCGAAAGCGCAGGATATCACGTAGAAATATCTTCTACGTCACATGATATTATTGAGAAAGTGGCTAAAGTGAAACCAAATTTAGTCATCATGGACAATTGGATACCTGAAATAGGTGGCGTAGAAGCCACTAAGCTTCTAAAAAATCATCCAGATTATAAAGACATTCCAGTAATTTATTGTTCAGCAAATAACGATGTAGAAACACTGGCAAATCGCGCTGGAGCAGAGACTTATTTATCCAAGCCATTTGATTTGGATGAATTGGAAAAAAAGGTTGAACTTACCATCAATTCTATTACCACTTAAAATAATCACACATACATAGGCTTTCCATGAAAGCCATCGGTTTCAAGCAAGAGCTCAATCAATTATTGAGCTCTTTACTTTTATCAATAAATAATTGTTGTTTCAAGAGAAAAGAGCTACTTGGAATAAGTTCAGATTCTTTGACAGACTCATCCACACGAATAATATGAAAGTACGAATCAATATACCTTATGATATTAAAAAAAATTTGAATACTGCTGACAATCAGTTGTCATGTTCAGTTAGTATATTTGAAAACATTAATCAATTAGCTTTATGTTTTCCGTCCAACAAATTGAAGATGCGCACGAAAAAGTAAAATCAGGTGCTGACTTTCCCAAATATATTCAAGCAATTAAGGAATTAGGCGTATTAGCTTTTGAAATTTGGGTTCGTGATAGTCATACGGTGTATATTGGAAACAACGGCTTTCAGACTAAGTCCTCATCAAAATACGAAAAGCTAGAAATCTCTACTCAGGTAGACTTGGAGCAATTTAAAAATTCCCTAAAAATTCATCAAAAAGGGCAAACAGATTATTATACCTTTTGCACGCATTGCGCCGAAACAGGTATTGAGAAATGGATTGTAGATCTGTCCGAAATGACTTGTACCTATTATGACCAATCAAAAAATGCGGTATTGATAGAAACAATTCTTGTTTAATACTATTAAGAAAAACATATTTCTAACACCAAAATTTATCAAAAATATCAATCCATGCGTAAACTTTGCTTATTTATTGCCTGTAGCCTGGACGGCTATATTGCAAAACCTAACGATGACCTAAGTTTTCTAAAATTAGTAGAAAAAAATGGCGAAGATTATGGTTACAATGACTTCATCGCCACCATCGACACGTTAATTATTGGACGTAAAACCTACGATTGGGTAAAGAATAATATAGGCACAACGCATTATGATAATGGTGATCGTGATGTATATGTGATTAGCAGGACTCCGCAAACCAATGTTGGCCAAACATTTTTCTATAGTGAAGATTTAAAAAATCTCATAGTCAGATTAAAATCTCAACCTGGCAAAAATATGTATTGTGATGGCGGTGCTGAAATAATCAATTCCTTGCTTAAGGAAGATTTGATTGATGAAATGACAATTTCAATCGTGCCAATTTTACTTGGAAATGGCATACGATTATTTCAAGATAATAGGCCTGAACAAAATTTAGAATTCATTAGTTCCAAGTCGTTCGATACAGGTCTAGTACAAATTCATTACAAGCGAAAATTGAGCAATTAGCGAATCAAAAATTCACAAGGAAAAGTTATTGACTTGAGGAAATTAGAAAATTAAAATTCTTTATTTGACATGCACTAAAATTTTACAATTTAAGACAACCGTTTGATTATACGATTCTTAGCCACTTCTCACCTTTCGTATCTGTACAGCCGGTATTTTCTTATAAAAAATGAATAAATTCACTTCATAACTATAACTTTTATGATTAGATTATTCAATACGGTTTGCTTAATTGTATTACTCCTAGCAAGTAGCAAAGCTCAACAATCCGAAAAAACAACATTTTTAATTCCTGTTGCAGGCAACTCTTTTGAAATTGGCTACAATAATGGTAAATCAGCTGTGCAGAAAAATAGTGTACAACTTTCTCCAAACTCTAAGAAAGTAAGTACATATTTTAAATTAGCAAATACTGGAAAATTAGTGGTAAAATTAACCGCAAAAACGCTTGATAAAGCCCCTTCCACTGTAGAAATTGCAGTTGGAAAGCAAAAAAGAAAAATTAAGATTGAATCAAAAGATTATCAAACTATTGATTTGGGAACGTATAATATTGCGCAAAGCGGTTACAAAAGTGTTGATTTCCTTTCCTCGACAGGTAAAGTTGATATTGAAGCCGTGCTTTTAGAAGGAGCTGCTACCACAAATGGTGTTATTTACTGCCGTGATGCTGACAACTTCTATTGGACACGCAGAGGTCCTTCGTGCCACTTGGGGTACGGTCCACAGGTTGAAAACACAACGTATTACTACAATGAAATTTTTGTTCCAGAAGGTCAAGACGTAATTGGGACTTATTTTATGGCAAATGGATTTAGTGAAGGCTATTTTGGTATTCAAGTGAACTCTGAAACGGAACGTCGAATTTTATTTTCAGTTTGGAGTCCTTTTCACACAGATGATCCTAATGCCATTCCTGAAGATCAAAAGATCAAACTCTTGAAAAAAGGTCAAAATGTCAACACCGGCGAATTTGGAAACGAAGGCTCAGGTGGTCAAAGTTTTAGACGTTATAATTGGAAATCTGGTGTGACCTACAAATTCTTATTAAAAGGAGAACCTGACGGAAAAGGAAATACAGATTATACAGCTTGGTTTTTTGCACCAGAAATTAACAAATGGGATTTAATTGCAAGTTTCAAGCGTCCTAAAACAAACACCTATTTGAAAGGTTTTCATAGCTTCTTAGAAAACTTCAACCCTAACCAAGGATATTTGACGCGTCAGGTTGAATTCAAAAATCAATGGGTCTATAATGGCGAGTGGCACAAAATGGAACAAGCAAGATTAACAGTAGATGCCACCTACAGACAGGGTAATCGTGTTGATGCAACTGGAGGTAAAACATCGAATGGCTACTTCCTAAAAATGGGTGGTTTTTTTGACGAGGTTGAGCAACCTGCTACGATTTTCAAATTCGAAAATCAACAAGTAGCACCGTCAATTAATTTCGCTGAATTACCCTAGTTTAGCTTGTTTTAAAGTTGCTAAAAAGAGCAGATTTGATTACAAATCTGCTCTTTTAGGTTATAAATATTACAGTAATTAGCTTAAAATTGAAAGTTTGGTCATGTGTTTTTGCTTACGGTTGAGAATTAGAAATACTATTTTCAAAAATAATCAACACAAAAAGAGCCATTTACAACAAAAGTCAAATTTTTATTTGGCTATAATTTGCAATTACAACTAAAAAACCTACCTTTGCATCACTCCAAACAACGAAGGAAACTTCAAGAAAAAGAGTAAGATTCCGTAGCTCAGCTGGTAGAGCAATACACTTTTAATGTATGGGTCCTGGGTTCGAATCCCAGCGGGATCACAAAACAAGCTCAATCGAAAGATTGGGCTTTTTTTTGTACCCTGAAAGGGCGAACCTAGGGGTTCGATTCGAAGAAGGCTCAAGGTATGCGTGCGGGCAAGGTGGGACTGAGCCAATCCCAGCGGGATCACAAAACAAGCTCAATCGAAAGATTGGGCTTTTATTTGTACCCTGAAAGGGCGAACCCACGGGTTCGATTCGAAGAAGGCTCAAGGTATGCGTGCAGGCAAGGTGGGGCTGAGCCAATCGCAGCGGGATCACGAAAAGCTTCACTAACTAGTGAGGCTTTTTTTTGTCCTTGCATTAACTTATAGCCAACTCTCGGATCATGTACAAAACCTGTGGACTAAGCAAATAACTTAGTCAATCTGAATAAGAAAAAATTGATATCACGAACCCCTCTAAACTGACTTCTGAATGCTTTTATTTTTGCATTAAAAGATTCTGC
>Ga0233369_1000070_pt1 | contig 50877 bp, 43 predicted proteins | sample ElkDunMinimDraft_26_FD_191537 | JGI IMG/M metagenome (GOLD analysis project Ga0233369, IMG submission 191537) | Fecal eukaryotic communites from dung pellets of Tule Elk in California, USA - Elk Dung D16 | ecosystem: Host-associated > Mammals > Digestive system > Large intestine > Fecal | place... | reverse complement strand
TTAAAAATGCGCGTAATGTAAATTCACCAGGTCTTGCAGCCCGACCACCTTTACGAATTAATAAATTTATGACACGCTCAATAATATATTTGGAATTGTGGGTGGAGATTTCAACAGAGTTTTCCTTTGTATAGGAATTCGGTCCTACAAATAAGGAAACCAACACCTCATCAATTATCTCTTCTCCTTCTCGGATAGTACCAAAATGAATTGTATGCGATGCTTGTTTTCTTAAATCTTTACCTTTAAAAACAGAATTTACCAAGGTAATAGCATCCGCTCCAGAAACTCGAATTACAGCAATTGCACCTTGTGAACCCGGTGATGTAGCCAATGCTACGATTGTATCTTGTGTGTTTGATGTGCTAAATGACATAGCTACAAAGTTAGGAAAATTTAAAGGGTGTAGAAATTAATTCGAATAAGCGTTACTTACATCCGACAAATTACAAAACTTGTTTAGAGGTCGATTTTTTAAGCTCATATATTTTGTATCAAAAAAATTAAATTTTCTGCTAAGGTTCTATTAAAATATTCGTTTATACAGTATAACCATTATAAACGACATGTCGACATCTTCCGAAATAGCAGTATTGCTAAAAAAATATATTGAGGGATCAATTCTTCCAGTTGAACAACAACTACTAGAAGATAATCTTTCTCATGATCCTTTACTCCGAGAATATGTTGATAAACTATTGCAGGGTGATACGCTTATTAGTGAATATGAGGATTGGCTGGCTGCTAGAAAATTGATGGATGGTCACATGATTGAAAGTATCAAAAGCCAAACTTTCAAGCGTATACACCAAGACAAACAACTACCTGTTGTAGAAGTAACTTCTTCTTCCAGACGTAAATTTATTCACTGGCTACAAATTGCTGCAAGTACCGCAGCAGCTATATGCCTATTTACTGGGTTATGGTATATTTATCAGCAATTAAACACACAAAGCAATTTAACAAGCAGTCGCGTGGATCTTTCTCCAGCAATCAATAATACCACATTAACTTTATCTAATGGTGAGCAAATAGAACTGCGCGGTGATCAACAGGGCATTATGCTAACGGAAGGCCTTAATTACACCGATGGATCAGCCGTTACAAGCTTGAATCTAAATGAGCTCAATAAACTAAACGCTACAATTCATGTTCCTAAAGGCAGCATGTACCGCGTAGTATTAGCTGATGGAAGCCATGTCATCCTTAATGCCATGTCAACGCTAACCTATCCACTTGCATTCAATCAGGACTCACGAGACGTAACACTTTCTGGTGAAGGATATTTTGATATAGTAAAAAAGAATCAAGCAGGTAAACGAATTCCTTTCACCGTACATACTGCGCAGCAAAAAGTCTCCGTTACGGGTACGCAATTTAATATTCGGGCATATGCAGATGAAAAATCAACAATAAGTACACTTGTCGAAGGTGGAATAACAGTAAGTAACGGAAAAAATCAAGTTCATTTAAAACCAAATCAACAAGCAAGTACATCTTATGGTAAAATACAAAAACAAGTAGTGGATGCCTCAGCCTATATCGCTTGGACCAAAGATAAATTTCTCTTTCATGAGACTGAACTAGCAGAAGTGCTTGGCAACATCAACCGATGGTATGATGTAGTTATTCACGATCAAAGCAATCGAGAGGATATGCATTTTTATGGAGAAATTGCTCGCAATAAAAAGTTAAGTGAAGTCTTGAACTTATTGGAAAAAAGTGGGGTAAAATTTAAAATTAAAAAACAAGGTATACAACATCACCTATATGTAATTAAATAATCTAACTATGAGACAAAAAATGAAAACAACGTATTGTTGGTAAAGGCATGGTGCCTATGCCGATAGAAACTGCAGATAAAGTTCTGCAAAAAAACTAAACAAAATAAACCAAAATTTGAGAACTCAACATGATGACACCTATTACTCAGAAGTTTAAGTATAAAGGTTTTCACGAATCTTTATCGAGTTGGATGCTGCCTGTTAAGATGACCATAATGTTCACCTTACTATGCTACTTTCAGGTATCAGCTTTCCATGGATTTGCACAGAATATCACAATAAGAGCCAAAAATACACCGCTCATCAAAGTGATGCAAACTATCCAAGCACAACATGGTATTCCATTTTTACTCAATGGAAAAGATATTTCACAGACAATCCTAAGTGCTGATATTGTAAATACACCATTAGATAAAGCTTTAGACAAACTATTGTCACCCAAGTCTATAGACTGGGAAATGGTCGACGGCACTTTAATCCTAAAGAGAGCTGCTGCTAAATACACAGCTACTAACGATACTAAAACTAATACAGCGAGCCAATCTCGTACCCTTCAAGGGCGCGTGATTGACAAAGAAGGTAATCCTATCGCTGGAGCAATTATCGTAATCGTAGGTACTTCAGCGGGGGTAACTTCAGATAGTCAGGGTAATTTTAGTATAAACGTTACTAGTACACCATCGCGACTACAAATTCGCTATATAGGCTATGAAAATGCTGAATTGATTATAACGAATCAAACAACTGTACAAATCACGTTAACACAAGCAAATGATAGTATGGAGGAAGTAGTCGTAGTTGGCTATGGTACTTTGAAAAAGAAATTGACCACTGGATCTACTATTCAGGTAAAAGGCGATGACCTTACAAAACTCAGTACGCCAAATATTCTAGAAAGTTTGCAAAGTCAAGCTCCCGGAGTGCAAATTACGCAAAATTCGGGAATGCCCGGCGAGAGCTTTAAAGTTACTATTCGTGGATTAGGAACTATAGGAAACTCCTCACCTCTTTATGTTATTGATGGGATTCCAGGAGGAAGTATTGACATGCTTAATCCTTCGGACATTGAAAGTATTGATATCCTAAAAGATGCTGCTTCTGCAGCTATCTATGGCTCACGAGCAGCGAATGGTGTTGTACTTATCACGACCAAACAAGGTAAATCTGGTCGTACGCAGGTTCATTTAGATAATTATGTAGGCTTTCAAAATCCATACAAACTTCCTTCGCTTTTAACAGCAAAAGAATATATGACCATACAAGATGAGCGTCGATTCAATGAAGGTGCTGCACCATACGATTGGGCTTCTCTTATTCCAAAGCAATACCAACAGATTGAAGATGGTACATGGAATGGAACCAACTGGTTAAAAGAAATTAGTAAGGATAATGCTCTTTTACAAAATTTATCGCTTAATATGATGGGCGGCAACGAGCAATCTAAATTTTCGATTGGCTATTCTTTATCCAATAGAGAGGGAATTATGGGGGCACCTGTAGAACCGGATTTTCAACGCCACACCGCTCGTATTAATTCGGAACATGTATTGTATAAAAATGACAGTTTCGATGTCATAAAATTTGGTGAAAATGTAAACTACGCCTATAGTAATCGCTCTGGAATAGGTATTGGAAATATCTATTGGAATGATGTACACAATATGTTGGTTGGCAACCCTCTCCTACCTATTTACGATAGTGAGGGCAATTTTTATGATCATCTGGATAAAGTTAATGACGGATGGATATTTGATGGTGCTACGGCAAATCCGGCGGCCGAAATGTATTACAGACGTGGACAAAATCTTTCAAAAAGTCACAGCCTTTCAGCAAATGCTTATTTGGAGATACAACCAATTGAAGGGTTAAAGTGGCGTACAAATTTTGGTTACCGCATGAGTGCGTCTTCTTACCGTCAGTACACCCCTACATATCAACTTTCAACTACAATTACTAATCCTATTGATGACATTTCACAAAATCAGAGCTTAGGTTACAATTGGGTTTTAGAAAACACGCTGAGCTATGGTTTCCAACCTGTAAATGAACATCAGTTAGATGTTGTCATCGGACAATCAATTGAAAAAGGAGGCTTAGGAGAAGGCTTAAGCGTGACTACAGCAAATTCTTCGTTCCCTGGACAATGGGACAAAGCTTTCGTAGGCAATGGCCAAGGTTACGAAAACTTTATTCCAGCAGTAGGCGGAATGCAATGGCCTGCTGGCAGATTATCTTCTTTCTTTGGACGCGCAAATTACGATATCAAAGAAACATATATGGCATCGTTTACCTTACGTGCGGATGGATCTTCTAATTTTGCACGTGGCAACCGTTGGGGATACTTCCCTTCAGCATCTGCAGGGTGGATTCTATCCAACGAATCGTTTCTACAAGATAATAGCACAATAGATTTCTTCAAGGTAAGAGCCTCTTGGGGTCAGAATGGTAACGCCAGCATAGATCCTTTTCAATATTTAGCGACAATAGCTATAAATCAAAAAAATGGCTATTATTTCGGTGATAATAAAACCTCACTTATACGTGGTGCTTATCCAGATATTTTGCCTAATCCTGATATTAAATGGGAAACCTCCGAACAAATTAATATCGGTTTTGATGCACGATTTGTAAATAATAAATTAAATCTAGTATTTGATTGGTACAAAAAGACGACCAAAGACTGGTTGGTTCAGGCTCCTGTTCTAGCTATCTATGGTACGAGTGCGCCATATATTAATGGTGGAGATGTAGAAAACAAAGGTATCGAGTTTGGCTTAAACTGGAATGATAATGCAGGTGAATTTTCCTACGGTGTAGGAATTAATGGTGCCTTCAATAAAAATAAGGTATTAAGGATTGCAAACTCAGAGGGTATTATTCATGGAGCTTCAGATGTACTGAGTCAGTCTACTAAAGAAATGTATCGTGCACAAGTAAATTACCCCATTGGCTATTTTTACGGCTTTCAAACAGCTGGTATTTTCCAAAACCAACAACAAATTGATGAGCTTCGTGCGCAAGGTCATGGCGTGTTGCCAACATCACAACCTGGAGACGTAATCTTTGTAGATTATAATGGTGATGGACAAATTACAGATTTAGATAAAACAATTATTGGAAATCCACATCCTGACTTTAGTGGAGGTATGAATTTTAATTTTGGCTATAAGGGATTTGATCTAAATCTGACTGCTATTGGTTCTTTTGGTCATCAAATCGCGAAATCATATAGATCTTTTGCAGATAGTCCATTACAAAATTATACGACAGAAATCTTTCAACGCTGGCATGGAGAAGGTACAAGTAATCGTTACCCACGATTGACCAATGGTGCACATCCCAATACTTTAAATATTTCTGATATCTACATCGAAGACGGTGATTTTGTAAAAATACAAAATATCACATTAGGGTATGATTTCAAACGTTTATGGAACAGAGCACCTTTTACACAAGCAAGATTTTATGCTACGGTACAGAACTTAGTAACTTTTACGAACTACAGCGGAATGGATCCAGAAATTGGGTATGGTAATGACAGATCTTGGGTATCTGGAATTGACTTGGGTTTTTACCCACAACCACGTACAGTGATGTTTGGTCTTAACCTTAAATTTTAAAGAGAGATGAAAAAAGCATTTATACTTATGTTATTGGCAGCAAGCCTAAGCTCGTGCGATAACTTCTTAGATACAGAAAGTTTTGACAAAAAGAATACAGGTAATTTTCCCGTAACAGTAGCTGATGCACAAGTTATGCTCACGGGCATATATAACAGCTTGAATGCAGCAGTTACAAATGTACAAAATTCACATTTTTATATGGCTGAACTTGCTTCTGATGATAGATTTGGAGGTGGCGGAGAGAATGACCGTGACATGCAAGGATTAGATCACTTGATGAATACGCAACCTGATCGATTTTTAACATTTTGGACCGCGCGTTATCAAGGTATTTTTCGTGCAAACACTGCATTAGAGACATTAAGCCAAGTTACTGGATGGTCTACTGAAGCTGAATATAATCAAACATTAGGTGAGGTACATTTCTTACGTGCACTTTATTATTTTGAATTATCGCAAATGTTTGGAGAGGTGCCTTTGGTGACTTCATCAATAGTTTCAAATGTACCGAAATCGCCTGCTGAGGAGACGTATGCCGTTATCGCGCAAGACCTTAAGACGGCAATAGAGATCATGCCTAACACGCCATACAATACAGTGACTTCCGGTCACGCGACACGATGGGCTGCACAAGCTTTAATGGCTCGTGTATTTCTATTTTATACAGGCTATTACGCTAAATCAGAGCTACCTCTTTCCGATGGTGGAAGCGTAGGTAAAGCTCAAGTCATAGGATGGTTGGAAGATTGTATCTCTAATAGTGGGCATGGACTTATTGATGACTTCCGTAACCTTTGGCCGTATTCTAATAGAATAACCAAGCCAGATTATGCTTATGCAAAAGATAATAACTTAGAATATGCTGGTGAAGGGCATAAAGAAACAGTTTTCGCTGTAAAATTTGGAACTCTAGCGGATTGGGGTGATACCTATATCTTGGGCTATACCAATCAATTGAATTTACACTCAAGCTTACGTTCCAATAATGGTCAAGCTAACACCTTTCCATTTGGACAAGGCTGGGGTGCTGGTCCGGTGAATACTAAGTTATGGGATGACTGGCGTGCTGCAGAACCAAATGATATACGCCGTGAAGGTTCAATTATAAATGTAGAGACTGATTTATCAGATTATATTTATGGGGCAGACAGCCAAATGGAAGAAACCGGATTTTGGCAGAAAAAATATATAGCCATAACCGCATATGACAATAAAGCTTTAATACCCTCTTATGCCATTCTTGCCGATGGAGCACAAGCTGATTATCAGCTCGCACATACTCAAGACATGGTGTTGATTCGTTTTGCTGATGTATTATTGATGCACTCTGAGTTAACAGAAACAGCCACAAACCTTAACCGGGTACGAGATCGAGCTAAATTACCTGCTATTACTTATTCCTTAGCTGCGCTGAAACGCGAACGCCGTTGGGAGTTGTCATTTGAAGGATTACGTTATTTTGACCTAATGCGCTGGCACGATGCAGCTGATGCTTTAGCAAGTCAAGAAGGGGTAGCTATTAAAAATAAGAATGTCGACACACAGATGATAGGTTTTGGGGGTGGATACAGAGCTAGGTATGAGGCTACAGGAGGATTCTGGGCTATCCCTACATCACAAATCGCACTATCTGATGGTGTGCTTTTACAAAATAAAGGTTGGGGCGAAGCCGCTCACGAATATACTGGATGGTAATTTAAAATCTAAAAACATGAAAAATCGAACAATATATTTTCTATATAGTTTACTCGCATTATTTGTTCTTGCATGTGATCCCCTAGAAGACCGTATGAATATGGGTTCGGCTATTACTGCCGAGGAACTAAAAATCAGCGCGACGCCGTTAATTGTAAATGGAAAAAAAAGTAATAAAGTCATATTGGTAAATAATAGCCCAGTACTATCATCTTGGAATTTTGGGGTAGGTGTTACACAAAAAATGACTGACACCGTGTTGATGGTGGCCACTGGGCAAAGTCAAATATTATTTACAGGACGAAACGCTGATGGTACTACAATTACCAAATCATTAACCGTCGACATCGATGAACTTACCTTTGAAGTGCCTTTAGAGTGGGGCTTTCTTACAGGGGGCTCCGAAAAGACTTGGGTTTGGGATACAGATAAACCTGCAGTATGGGGTAATGGTGGATACAAGGGTAATTTTGGGCCCGCTTGGTGGACATTGCAAGAATCGGATATTAATGGGCAAGCAGCTAATGAGGGTGTAGGTGCTAAAATGATATTTTATCTAAACAATGCTGAACTACACAAAGTGAAATCTAACGGTTCTATAGAAAAGGGTTCCTATAAATTCGAAATGGACAAGCAGGTAATTCTTGAGGACGGAACAGTTTGGGCAAAAGGTAAACTTACTACAAAGGGAGTTACAGTACTCTGTGGCAAATCTCCAGACGAGGGTGGAATACCTGTATACGAATATGATATATTGGTGTTAAATGGAAGCGAGATGATGCTTTCCTATGCGCCGCCAGGTACAAAGGACTGGGCAGCTGCTTATTTTTGGGCTTTTAAAGTACAATAAAAACTTTTTATCTATTGCAAAACAGGGGTACATACACATAGGTTATTGTACCCCTATTTTATGATGCGTAAATCTCATAGCCCAGAGGCAGATGAATCACAAAATCAGAAATAAATGGCTTAATATTCTTGCATAAAGTTTTGAAAAATAGTATATTTATCATAACCAATATAAATCCTACCAATGGAAATGAAAGAAGAACATTTAACTAATCTTAGATTGGGTAGTGAGTCTGCACTATCGTATTTTATGGATTTATACAGTCATAATCTTCATTTTTTCGCTTATAAACTTGTTCGGGACAAAGATATTATTCCTGAAATAATTTCTGAATCTTTTGTTAAGCTCTGGCAAAATCGCACACAGTTTTTCTGCATAGAAGAGCTAAAAAGTTATTTATACGTCGTAGTACGTAATAGCTGTTTAGATCAAGCAAAGAAGGTTCGAGAGCGCTACATTCATGGACAAATGGAGGAAGCCTTTCAAATCCCAAACAGTGAAAATGATATTTTAACAAAAATAATCCATACTGAACTCATCACCCTTCTTGGCGAAGAACTGGAAAAACTCCCTAAACAACAAGCTGAAATCTTTCGTCTCACTATCATTGAAGGTAAAACTACTCATGAAGTATGTGAAGAGTTGCAAACAACAGCTAGTACAGTATACTTCGCTCGTTCAAAAGCTATTACTACCCTGCGCGGTGTATTTTCGAAAAAAAACATCTCTTTCTATCAACTCGCAACACTATTACATTTGTTATAGTATAAATATATGTAAAGTGAATTCTTAATCTAAGTTTCAGTAAAGTATTAATTTCAATTTTTATGTTCTATGAAGAGACTTTAAAAATACTGCTCAAAAATAGGTATTCGAATAATAAGCACCAGTTAAAATCTAAGATGTGACTAGCGTTTGGGATGGAGCAAAGATGGAAACCAATAAAATCATCGTGCAACTAAAAATGATTTGAGGAAATACATCTCCTAAATTACATCAACCTAAAAAACAACCATAACTATCCTGTTCTATTGCTGTTAAAATTTCATGTAAATTATGAGAGTTAGGTTTTGGCTCATAAGTCCCCCACTTCCCCGTTCCACGCATCCAGTAAAGTTTCCATAATTTAGAAGATTTCGCAAATCTTAGTTTCGCATATGGCAACTCTAAAATATTTGTTGGATCATTCCATTGCGGTCTGATTTCAAATAGTAAGGCAGTTTGTCCATCCCAAGAATAACCAAAATCTAATTCTTTACGAACTTCTTCGTTTTTCGGTCTTTTTGCCTCTATGAAGTTCTTTAACTGAACTTCTATCATAGAAATAGGTTCTTTCATTATAAATTTAATATTATTGGATTATTCTTCATTTCATACCAATCGTCCAATACGCTAGCGTTAACAAACGTAGTTTCTGCTTTCGTAACGTTTCCGTATTGTTCGTGAATATGTCCAAAAATGTGGTATTTAGGTTTTACTTGGTGTACCCGTGAAAGCAAATCCTCACACCCTGTACGTTTTCCATAAAAAGTTTGATCCAAAATGCCTACTGGTGGGCCATGAGTAATCAAAACATCTGTATCATTGGGAATTAAATCCCAATGTTTTTTGATATCTGCCCCACGATCACGATTAAAAGCCCAGTTGTTGAACCACGGAGTAATAGGTGATCCCCAAAATTTGAAACCATTAATCACTACACTTGAATCATTCAAATACATTATCCCATCAGGAATTATTCGAGATATTTCATCAAACTCTGCCTGTTCAAAAAGGAAATCATGATTTCCTGCAATAAATATTTTATGCGCGTGATTTTGCTCAACAAACCATTCTAAAAAATCTATCACCTGTTGCTTTGTTCCTAGGCTACTAATATCCCCAGCATGAACAAGAACATCCCCATCAGGAATAATAAGGTCTCGATGTTTACCGTGCGTATCAGATATAGCAATTATTTGCATTTTCAAATTTAAAGAATATTCGCTTTATAACAATAAAAGTTAAGTATCTGTTTATAAATGCGTATTCTATTAAAACAAAGTAGAGAAAGTAATCTATGTGATTTTAAACCAATGACCTCGTTTAAACAAACACCTTAGTATAGCTTTTATTATATCAATAACCGTATAAATATAAGATGTAATACCAAAAGTTTCCAAAATAAAAATTAGTTCAAATAAAGTATATTAACCTGCATTATTTAGGATAGATTTTGGTAATATATCAAATTACTTTGGATTGCTTTAGCAACATATAATAACGGCCAGTTTTAATAGGAGCATTATATTTCCAGAGATTAATTTGAGTAATAAATTAAAGTTACTAGTTAACAAACTCGATAAATTCCAATCCTATTTTCCTTCTTCTGAACTTATATAAAGAATATAATATCAATTAATAAAATCCAAATGTAGATGTAGACAGCAATTTTTGACTTTCTTACAATCAAACCATATTAGAGTTAAACTCTTAAGATGTAATAGAAGCAGCTAGAAATAAAAGACTGCGATCAACTTTATAATTCTACCTAAGAGTAGAATATTTAGAGACATTACTCAATAAATACTTAAAATTGCTCTTGAATCATGCAGTGCAGAACTTTAGGCTTTTTAAGTAAACAAAGTTTAAAAACTTATCATACAAATGGTACTGCAGCTGTTAAAAAAAATCATTTTTTTTCTATCTAAAATAAGATTAAGAAAAGTATTTTAATTATATTTTGAAGTTACTTGCAAGCTATAAATTCAAATGGAAAATTTATAACCTAACTATTTATGTTGTATAAAATCTCAATATACCATCATTTTTACGTACCATTGCAATAACAAATTATCTATTAATATTGAGATATTTTTTTCATATTGCCTATCACGGTCAACAATTTGGTGGATGGCAAAGACAACCGGATGTGTTGAGTATTCAGGAGCTGATTGAAAATGCATTGCTCAAAATATTGAAAACACCAACTACAATATATGGCTGCGGCAGAACGGATAGCCAAGTGAATGCAAGTCAATATTTTTTTCATGCTGATATCGCGGAACATTTTGAATATGATTTATTATTCAGGCTTAATAAAGCACTTCCTAGTGCAATATCAATTTATGAAATCCTGCCAATGGAAGGTACACCTCATGCGAGGTTTGACGCGACACAACGTCAATACGATTATTTTTTACATACATACAAGGATCCTTTCTTAAATATGCAGAGTTCATTGTATCTTCATCCTAATTTAAATTTATCGAAGATGAATGAAGCAGTAAATCTGCTTCCCAAGTATCAAGACTACCGTGCATTTTGTGTACATCCTGATAAAAATGAACATACACTATGCAACGTTTCCCAGGCTAATCTGTACGTTAACTCTGCTGGTGACAGGATACGGTTTAATATATTGAGTAATCGTTTTTTAGGTAAAATGATTCGTATCCTTGTAGGGAAACTAATACTAATTGGAAGAGGGCAATTGTCGGTCTCGGAATTTGAAAATCATCTTATTACAAAAGAAATACCAAAAATTTTAATCCCCGCCTACCCTATAGGTCTTTATTTATCAAAAGTGACTTATCCATACCTAGACATACCAGCACGGACCTCATTAATGTCTCCCATGCAACATACGGAATGGCTCAAGATATAAAAAGGAAAATCTTCTGTAAGAGTGAATCACTATATATAGCAGTAAACCGTAGATAATTGCTATAAAATAACAATACATTATAGCTTTAATTAATGAAGTATCACCCTATTAACTAACTATTATATTATATGACACTATTTTAAAAATTTTGTCACTATAGTTTCTTCAAGTTTTTATCAAATTTTGATATAATGTTTTTCAGCGTATGCTTCTACATTTAAACTGGCTTTAGTTTTTATTAATTTCAGATAGTATAGAAAGTATAGCGCATAGCTGCACGATGTGATTCTAAATTACTACCTGCAAATTATTAGTTAGTTGTCTCAGGTTGAATAAAGTAACAGATAATCTTTGATATGCCAAGAACTGCATAATATATTGCAAAAACTGCCTTGAACAGACTTTTTAGGACATAGAAATTTCATAATCTTATCTCAAGTATAGTATTGTAGTGTAATCCTCTTATATAATAAGTGTTTTCAGCAATGCCAAGGCCAATAAGTTTACGTTAATTAATGAAAATTCATAAGCTTTATAATTAGCAATTATTCACGAATAATACATAAAAATTCGTTTAAATTAACTGATTTTCAGCAGCTATTTTTATCAGCTCAATCATATTTTTAGTTTTAAACTTTTGCAATAGATTTCTACGGTGGGTTTCTACTGTTATAACTGAAATAAATAATTGCTCAGCTATTTCAGCAGAAGTGTTGCCTTGGGCTATAGCTTGAAGAATCTGTTTTTCTCTTTTTGTTATTCGGGGAAGAAAAAAATCTGTAGAGGACGATTTTAAGATAATCTGCTGTACTTCTTTGCTTATGGCCAAATCACCTTTTAAGGCTTTTTCAATTCCTTCTATTATTTCATGTGAATCGGCATTTTTCAAAATATAGCCGTTTCCTCCATTTTCCAAAAACCGAAATATTATACTTCGCTCAGCCTGATTACTAAGTGCAATAACGATAGATTTGGGGGCTTTTTGCTTTATTATTTTACAAACATCTAATCCGTTACCATCACTTAAAACAATATCTAATAAAACAATATCTATATTATTTTCTTGAATAAAATCTATGACAGCAGTACCCTTAGTAAAAGAAAATACATGAAATTTAGCGTCTTTTTCTAACAACGATCTCAACCCCTCTAAAATCATTGGATGGTCATCTACTATAGCTAGCTTAATCATATTTTTATCACACATAACATTCCACATTAATAGTAGTACCTTCTCCCTTATTTGTATTTATCTCTACTGTTCCGTTAATTAGCTGAACCCTATTTTGAATATTTTTCAAACCTAATCCATAAGTGATTACAGATTTATCAAAGCCAATTCCATCATCTTCAATTGTTAAATTTAATAGGTTATCATTTTGGCTAATTTGCACAATAACACTGCTTGCCTGTGCATATTTAGTAATATTACTAATACTCTCTTGTGCAATACGATACAATGTAGTTTGGATTTTAAACGGAATGTTTTCTGACAAATTAAACGCTTCGAACTGAATAGTGAAATGGTTTTGTGTCATGCTTTCACACAATTCTTTGAGAGCAATTTGGAGACCAAGATTTTTTAGCGTTTCAGGCATCAGGTTTCTCGAAATACGGCGCATCTCCATAATAGATTTATCTAATTTTACTAGTACATTTTCTTTTATAGATGAATCAGAAGAAGAAATTGTCATGCGTATATTTGCCAGCATACCTCCTATGCTATCATGTAGATCTTGTGCTATGCGCTGACGTTCCTGCTCTTCACCTTGCAATATTGCCTGTGTAGCTTCATATTTACTTTGATCTTCCATATGTACTAGTTCTTGCGCATAACTAATGCTAATTTGTTCATTTAATTTTTGTTGCTTTTTGTAATTAATAAAGATTAAAAAGGCAATAGTTAAGCTAAGGATAAGCGCAATGACTAAAATGAATATTCTAAGATTCTTATTTTTACTCAAGAGTTCATTTTCTTTTTTCTCCTTTTGCAAATCATTTATTTTTTCTTGTTTATCAGCTGTCTGATGCAAAATTTCCAATTCGTTCATTTTTTCCAATAACTTATTTTGCTGAATGCTATCTCCTAACAGATTGGCTTGCTTCATCCATTGATATGCCTCTTTATATTCACCCAAAACATCGTTAACCGCAGCCAGTTGGAGATACGTAATTCTACGGTTCACGGCTTCTTTATTTAATATTTTTTCGCTTAAAATTTGCTCTAATTGAGCTTTTGCTTTAGGATAATCTTTTTGCATCAGATACACATTGTACATTCTAAAATATAATAGATGTAATAGTTTAATTTGATTACCCTGTTTGGCTAATTGGACGCCTTTACTAAGACTGGCTAATGCATTGGTATAATCTTGAATGGTAGTGTAATACATTGCTTCCTGATAATAATAATTAGGATAAAGTTGTGATTTTTCAAACGGATTTAGAAGCGCTTTTGCCTTGTCTAAATATATTTTTGCTGATTTACTATCAGGTTTATAACAATAGTTACTCACCAAATTAAAGTATACTATCAAATGTACACTGTTTAATTTTTCTGTTTTCTTGAGTTCTTCTAAAGCCTTTTTGTGATAGGCTTCAGCCTTGTCAAATTGACCTACAGACATAAATGTCAATCCAAGTTGGGTGTAGCTATATGCTAACAATTCGACATTATTAGTTTTTTCGCTTAAAGGAATACAATGTTCAGTAAGTGTTTTGACCATATAGTCGTACCCTCTATCTTCTACCTGTATATAAGCATAATTATACCATGCTTTAATTAAAATATCAGTATTTTTTATATCGTTTTCCAGAAGTTTTATAGCATCCTCGTAATACAATTTTGCTTGTGCTTTATCCCCTTGATGAGCATTATAAAATCCTTTATAATATTCTATAATTCCATTTGATAAAGAATTTTTCTGACTAGATGATATTACTTCATCAAGTATTTGTTTACTTTTTAAACTATTCGATTGAGCCCAATACTCTGAAAGTAAAAGCTTATTAGACAAAACAATAGTGTTGTTTTTCGTATTTTCAATAGTGCTATTTAAATGCTGGAGGTAGGCCTGTTCGTCTAAAGGTATAAATTGCTGTGCTTGTAATAATTGACTAAAGAATAGAATAGAAACTAGTAATGAAATACTTCTATACATTATAAAAATAATTAAACCACTAATATCTAAATAAAAAATCTTTCATTCTCAGTTTCTATAAAAAATCATTGTAAACCATTAGAGAAAATATCAAGGTTATCAATGATTGTTTAAACTTCAGTTTTTATAGAAATTTGCTATTCATAATAAAATTGACAAATGATGATGAAAATAAACACGAGAATTGCAGTATTAGCACTAACATCTGTATTAACATTAGGTACAATAACTTCAAGCTGTAGTAAGGATGATAATCAAATGGAAGAACCCCAAAATGGCACTATTGATCCTGCAGTTGGAACTTACAAAGGAAAGTTATCGATAACACCCACCAATCCTGATGAAACATATGAATGGTATGACGCCATTGTAATTGTAACAAAAGAAGGTAGCAACAAATTAAAAGTAACTGCACAATCCGGAAAAGCTTATTCAAAAGTTACTCCTAAGGTTTTTACCGTTGAAACTGGAGCTTTTTTTGGTGAAAACACACAAGATATAGTCACTCTATCAGGTAGCATAGAAGGTTTTTTTCATTATTATGGTTCCAATAAAAATATTTCTGTGATGACAAATAAGCAGGCAGCAACAGAAATAGATTTTGATTTCGACGGAGTTAAGCAATAAATTTGTTTTTTTGTTTTAATAGCCTTTCTTACTTCATTTATATTAGAATATAACAAGAGAACAATTAAAAATACCCAATGTATAGAGCTATCTACCAGTTAGGATAAAATAACGTTAGAGATTAAAAATTGCTTGTAAAAAATGAAATAACAGTAAAATGATTAATTTCATCCATTTTTTACTAATGGGACATTAGGAATAAATGTAGCTGCCTACCTTCATATGTTTTAGCATTATGTCTATCATTGATCTCGATTCTCATAATTTTTATTCTCTATCCAATTTATTTGACCTACTTGATACTATGAACTGTATTAACTATTAATAAACATAATTCATTTGTATAAAAAGAATGGAGTACTTAAGATGGGAAGATTAATTACGATAAACTGTCTAAAAACATGGAAAAATGAAAAAAATAGCAATTATTATAGGTATAGCAGCAATCGTTACTTCTTGTAACAATGCAAACAAACAACAAGTAAATAGTAAATCCCAACTAACTGAAAATTCGGTTAAAGTAAAGCAAGATACAATCGATAACACTCAAAATGCTAATACATTTAACATAGAAAATATTGCATTCTCTACCGCTGAAATTGGTGAATTCCCATTTTTAACACTACCAAAAGGCTTAAAATCAACAAACAAACCTCTTGAAAGAAAATTTGATGTTTGTTTCTTTCCAATCAATGGCGTTATGACTCCATTTGAGGGTCGGATGTATAAGATATTCGTTAGCAATGAATCAGGAAAAGAGTACTCCAAACATTACTTTGAGAAAAGTATGGAGGAATATTTACTTTCAATTGGAGCCGTTAAAATTTATGATGGTGAAATCACCAAAGAAGAATACGATCGTTACAACAAATTAGATCCAAATAAAGGTGCTGATGGTGATATCGGATATACAGGTGAAAATATCAAATTCTTTGTTATTAGAAGTAAAGATATAGGTAACATATATGTACAATTCACATCTAATAATTCGAGCGGTAAAATAAATGTATTGAAACAAGAAGCTTTTCAACAAACTATTACTAGAGTTACTGCAGATGATATTTCAAAAGATCTGAACGAAAATGGAAAGTCAATTTTGTACGTTAATTTTGATGTTGATGAATCAAATATTACTACTGATGGAAAGGAAATTATAACTCAAATTGCAAGAGCACTTCAAAACGATAAAAGTTTAAAAATTTCTATTAATGGTCATACCGACAATACAGGGGATAAATCCCACAATAAAAAGCTATCAACCGACCGGGCTTATGCTGTATTATATGCTCTCGTATCTAATGAGATAGATAAGACGCGATTGACTGCGAAAGGCTATGGTAGTGAAAGACCTTTAGTAGCAAACAATTCCGATGAAAACAAAGCTAAAAACAGAAGGGTTGAGTTGGTAAAAATAAACTAATATGAAAAAGCTGTTTCTACTTATGTAGAGGCAGCTTTTTATATCTGAATATTTTCTTACATGGACAAATTACGTAGGAATACCATTATTTAAACTAAATCATAAAGCCCCCACCGAGTAAAATTGATTTGATAATCCTGTTTAAAAAAATATTCCAACAAAAGCTGCCTACTATTTAGATATACGCCCTAAATTAAAATTTAAGTAATCAGTATTAAATATTTTACTCATTTAAAAAATCCAAAAAAATTAATCGATCAACACCTCACCAAATAGATCCGTATTACGAATATTGTTTAAAGCATCATCAATTACAAGTAAATGATTTTCTTGTAGTGGTATTGAGGCTTTAGCTACCCAATTACTATCTAAATTAAAGAATTCCTCCATGTTGACCTTTTCAGGAATCCATGTTGGATTCTCATCTATTAAGGAATTATTAGAACGCAGAATAGTATATCCCTGCATTTTCAGTTTTATCAAAATGGGATGATTTAGCTTTACAAAGTACATGATTAAGTTTTGCTTAATAACAACTTAAACTTAGCTTTGTTTATACTTTAATGGTGATAATATCCTTAAGTTTCGTAGTATAACAAGGTGAAAGCATCTCTTGACGCATTGTCCATTTCTTTTTACCCTGACAACCTAACCTTATGGTATGCTGCCCGTACTGCCTATTCATGACATCCAAAACTTTCATTAATGCATCATGCCTTTGATCCCGATTATCAAATAGAGTGATCTGCTCGATGTCATCAGGACTAAAATTTGAAACTATTACACCCGCCTTTTTATAGGCATAGCCTTCCTTAAATATTCGCCTCAACGCTACGGTAGCGTATTTAGATAACTCAATAGCAGAATTTGTTGCAAAGGGTAAGTCTAATGTTATTGAGTTCTGATACTGATCTTGCTCTGTTCTAAATCTATTGGTCATCACAAATACAGTGATGGAACTACAAAAGGATTTCTGCTTTCTTAACTTCTCGCTGCACGAAGTAGCAAACGTAGATACACGCTCTTGCACATCCTCAAACTTTGTATAATTCACATCAAAACTACGCGTGCTGGCAATATTCTTTTTGTTCTCCACCTCTTCCAAATCTAAAGTAGGTATTCCTGACAAGTCACGTTTTAACCGTAACCCAACAATAGAGAGATTCTTTTGTACCCACTGATCACTGAGCTGGGTAAAGTCATACGCGTTATCAACTCCAAGCTTGAACAAGCGCTTTGCATGTTGCCTGCCAATTCCCCACACATCTTCAATATCTAACCATTTAAGTGCTTTTTCAATTTGATTAGTTGTACGCATAACATGACATCCTTTAGACAGTTCTGGATATTTCTTTGCAATTCTATTGGCTACTTTTGATAGTGATTTTGTGGGTGCTATCCCCACACTTACCTGAATACCGGTATTATCGAATACTTCCTGACGCATTTTAATACCATACTCCTTCAATTCCAAAAAATCATAGCCATCAAGCTTCATAAAGCACTCATCAATACTGTATATCTCCTGATCAATACAGTAATTTGAAAGTGTTTGCATGACCCTATTGCTCATGTCACCATACAAGGCAAAATTTGCGGAAAATACTTGAACATTATGCTTTTTAAATAATTCAGTATACTGAAAAGCTGGAGCTCCCATGGGGATACCGCAATCCTTAGCTTCATTACTACGCGCTATCACACAACCATCATTATTGGATAAAACCACAATGGGTAAGCCGATCAGGTCGGGCCGAAATACACGCTCACAAGAAGCGTAGAAATTATTACAGTCAATTAGTGCATACATAGCTAAAATGCTTTAATAACATGAGTCACCACACCCCAGACAATAAAATCATTATCCTTGGTAACCCGTATAGGCGAGTAATCCTCATTTTCAGGCATCAAGATAATTTCATCTTTTCGAATTAAAAGACGTTTCGCTGTAAATTCACCATCAATAAAACATATAGCAATACAGCCATCGGTAGGCTTAATACTTTTATCAATTACCATGATATCTCCATCATCAATACCTGCATTTTTCATGGATACTCCACGCACACGACCATAGTAAGTAGATAGTGGATGTTTAACAATTTCTTTGTTGAGATCTATTTTAGTATCCTCAAAATCTAAGGCAGGACTTGGGAAGCCTGCACTAATTCCACTTTCTATATAAGGAAGAAATAAAGATTTAGGAATGTCTACTGTATATAACTCAATTTTCATTCTGCAATTTTACTAAAAATATTAGCAAATCGAGTGACAAAAAATGAAATTGATAATTATGAATAAATTAACCGCGATATTCAATAGTTAAAACAAGGTGTTCTCTACGGGCATATCCTTACCTAATGGGGGTAAACCATCCCATTTAAATGGATCGTAACGATGCTTATTATCAGGTCTATTAGGATACCCTCTTAATGTATATACGGGATGATAAATTAAATCATTTGGATTTATTTCATAATGAAATATGGCATGCATATCATCTTCCGATAAATTATCCGATAGCCATAGCTTTTCTAAATCTTCCGGCAAAAACAAGGGCATACGGTGTTTATTAGGACCATCGTTATGTATTTTTGACATCACATCATTTGCAGCTCGTGTCAACATACCAAAGCTGCCGACTTTCTCTATTACACCATCCTTATCAAGGGTTTCATGCCATTGATAAAGACCAGGCAGATAAAAAATATCACGGTCTTTCTCTGCAATGTAGTAAGGTACTTTCTTCTTCCAGCCACTAATCTTACGGTGTTCATAGGTTCCCGATACAGGAATTAAGCAACGTTGATTACGAAGTCTATACCAAAATGATTTCTTATCATCCAAAATACGTTCACTGCGTGCATTAACCATACTGCGTCTTCTGTCATCCTGCAGTTTTTGATCCTGAATATAGGTTGGTAATACACCCCATTCCATTTCTAGCAGTGCTATTCCTTCCCCTCCCTTATCCTTCATAATAATTGGATAATCAGGAAAAGTTATTGCTTGAACATTTTCGAAATAGTCGTAGTTATACTCTTTCTTTTTACGCTCATCCCTTATTTTAGGATAAGATTTTTTTACAAGCTCAATGTCCGTATGTAATGAAATATCCCAACACATAAATCAGATTTTAGGTAATTATTTTATTAAATCGTAAGCATTCACTTTTTTTCGAACTCCAGCACTTTCAATAATAGCTTTTACACGCCCATATTCTAAAGTAAATAAGATATCAATTTTGTCTGTTCTTTTAAACCTAGTATTACAACGTAAATAATTAACGATTTTAGAATTATAATGTTTTAACATACGTTTTTCCCAATCTAAATTCTTTATTTTATTAAGGAAAATACGGTAACCAGAATTCGCTTTAAGAAGTTTTTCTATTTTTTCAAAATCATCTGGAATATGTAAGGCCTTTCCTTCTTTTACATCCAATTCAAGGGCATGTACCAATGCATGATTTTTATTTTCATAGGCGGATATCAAAAAACCTTTACCTTGATTTACACCTGGCCATTCAAACTTCTGCAACACAAAATCACTATAACCGCGCGCAAATAAATCCTGGTAAAATTTAAGTGTTATTTGTTCAAATGGTATGTATGGCATTACTATCTAAATTAATCAAAAAAATTTAATAAATAATTTCTATTACTAACGCATATAAGTTGAAACAACATCTAAAGTCAAACATATATATTAAATAAAATTTGTTCGTATTTATGACTGTATATATAAATAATACGTTGTCATATAAATCATTAGATTACCCAAATTCACAACTTTTGCAAGCGCTAACCAAACTAATAAAAAATTAATGTTTTAAAAAAAATACATTTAATAGCTTTTATACCTATATAATTTGAATTATATTTATCCTGCTAGCCAGATTTAAATTGAATAGTTCAACCTAAAATAATCTAAAAGATCTTATTAATTATTAAAAAGAACATCTGGGAGATCCCTATATTTTCCAATTTAGTATAATGCCCATTAGACAATCATAATAAAATAATATATATACATATATGAATTATATCCCCTCCGTGACACGCTACAAAAATATGCAGTATAGGAAATGTGGTAATAGTGGACTTAAATTACCCGCACTCTCACTTGGTTTATGGCATAATTTCGGTCATGTTAATAATTTTCAGACCAGTAAAAATCTAATTTTTACTGCATTTGATTATGGAATTACACATTTTGATTTAGCAAACAATTATGGTCCTCCACCAGGATCAGCAGAAGAAAATTTTGGACGAATTCTTAAACATGAATTTTCATCTTTAAGAGATGAATTAATCATATCAACAAAAGCTGGCTATACTATGTGGGAAGGTCCTTATGGAGATTGGGGGTCAAAAAAATATTTAATATCTAGTCTCGATCAAAGTTTAAAAAGATTACAGCTTGATTATGTTGATATATTTTATCACCATCGTTTTGATCCTGAAACACCGTTGGAAGAAACCATGGCGGCTCTTGATTTAATAGTGAGACAGGGAAAAGCTTTATATATAGGTATTTCTAATTACTCAGGAGAACAGACAATACGAGCTAATGAGATTTTGAAAAAGTTAGGAACACCTTGTATTATAAATCAACCCAAATACTCTATGTTTGAACGTGAACCAGAGAAAGACTTGATAAATGTATTAGATAGTGAAGGTATTGGATGCATTCCTTTTTCACCGCTTGCTCAAGGATTACTTACTGATAAATATCTAAATGGTATTCCTTCAGACTCTAGAGTGGCTACGAGTGGTATTTTTTTAAATGAGCAAAGTATCACGGAGGATAAATTAAAAAAAATAAGACTTTTAAATGAATTAGCCTTAGGTCGAGGACAAAAGCTTGCACACATGGCATTAGCATGGCTATATAGAGATCCACGAATTACATCTATACTTGTTGGATCAAGTAAGCCGGAGCAAATAACAGACTCACTTAAAGCATTAAATAACTTTGATTTTAACGAAAGCGAATTAGAAGAGATAAATAAAATATTAAACTGCTGATTTGACAAAATGTAAATTTAATATATAATTGATCAGTTTCTTTAAAACTAAAAAACTGATCAATTATAAAATTTGAAAAAAATATTAATACATACGCAGCATCCTATTGCTCTTCGCAATACTGGTGGTGTAGCAAATACTAAGAGTCATTGATAATAGTAGCCGCACAGAGGTATTTACAAATTTTTCCCAAAATAATTATCGTTTCTCAATACAAACTTTAAACCTAACAAGGTATTTACAATCTAATACTTTTGATTTGACTATTTTTGCAATTAAGTATTATCCAATTGAATATGCATTATATAAAAACACTCATATTTGTCATTGCATTATTGCCGTCATTTTTACTTGCGGACACGTATCCTGAAGTTATTTTTGATAATAGTATCGTAAAAGGTTCCTATGCTAAAAGTCAGGTTTCCTACTCAGGGCAAAGTTGGGTCGAGAATGTCAATAAGCATTTATTGGTATCAGATTCATTGTTTTTTACACCAGGAAATTCTCTATCTTTAAAGTATCTTTCGAATGCTAACGGTGATTGGGAAACTTATATTAATTATAGCAGACAAAAGTATAATTATACGGTTGATGATTCAGATGTATTAAATCTGAGAATAAATATACAATCCAATAAAACTACTGTAAAAGATTTACCTAAAATATTTATTAGACAGCATCATGCATCCACGGATACACTTTCGTTGGAACCATTTATAGCTAAAATCGAGCATAATCAATGGATTCATATACGTATTCCAGTTAAGAATTTTAAAATTTCAAATTACCAAACCCCTATTTTGGGAATTGGCTTCGCCCAACATGCTGCTTCTAATAATTATCATCATATATTTGTTGATCAAATCGAATTTTTGCCAAATAAGTATTCTGAAATCCCCTTACAATCTGGTGCTATTCTAAGTTCTGTCAAAGGGTATGATAAATCTGTTCATTTAAGCTGGCAACTTCCATTAACGCCGAGTATCCGCTATATAAAAATATATCGTTCACAAGACGGAAAAACATTCAATCCAGTAAGTATTAGACCAATCCACATGCAATCATGTTTGGATATTGTGCCATTAGTTGGACAAAAATATTTTTACAAAATTGCTTGGGTTGATTACAATTACAAAGAGTCTCCTACCTCAGCTGTAAAAGAAGTTGAGACAACAGCCTTGGATGACAAAGAAATCCTTAAGCTTGTTCAATTGGCTAACGTAAATTATCTTGTTGAAAATTTTGATATCAACAGTGGTATGTATATGCCTTTCAGGTCAAAAAATAAAGTAGTAGTTTCTACAAAAGAATCTGCTGGGGCTATTCTTTCCCTAATCGTAGGGGTTGAAAATGAATTTGTAAAACGTCAAACTGCGTTAAATAGAATTTCTAAAGTTGCATTCTTTTTATTAAAGTCCCAAACTAAAAATGGTTTTTTTGCTTCTTACTATGATGCTCGAAAAGGTATTCCAGAATATAGAAATGATAAAGCAATCTATGATGTAGAGGCGACAGGATCCATCATTGAGGCATTACTAATAGCCAGAGAATACTTTAATGAAAACAATGAAGCAGAGAGTGATTTACGTAAACGTATAACACAGCTATACCAACAAGTAAATTGGACCGCGATTAAACATGACGAAGTATTCTTGAAATCCAAGCTTTCATTAGTAGATGAAAAAAATGATAAGGACAAACCACTATCCGGCATTGAGAATGCAATTAACACCTATTTGTTAGCTATTGGCCATTCGAAATACGCTATTCCATCCTCAAGTTATTTTGATGCTGTATATAATAGATTCGAAAAAATAAAGCAAGATACTACACAGTCAATAAATCCATACTTCTATAATGAATCCATTATTCAAGACGAATTTCATGCTTTACAAACAAAACAAAGAATAGATACTACAGTACAAATTTCTGTATTAAATCCTACTACACTTTATGGCGTGTATTTACCTTTTGGTAAACTTAATCACAGTCTATTAGACTTATATAAGCCTTTTCTAACTATACGACCATCGATTATCAATGATTCATTAATTAATTGGAATGAGACACTCCATAATTATTTGCATTATGTAAAACGCAGAGATAACGAGATAGGTTTAGGTGCAAGTAATAGTGATATATGGGGTTTTTACAAAAACAAAGACAGTGTCTCTGAATATAAGATAAATCCCGCTATTGGCCCCTCCTCTATCAGTATTGATAAGACCATTGGTACTAAAGCTCTAATAAATCTTTACAAGCAATATGGAAACATTTTATTTACCGAATATGGATTTCGTTCATGGCTTGATTTACAAAATGATGATGTTTCGGATGAATATATCTCGGCCAACCAAGTTGCAATTGCCGTCATGATTGAAAATGCCAACACGGGTCTGATATGGAATTTATATGAAAAAATTCCAGAACTAAAATCCGCTCGTGAAGCTTTATTCAGTAAGGGTAAATAATGAAGGAAAAATAATTATCTTAGTAAAATACATAACAGTTATATTTTATACATGAAAAAATTACTAGTACTCTCTTTTTTAGCTGGCGTATTTACGCTCAATGCATGTAAGCAACAACAGTTAACTATTCTCCCTGGTGCAGTAGTAAGTAAAGATGGAACAGACGATGGTTTGAAAAACGTGAAAACTGAATTTAATGATGCATCTAGAACAGATGAAGGCATTAAGTTTTCGTTATCCTCAGACGTATTGTTTCCAACTAACTCATCATACTTGACAGAGAAAGCTAAAACTGAGCTTAATAAACTAGTTAAAATATTGAACCAAGATAGAAGTAAGAAAATTCGTGTTGATGGTCATACTGATGCAACAGGTGAGGTAAATTATAATATCTGGTTGTCAGAAAAGAGAGCTGCTTCAGTTAAAAAATATTTGGAAGATGGTGGAGTAACGGGTAGTCGAATTACGACTAAAGGATTAGGTCCAAATAAACCAATCGCTGATAATAAAACAGCAGACGGCCGCCAAAAAAATAGACGTGTAGAAATTATAATTTTAAATTAGTTTTCAAATTCATATATAATACGAGACGCCCAACAAATAATATTGTTGGGCGTCTCGTATTTAAAAATTTTAAACTTATTGCTTTAAAGCATCCAATTTATCCTGAACAGCTTTTGCTTTATCCTCTACTTGCAAGAAATCATATACACTTTTCAATCCACGCAATGCACTTTCATTATTTGATTCTAATTCAACAACTTTACTAAAGTACGCTTCAGCAGGTTTAATTTTCTCCTTCAACGCATTCACTTTCGTATTATATTGATTATTTGTCAAAGCTTTATCTGCATTAATCTCACTAAGTTCATCTTTTATAATATTTACTAAAGTCACTCCTGCATTAATATTCGCATCAACATAAGAAGGATCAATTTCTATAGCTTTTTTGTAAGCTTCCAATGCTTTCTCTGAATTCTTTAAAGATGATTCTGCTATGCCTAAATAAAAATACAATGTTTTATTTGTAGGCTCTTTAGCAATTTGTGAATTTAATTCATCTAAAATACCTGTAGTGTTACCCAATGCAATATTGTAATTTATATTTTGATTTGCTATCTCATTATCTTCTGGATACATTTTTGCTGCCATACCAGCATATTTGATTGCATTGGTAGTGTCATTCAATGACAAATACAAATTAGGAATATCTTTTACAATTTTTTTATGTTCAGAATAGTCTTTTCTGTCAATTAATGCTAAATACTTTTCTAATCCTTTTTGAAAATCTTGACTCTGAACAGCAGCGATACCAGCATAATAAGTCAAAGTTGTATCACCTGGCATATAATTTAATGCGTCATTGAATGAAGCATATGCTCCCGTGAAATCTTGTTTTTCCCAAGCTGCAACACCTTTGTTAAAACTGAAAGCATATAAATTATGCTCACTGTTTTTAATATTTTCCTCTTGCTTTTTATCTTTATCTAAACTTTTTGCTGTAGCAATAGCCTGTTTGGCTAAATTAATTTGCTCTTCATTATTATTATCAGCACCAATATTTCCATATACTAACGAATATATTGTCCAAGCTTCTGCTGACTCCTTTGTTTTTTCATGCACAACAGCTGCATCAATTGCTTCCTTTGCAGTGTTTATATAAGAAGTTCCTAACTGTGGAGTACCAGCTTGCTTAACTTCAAAATATTTTTGAAAGTTTGTTTGAGCCTTTTTTACATTTCCTGTTTGAGCAAATAATGAACCTGCCGAAACGAATATGGCTGAAAAAATAAGTCCTTTTTTAATGTTCATATGTTTAGTATTTAATTATTCGAAATTTGATTTAAAAGCGTTTTAACGCGATCTAATTGTTCTTGATCATCAGATGTTTCGTAAAACAAAGAAAGTCCTTTCAATGCATTCTCAGCATAAGGGCGAATACCATTTGCTTTTAATAAATAATTTTGTGCAGAATACTGTGCCTCTAAATTATCTCTGTTCGCTAAAAATTCATTTAAATGTATTAATCCCAATGCTAAATTTGCATCATAGTTGCTATCATCCAAATCTAAAACTTTTTCATAATATTTTTTAGCTTCTGCAGTATTACCTACGTTGTCATTTGCAAAACCTGCCAAGTAATACAAATCCAGATTATCTGGTTCGTATTTAATAGCTTCCGCAATTATTGGCGTAATGGCCTGATACGTTTTATTCTCTGCAAATGCATCAATTAATAAAAATAGAATTGTTTTGTCGTCTGGATAAATCTCGCGTGCCTTTTGCAAAGTACTCAGATAGTTCTGATTATCGTTATTCGATTTATACAGTTTTGCAAGCGAGATGTAGGTTAATGGCTCAACCTCTTCTCCAACTACTAGCTTTTTATAATAATTGATTGCTTCTTCTGTCTTGCCAGCCTCAGCAGATAAAAAAGCTAAATTACGCAACACATCTTCAGACTGTGAACCTAATCGTTCGACTTCCAAAAAGCTCTTGTACGCATTTTCATATTCTTTTTTCTCCACTTCCTTATTTGCCTTATAAATATAGGCAGCAAGTAAGTTTTGATTGACGTAATTCAACTCGTTTTCGTAGTTGTGGTAATCTTTCTGACGAATACGGGTAAGCGCATCTTTTGTTACGTCTATATGATCTTTATCTCCTTTGATTTTACGGGTTGAGTCTGCATATGCCAAAGAGCTATAAACCATTGCACGCAAAATATTATTCTTTCTGGACGAAGAATCTCTCTTAGTTTTATAAGCGGCATCAATAAATTTTTTGGCATTTTCCAATTCCTTTATATCACCTTTGATAGTATACCGTGCAAAACTGTTGGAGCTCTCTTTATAATTAGATTGCGCAACAACAGTTGTGCCTAAGCATACAAATAATAATGAAGCGGTAAGTGCTCTCATATTTTTATTTATTCTTCTGAGTCAGTATTATTTTCTTGATCTACAGTTGAATCTTCAGTGCCTTCTATTTCCTCTATTTCTTCTTCCTCTTCACGCGCTACTTTAGTAATTGATGCGATTTCATCATTCTCTTTTAATGTAATCAAACGAACACCTTGTGTTGCACGTCCCATCACACGTAATGTGTCTACACCAATTCTAATTACAATACCAGACTTATTGATAATCATTAAATCATCATTATCAGTCACTCCTTTTATTGCAACTAATTCACCTGTTTTCTCCGTAACACTAATTGTTTTTACTCCTTTACCACCACGGTTTGTAATGCGGTAATCGTCGATATCAGTACGTTTACCGTAACCTTTCTCTGAAACAACTAATACAGATACTTCCGAACTATCAACACTAATCATGCCAACTACTTCGTCTTTTTCATTCGCAAGTGTAATACCACGCACACCAGTTGCTGTACGTCCCATTGGTCTTACCGTTGATTCATTGAATCGGATTGCTCGACCAGAGCGCAATGCCATTACAATTTCACTTGTTCCGCTAGTCAAACATGCTTCAATCAATTGGTCACCTTCATTGATGTTTATCGCGTTAATACCATTTGCACGTGGACGTGAATAAGCCTCCAATGAAGTTTTCTTAATAGTACCTTGCTTAGTACACATGATGATAAAGTTGTTTTCCAAGTATTCTTGGTCTTTCAAGTTTTTCACCAAAATGTAGGCTTTAATTTTTTCTTCTTTCGGAATATTGATAATGTTCTGCAATGCACGACCTCTTGAAGTACGACTTCCTTCCGGAATTTCAAATGCACGTAACCAGAAACAGCGTCCCGATTCGGTGAACAACAACATGTAGTTATGTGCTGTAGCCGTAATAATATGCTCTGTAAAGTCTTCGTCACGTGTATTAGATCCGATCGACCCCTTACCACCGCGACCTTGACGTTTGTATTCAGATAATGGTGTACGTTTTACGTAACTATTGTGTGAGATAGTGATAACGATTTCCTCATCATCGATGAAATCTTCCATTGTCATATCTTCAGCTGAATGCACTACAGTAGAACGACGCTCATCACCGTATTTATCTTTAATCTCGATTAATTCATCTTTGATGATTTTGTAACGTAAACTTTCATCAGCTAGTATCTGCTTCAAGTATTCAATTGTTTTCATCAATTCAGCGTATTCGTCTTTGATTTTATCACGTTCTAGTCCTGTTAGACGACGTAATGTCATATCTAAGATCGCACGAGCCTGAATGTCTGTAAGACCGAATTTTTCCATTAAGCCGACGCGAGCTTCTTCTGGTGTTTCCGAATTACGAATCAATTTGATCACTTCATCCAAATGATCTAACGCGATTAAATATCCTTCTAAGATATGTGCGCGCTTCTCTGCTTCGGATAATTCATACTTTGTACGGCGAACGATAACATCATGGCGATGCTCAACAAAAACCTCGATCATGTCCTTCAAGTTCATCATCATAGGTCTGCCTTTAACAAGAGCAATATTATTTACCGAAAACGAGGTTTGAAGCGAAGTATGTTTGAAAAGATTATTTAAAACGACATTCGCATTTGCGTCGCGTTTTACTTCGTAAATGATACGTACATCTTTAGCTGATTCGTCACGAATTTCTGAGATACCTTCCAGTTTTTTCTCATTTACTAATTCAGCTGTACGTTTAATCATATCTGCCTTATTCACCAAATAAGGAATTTCCGTCACAACGATTATTTCGCGACCAGCTTTAGTCGTTTCGATTTCTGCCTTTGCACGCATTACAATACGTCCACGACCAGTTTCGAATGCTTCACGGACACCATGGTGACCGTAGATTAAACCACCTGTTGGGAAATCAGGAGCCTTTATATGTTGCATCAATTCAGAGATTTCAATATCTCTGTTATCTATATATGCAATCGTACCATTTAATACCTCAGTTAAATTATGCGGTGCCATATTAGTGGCCATACCTACAGCAATACCTGATGCACCATTCACTAGTAAATTAGGAATACGTGTTGGTAGAACAGTAGGCTCTTTCAATGAGTCGTCAAAGTTAAATTGAAAGTCAACTGTATCTTTATTAATATCAGCTAACATTTCTTCAGCAATTTTGCGAAGGCGTGCCTCAGTATAACGCATAGCAGCTGGAGGATCCCCATCCAACGAGCCATAGTTACCCTGACCATCAACCATCGGATAACGCATAGACCAATCCTGAGCCATACGTACCATAGCATCGTACACAGAAGAGTCACCATGAGGGTGATATTTACCCATTACGTCACCCACGATACGCGCCGATTTTTTGAACGGCTTGCCTGAAGTTACGCCTAACTCTTCCATACCGTACAAGATACGTCTATGTACGGGTTTCAGACCGTCTCTCGCATCTGGTAATGCACGAGAAACAATTACGGACATCGAATAATCGATGTACGCAGATTTCATCTGGTCTTCAATATTGATTTTCACGATCCTGTCGTTAGCAGGAACTAAATTATTTTCATTTTCTGTTTCTTCAGCCATATTTTAAATAGGAATCTGTAAACTAATTTTATGCTACGAATTATTACAATACGATACCTTGCGAAGGTACAATTTTTTATCGACAAAAAGGTGATTTGAGCGAATTAAACTTAGCATTTATTACATGGTTTGTAGTTCAAATTTACAGGCATAAATCTATGAAATTTAAAAGATTATGAAGTATCATTCTATTAAGCTTAGAGATCATTTTGATATTTAAATTTTACAAAAAAGTAATAAATGATGAATATTTTACAAAGAATACTATTTTATTTTGCTAATAAATCAAAAAAGCTGTTATATTTGCCTGAAAAATTAAAGCAAACACAAACAACAATGAAACATAATTTTGGAGCAGGGCCATGTATATTACCTCAAGAGGTATTTCAAGAGGCTGCAAAAGCAGTTCTTGAATTCAATAATACAGGGTTATCGATATTAGAAATCTCTCACCGTTCTAAGGAGTTTGAAGAGGTTGTAGCAGAGACGGAGAGTTTAGTTCGTGAATTATTAAATGTTCCAGAAAATTACTCCGTGCTATTTTTGCAAGGTGGAGCTAGCCAACAATTTGCGATGATCCCAATGAACCTTTTACCTGAAGGTGGTAAAGCGGCTTATTTGGATACTGGTGTTTGGGCGAGCAAAGCGGCTAAAGAAGCAAAAAACTTTGGGCAAATCGAAATCGTAGCGTCTTCAAAAGATAGCAACTATACATACATCCCTAAGGATTTCGAAATTCCTGCGGATGCAACATACTTCCATTACACTTCAAATAACACAATCTACGGTACAGAAATTTTTGAAAAGCCAAAAACTTCTATCCCTACTGTGGTAGATATGTCATCTGATATATTGAGTAGAGAAATCAATGTCGCAGATTTTGATTTGATCTATGCAGGTGCTCAAAAAAATATGGGTCCTGCTGGTGTTACTCTTGTAATTGTTAAAAATGATTTATTAGGAAAATCAGGTCGTACAGTTCCTAGTATTTTCAATTACTACGAGCATATCAAAGCAGGTTCAATGTATAACACCCCTCCTGTTTATTCAATCTTTGTTTCTATGTTGAATTTACGTTGGTTGAAAGCTAAAGGTGGTATCAAAACTATTGAGCAAGAGAATATCATCAAAGCACGTACATTGTACGATGAAATAGAAAGAAATCCTTTCTTCAAGGGTACAGCGGCAGTAGAAGATCGCTCAAGAATGAACATTACTTTTGTAATGGACACTCCAGAATTAGAAGCGGAATTCTTAGCTTTGGCAAAAGAACGTAATTTAATCGGTATCAAAGGCCACCGCTCAGTAGGTGGTTTCAGAGCTTCTGTGTACAATGCTTTGACAATTACATCTATCAATGCTTTGGTAGACGCTATGCGTGAGTTTGAGGAAAGTCATAATTAAAAAAAATACTATAAATGAAAATATTAGCCAATGATGGGATTGATCCTATCGGTAAAATTATATTACAAAATGCTGGTTTCACTGTGGATACAGAACACATTCCACAAGCAGAGTTAGCAGAAAGATTAAACGAATACGATGCTATCACGGTACGTAGTGCAACGAAAGTTCGCAAAGAATTAATCGACGCTTGTCCAAATATCAAAGCTATCGGACGTGGTGGTGTAGGTATGGACAATATTGATGTAGATTACGCACGTTCCAAAGGTATTGCTGTTGTAAATACACCTGCTGCTTCATCACATTCTGTTGCAGAATTGGTGTTTGCTCACTTATTAACTGGCGTACGTTTCTTGCACGATTCAAACCGCAAAATGCCTGTAGATGGCAATGTGAATTTTGCAGGTTTGAAAAAACTTTACGCTGCTGGTGTTGAGCTGAAAGGTAAAACATTAGGTGTTGTAGGTTTTGGTCGTATCGGTCGCGAGACTGCTAAAATTGCTTTAGGAGTCGGTATGGATGTCGTATATTACGATTTATTCGAAGGACCTAAAGCGTTGACACTAGATTTTTCAGGAAATGTTTCTGTTGATATTCCCGTAAAACAAGTGGAATTAAAAGATTTATTCGCTGCTTCTGATTTTATATCTGTTCACGTTCCTTTCTTAGAAAAACCAGTTATTGGTAAAGAAGAATTCGAATTATTAAAAGATGGCGTAGGTCTTGTTAATGCTTCTCGTGGTGGTGTGATTGACGAGTTGGAATTAATTAATGCTTTGAACTCAGGTAAAGTTGCTTTTGCAGGTTTAGATGTATTTGATGATGAGCCAAATCCACGTATCGATTTATTGAAACATCCGAAAGTATCTTTGACACCGCATATCGGTGCTGCAACGAACGAAGCGCAAGAGCGTATCGGCGAAGAGTTAGCACAATTGCTTATTGAAAACCTGAAGAAGTAATTCTTCCGCATAAAACATATGCGGCACAAGCGCTTTTTTAAGCATTTTGTGCCGCATTTTTGTATATGTATATTTGTGAAATTTATTTTAACGTAGCTAAAAATATTTACTAATTATAACATGAAAGTTTTAAAATTTGGTGGTACTTCAGTAGGAAGTGCAGCACGCATCAAAGGGTTGCTGGATATCGTAAACCCAAATGAGCGTCAAATCGTAGTATTATCTGCGGTTTCGGGCACTACAAATGCCTTAGTAGAGATTTCTCAAGCATTCTCAGATAGAGATAAATCTAAGGCTTTAGATTTAATTAAAGCACATAAAGATAAATACGAAGATTTAATAAAAGAACTTTTTGCATCAGCAGAAGGTTTACAAAAAGGTAAAGAGCTCATCGATTATCACTTCAATTTAATAGCTGATTTTGGTAACCATGATGTCTTCACTCCTACGGAAGAAAAGAATATTTTGGCGCAAGGCGAATTGCTTTCAACTACTTTATGGCATTTGTATTTGTCTGAAATCAATATTCCTTCTGTGTTATTGCCAGCATTAGATTTTATGAAAATCGATGATGACAATGAGCCAATTGTAGAGTACATTACAGAAAAGTTAACACCATTTTTGGAGCAAAATTCTGAGAATAAATTATTCATTACACAAGGATTCATTTGTAGAAATTCATTCGGTGAGATTGATAATTTACGTCGCGGTGGTTCAGATTATACAGCATCGTTGATTGGCGCAGCTATCAAAGCCGATGAAGTTCAAATTTGGACCGACATTGATGGTATGCATAACAACGACCCTCGTATAGTGACAGGAACAAAACCAATTGCAAATTTGAGTTTTGATGAAGCTGCTGAGTTAGCTTATTTCGGAGCAAAGATTTTACATCCACAATCAGTATTTCCAGCACAAAAATACAATGTTCCAGTTCGTTTGTTAAACACAATGGATCCAACAGCACAAGGAACTTTAATTTCTAAAAATGGAGCAGAGAAAGGTTCTATTCGTGCAATTGCGGCCAAAGATGGCATCACAGCTATCCACATCCACTCTTCGCGTATGTTGTTAGCTTATGGTTTCTTGCGTAAAGTTTTCGAAATTTTCGAACGTTATAAAACACCAATCGATATGATCACAACTTCAGAAGTTGCCGTTTCTCTATCCATTGATGACACGAGCAATTTGTTGGAAATCATTAAAGAAGTAGAATTGTTTGGTAAAGTTGGTGTTGATGAAGGTCAGACTATAATATGTGTAGTTGGGGATTTTGGAGCAAATACGCATGGTTATGCAGCACGTGTATTAGACGCAGTAAAACATCTTCCAATCAGAATGATTTCATATGGCGGATCAGATTATAATGTTTCCATTTTATTGGACACAAAACATAAAACCGAAGCATTACGTTCATTACACAATAGATTATTTTAACTGCTAGAAATCTACCATGTTTCAAAATAAACACATTCAAGAGAGTTTAAGTAAGCAAGAGACGCCATTTTATTTTTACGATTTAGAATTACTAAATCGCACATTGGATGCTGCAAAGAAAGCTGCTGATAAACGCAATTTTCATATTCATTACGCTCTAAAAGCAAATTTCAATGATCGAATTTTGTCTGTCATACAATCAAAAGGTTTTGGGGCGGACTGTGTAAGTGGGAACGAAGTTGAAAAGTCTATTGAAGTTGGATTTCCTGCCGAAAAGATTACGTTTGCTGGTGTTGGAAAGTCAGACAAAGAAATTATTGCTGCACTAAAACATAAGATTTTCGCTTTCAATGTGGAATCCATTCAAGAATTGGAAGTTATCAATGAACTTGCGGAACAAATTGGTGAAAAAGCAAATGTTTCATTGCGTATCAACCCCAATGTTGATGCACATACGCATCATTACATTACAACAGGTTTGGACGAAAACAAATTTGGTGTTCCTAATTCAGAACTAGAAAAAGCTGCTTCAGTGATTAAGAACTGTGCAAATATTAACCTTATAGGTTTACATTTTCATATAGGTTCGCAGATAACGGATATGACGGTTTTCAAAAGTTTGTGTGTGAAAGTAAATGAGTGGAAAAACTTCTTTGAAGAGCGCGGAACATACATCAAAGTGATCAATGTTGGTGGTGGTTTAGGTGTGGATTATAAAAATCCTGACGAAAATCCAATTCCTGATTTTGAAGCTTACTTTGATGTATTCGATAAATTTTTGGAACGTACAGCTCAACACGAAGTGCATTTCGAATTAGGAAGAGCTTTGGTAGCACAATGTGGAACTTTAGTTAGTAAAGTTCTCTATACTAAAAGTGGTGTAAAGAAAAATTTTCTAATCTTGGATGCGGGCATGACTGAATTAATGCGTCCAGCATTGTATCAAGCATACCATAAGATTGAGAAAATCGCTGAAGCATCAGCGACAGACAAAATTCAAAACTATGATGTCGTTGGTCCAATTTGCGAAAGTTCGGATTGCTTTGGTAAAGAAGTAGAACTTCCTGTAAGCAAGCGAGGCGATTTGATAGCTATTCGTACTGCTGGTGCTTATGGTGAAGTAATGGCTTCCAACTATAATTTACGCAATGAGATAAGACATTATTTCAAGGAGAATTAATAAGAATTTATTAAGATTTCAAAAAGTCCAATCACCTAACGATTGGACTTTTTTTTGTATTACAGCAATCAATCAAACTTCTTAGCCAGATGGTTGTTCTTTATATAGACTAATTACTCATCATTATGCAAGAAGAAAGAAATGAAAAAGAAGAATGGGAAGGAAAAGTCCCAGAAGTAGTTAATGAAGAAAAGGATGACAAGCCAGCGGGTAAAAATATAATACTTGTAATTCTTATTGCGATTATTATACTGGCTATAATGTATTATTTCTTCTTTAGAGACACGGATAATATGTTTAGCTAATTTTTATAGTGATTTTACTATACAACGTTATAGTAAAATCACTTTCCAAGCTGATATAATATCATTAGCTGCAATATATTCTTTCGCTTTTTCTTGAAGGTGGATATCTCGAGTTGAATCATCACCAATAAAAGCATTTGTTAATTCTTGAATAGCTGGTTCCATGCGAAAATTATCTACTTCGATTTCTGACGGAAGAACATCCAAACTTGCTAATTTTTCCTTTTCCTCCAATGTAAATACCGAAGAATTTCTTAAAAATGCAGGTAAATTAGTATATGACATTATTTTATCTTCTCAATAATTTTATCTGCAAACTCGCTTGTCTTCAACAATGTTGCATTCTCCATTAAATTATAGAAATCAACAGTTACTGTTTTATCTTTTATAGTTTGGGACAATGCCTTAACGATACTATCGGCTGCTTCTTGCCAGCCCAAATATTCCAACATCATCACACCACTTAATATCACAGAAGAAGGATTCATCGTATTTGTATTCGCAAAACGAGGCGCTGTTCCATGTGTGGCTTCAAAAATAGCATGACCTGTATTGTAATTAATATTAGCGCCAGGGGCAATACCTATTCCACCTACCATAGCCGCCAATGCATCAGAAATATAATCTCCGTTTAGATTTAATGTTGCTATAACAGAAAAATCCTTAGGAGCTAACAATATTTGCTGTAGAAAGTTATCAGCAATCATGTCTTTTACAATTATTTTTCCTGAGAGCTCTGCTTCTTTCTGTTCTGCATTTGCGGCATCTTGTCCCTTTTCTGCTTTAGTTTTTTCCCATTGCCCCCAAGTATATGTCAAATCAGAGAATTCACTTTCGGCTACATCGAATCCCCATTGCTTAAAAGCACCTTCCGTATATTTCATGATATTACCTTTGTGGACAATAGTTACCGAAGGTAAATTATGTGCTATTGCATGTTTTATAGCAGAACGAACCAATCTTTTTGAACCTTCTTCAGAAACGATTTTAATTCCAATTCCTGTATTGGTATTAAATGAATAATCAACATTCAAGTCATTTAACAAGAAATTTTGCAATTTTTGCGTATCAGCTTGACCAGCTGTAAATTCTATTCCAGCGTAGATATCTTCAGTATTTTCACGAAAGACAACCATATCTACGTCCTGTGGACGCTTCACTGGCGATGGCACGCCCTCATACCATTTTGTAGGACGAAGACATACATATAAATCCAACTCTTTACGCAAAGCAACATTCAGCGAGCGAATACCACCACCAATTGGTGTAGTTAAAGGACCTTTGATGCCAACAAGATATTCTTTGAATGTTTTTAATGTCTCTTCAGGCAACCAGCTTCCAGTTTCATTAAAAGCTTTCTCTCCTGCTAAAACTTCTTTCCAAATAATCGAACGATTACCTGCATACGCTTTATTGACAGCAGCGTCAAACACTCGTACCGAAGCATTCCAAATATCAGGTCCAATTCCATCGCCAATAATGAATGGTATAATTGTTTTGTTAGGAACGTTTAACTTCCCATTTGCTCCCATTGTGATTTTTTCGCCCATGATAAATAGTTTTAGTTGGTCTTATCCTTATTAAATATATTCCCAATTTCGCGTGATATTTTTCTGAATATTGGAGAAGTTTGCACAGATTCATACTCATCTATATGCTGATTTTCTTGACGACTTGGGAAAATAATAACCAAATTTTGATTTTTATAATAGCGTCCCACGCGTTTTGCTAGTCCATCCAAAGAATCTCGGTAAGACACCTCTCCGCTCCTTGCCGAAACAAAAACAAGTAAAGAATCAGAATTACTGAAAGTAGCTAATCCGTAAATATTGTCCCAATCTTCGTAATTACCGAAGCTGACTTCTACGCTAGATTTCAACTTCTTGCGTACTTCGTTCAATTTTTCTTCTGTACGTGTATCACAAACAAAACATATAGGTAATGACAATTCTTGAGCCAATTTTAATATTTTTTCTAACCAATATTCAAAACCGATTTCTGATTCGGCTAAGGGCGGCACAAAAACATTTATTGAACGATGAGAAATCAAAGGTTTGTCAATTCTACACATGAAAAGCGTAGTATCAGTTTTATTCAAAATACTTTCGGACTTCTCGCCAACAATTTTATCAACTATAGATGTTACGCTTGGCCATCCCATCAGAATCAAATCTGCCATAATTTTATCTGACATGCGAGCAATACCTAGTGGAATATTAATATCAACAGTAGTCAACAATTCTACTTCCGTCTCTGCTCCAGAAGCATATTTTGCAGTATTTTCCAGATTACGCCTCGCTTCTATTATATTCTTTTCCGCTTGCTCGTCGTCAGGTACAACACTTATGATATTTAGTGGATACGGTGATTTCTTTGATTTGATTAACGTTGCAAAATCCAAAATAGGTTCAATATTATTCATGTTTGCAATAGGAATCATAATCTGTTCTTCTGATTCAATTACATGCTCAATATGTTCATTATCTTGGTGTCCTTCACGCACTACTTTTTTCGAAGCACTTTCAGTTACCATTGTAGCAATTATACACGTCACTAGAATCAAAACAATAGTACCATTAAGGACATTTTCATCAATAATATTATTATTGTATCCGACCATAATGACAGCCAATGTAGCGGCGGCATGCGCATTGCTTAATCCAAAAATTAAATTACGTTGACTAGTTGAATATTTAAATGTCAATTGAGTGGCTGTAGCAGCTAAAAATTTTCCTAATACAGCAACTATAGTTAATGTTCCAGCTACAATTAATGCAGTAGGGCCTTTCGTCAGCACGCTAAAATCTACAATCATACCTACCGATATCAGAAAGAAAGGAATAAATATTGCATTTCCAATAAACTCTATGCGATTCATTAACGCAGAAGAATGCGGTATCAATTTATTTAATGCCAGTCCTGCCACGAAGGCACCGATAATAGGTTCTAATCCTGCTATCTCTGCCATGAATGCTGCAAAAAATACGACCGTCAAGACAAAAATATAATGGCCTGTTTTCTCGGCATCAATTTTTTGAAAAAACCATTTCGCTATGCGTGGAATAATTCCAAACATGATGAGTAAAAATACTGCAAAAGAAACACCTAGCGTCACCCAAAATTCTTGCGTGATATTTCCTTGCGAAGCACCTGTTATTACTGCCAAAATAATCAGGACGGCCGTATCAGTTAATATAGTTCCTCCGATAGTAATGGCTACAGCCTCATTTTTAGATATCCCATACCTACTTACGATAGGATAAGAAACCAAAGTATGTGTCGCAAACATACTTGCAATCAATATACTTGGCAGAAAACTGTATTCTAGAATATAAAAGCAAACAGGAAAGCCAATAGCTATTGGTATAATAAACGTAAAAAATCCAAAAAGACCACTTTTATGTCTCGTCTTCTTAAACTCATTCATATCTAGCTCAAGACCAGCTATAAACATGATATAAAGCAAACCTATAGTGGAGAATAAATTAACTGCTGAATTATTCTCCAGCCAATTAAGACCATGAGGACCTATAACAACCCCCGCTAAAATCAAACCTATAATCCCCGGCACACGGATTGAGCGCAAAAGTATTGGAGCTAAAAGAATAATAAGTAAAACTAAGGAGAAAATTAAGACAGGATTCGTAAGTGGCGCTTGAAAAGCATGTAAAATGTGATCTATAACTTTATTATTCATCGTATTCTGCTATATCTGTTCTAATTTTATCTGAATGAATAAAATATTCGCAGTTAAAATACGAAAAAAAGATAGCAATCAGGAATTTTGATTAGTTACTTAAACTGTATCGTTTTTATTGGAGAAATCTTTGTAATTAGCATAGAAGGTATTATTGTAGTGATGAAAACCAATACAATAACCGAAATATTGAGCACTACGACCGTCAAAACATCAATGTGCATAGGTACGTATTCCAAATAATATATACTTGGATCAAGCTTAAAGAAATGTGTTGCTCGCTGAAAAAAATAGGCTGAAATGGCAACTAAATTTCCAATAAATAATCCATAACCGATTATATATAAGGAATTCATCATAAAAACCTTACGTAAAGCGCTATTGTTCATTCCCAACGCTTTAAGAATACCGATCATATTGGTTCTTTCGAGAATAGTGATTAATAATGATGAAATCATATTTATAACTGCAACAATAACCATCAGCACGAAGATAATATCATCGTTCATGTCGAGCATTTCGAGCCAATTAAATACATCAGCCCAATAATCAATTACGTGTGTTGCTTTCAATGACACGGGTAAAACTTCGTTTACAGCATCTGTCGATTGCTCTAATTGTGCAAAATCCTTTACTCGAATCTCATATGCTCCAGTTTCATTTACAAGCAGCTGATTTAATCTTCGAATAACTTCAATTGAACCTACTACATAATTTTTGTCCCAGTCATCTGAATTGGTACGATAAATTCCTTGTATCAAAAACTTACGCTTTCGGGTTCTATTTTCTTGAACGAAAGACATAATCAAATCATCACCGACTTTTAAATTTAATCTATTCGCCAAGTAATGCGATATTAAAAGCTGTTGATCAGCATTTTCTGCTGACAAATCCAGGGCATTTCCTACGACTAGACTCTTCTTCAAAAAGCGCTGATCATAATCCGGCTCAACTCCCTTTAACATCACTCCCTCGACTTCCGAATTCACATTGATGATTCCAACTTTGGTGGCAAAACCGTTTACCGACTCAATATTAGGAATATTTAAAATTTGAGTAGTTTGTGAATCACTAAGGAAAACAGGTCTTAACTCATAGTCCGCTAATGTCTGTTTTGTCACAACGATATCCCCAAAAAAACCGCGTTGTTTGGTAGTAATTTCCTCTTTGAATCCTCGAAGAATTGCAACAGATAATAATATTGCTATGATAGCTATAGACAATGCACCTATAGTGACACGTACTATAAGTTTTGAAAAAGTTCGCTGACCTTTTATATTTATTCTATTCGCTAAAAATAAAGGAAAATTCAACCTGCAATATTATTTTGTAACTTCGCAAAGTTAATAATTTTTGGCACTTGACAAATTTTGCCATACTGTTTTAAAATAAAAATATTAAGAAAATATGCGTATAGTTTTTATGGGAACTCCAGATTTCGCGGTGGCTTCATTGAAAGCCTTGCTTGATGCTGGAGAAAATGTAGTTGCCGTAATAACCGCTCCAGACAAACCAGCCGGAAGAGGACAAAAATTAAATAAATCTGCTGTTAAAGTTTTTGCTGAAGCTAACAATATGCCCGTTCTCCAACCCGAAAAACTTAGAGATCCGCAATTTATTGAAGACCTTAGATCTTATAATGCAGACCTACAAGTTGTTGTCGCATTCCGAATGCTCCCAGAAATTGTTTGGAATATGCCCCCTTTGGGTACTATCAATGTTCACGCCTCTTTATTGCCTCAATACCGTGGTGCCGCCCCTATAAATCATGCAGTAATTAACGGTGAGAAAGAAACAGGTGTAACTACATTTCTACTACAACATCAAATAGATACTGGAAATATATTGCTTGCGACCAAGGTTGAAATTGCCGATACAGACAATGCTGGAATTGTTCACGACAAGTTAATGCATGCAGGTGCTGAAACTTTGATCAAAACGGTAAATGGACTTCGAAATAAGACCATAACTCCTATACCGCAAGAAGACCTTAATCAAGAAGATTTAAAGCACGCACCAAAAATTTTTAAAGAAGATTGCCTAATCGATTGGGAGAATTCAACGGAGAAAATTTATAATCAAATTCGCGGTCTAAGTCCATATCCAGCGGCATTTACATTTCTGAACGATAAAGTGCTTAAGATATTTGAGACAAAAAAAGAAATTGTTGAACACAACAATCAACCAGGTACTTTTCAATCGGACGGCAAGACATATTTAAAGTTTGCAACAAAAGATGGATATCTTCATTTGAGTACCATTCAAATTGAAGGCAAAAAGCGCATGGAAATTAACGAATTTTTAAAAGGATATCGGTTTGAGAAATAATTGTTTTAGATCTTAATATTATTCTTCTTCGTAAACTATAATATCCCCTGGTTGACAGTCTAAAGCTTTGCAGATTGCTGCTAAAGTAGATAGACGGATAGCTTTCGCTTTATTGTTCTTTAATATCGATAGGTTGGATAATGTTATACCGACATGTTCACTCAATTCATTGAGCGACATACGTCTTTTTGCCATCACTTGATCCAAACGAATTACTAACTTTTTCATTTTAATAAAGTTTATAAAAGAAAAACATTTTAGCTACAAAAAGGTTTTAGATTATGAAACTAAAAATAATTTATTGCATTAGATTGAGTTATTAACATATTTTAATAAATTTTGGAATGATTTTTGAAGTTAAGAAACAACTTCCAAAGTATTTGTAACTCCTTAATAATGAAGCGATAAATTACAAAATTATTACACAAAATGACGTAAAAATTTAGTATTTTTGCAACATCCAGAAAAAAGGTATAAAAATTAATGAGACAGCTCAAAATTACACAATCGATCACGAATCGTGAATCTCAATCTCTTGACAAGTATTTACATGAAATTGGTAAAGTTGACTTAATTACTGCTGAAGAAGAGGTAATTTTGGCCCAACGTATTCGCGAGGGTGATCAAGTGGCATTAGAGAAATTAACAAAAACCAACTTACGTTTCGTCGTTTCTGTTGCTAAACAATATCAGAATCAAGGCCTTACATTAGGTGACTTGATTAATGAAGGTAACTTAGGCCTTATTAAAGCAGCAAAACGTTTTGACGAAACTAAAGGTTTTAAATTTATCTCCTATGCTGTGTGGTGGATTCGTCAGTCTATTTTGCAAGCTATCGCTGAACAATCACGTATCGTACGTCTTCCCCTAAACCAAGTGGGATCTTTAAGTAAAATCAGCAAGGCTTTCTCCAAATTAGAACAAGAGTACGAACGCGAGCCTTCTCCAGAAGAATTAGCGGATATCTTAGAAACTACAGTAGATAAGGTTTCAGATACGTTGAGTAATTCAGGTAGACACGTATCAATGGATGCACCATTTGTACAAGGTGAAGAAAATACACTATTAGATGTATTGGAAAATTCTGACCCAGATACAGATAGTTCATTGATTGACGAGTCATTATCAGAAGAAATCAAACGTTCACTATCTACTTTAACAGAAAGAGAAAGAGAGATTATCGTATTATTCTTCGGATTAGGATCAAACCACCCACTATCACTTGAAGAGATCGGTGAAAAATTTAACTTAACGAGAGAGCGTGTACGCCAAATTAAAGACAAAGCTTTGCAACGTCTTCGTCACACTTCTCGTAGCAAAATTTTAAAATCTTATTTAGGCTAATTTATTAGCTCATAAAAATTTGGAAAGCGCAAGATAGTATCTTGCGCTTTATTTTTTGTCAAAATTTCATTGTAAAACAATATATAGATGAAAATTTGACAGCTATTATTATTCAAATCAGACAAAAATTCCGAGTATAAGCTCAAAAAACTCAAAGGCATTTCATTTGTTAAAATACTGATGTAAGTGAAAGGAACATAACACATGAATTTTAATAACTATACAATCAAAGCGCAAGAAGCTATTCAAAAAGCATCGGAAATTGCAGCTGGCAATCAGCAACAGGCAATTGAGCCAGCACATATACTCAAAGCATTACTAACTGTAGATGAGAATATTATTTCTCACTTATTGAAGAAACTAAATGCAAATATAAACTACATCAGTACGGAAGCTGATAAATTAGTTGATTCTTTGCCAAAAGTTTCAGGTAGTAATATTTATTTAAGTAATAATGCAGCATCTGTTTTGCAGAAGGCAACTAGTTACTTGAAAGAATTTAACGATGAGTATGTGTCTATTGAACATCTTTTATTAGCACTTCTCTCCTCTTCAGACAAAGTGGGAAGTCTCTTAAAAGATCAAGGAATAAATGAAAAAGATTTAAAATTAGCTATAAAAGAATTGAGAGGAAATAATAGAGTTACAGACCCAAATGCAGAAGCTACGTATAATGCATTGGGCAAATACGCACGCAACTTGAATGAGTTCGCGGAATCAGGAAAATTGGATCCTGTAATCGGACGTGATGAAGAAATTCGCCGTGTGATGCAGATTCTATCGCGTAGAACGAAGAATAATCCAATATTAGTTGGTGAGCCAGGTGTAGGTAAAACTGCGATTGCTGAAGGTATTGCGCACCGTATCATCAAAGGTGACGCACCAGAAAACTTGAAATCTAAAACTGTATTCTCCCTAGATATGGGAGCTTTGATTGCTGGGGCAAAATATAAAGGTGAATTTGAAGAGCGTTTGAAAGCTGTGGTGAAAGAGGTATCGGATTCTGATGGAGAAATCATCTTATTCATCGATGAGATTCATACATTAGTTGGCGCAGGTGGTGGCGAAGGCGCAATGGATGCCGCTAATATCTTGAAACCTGCTTTAGCACGTGGTGAATTACGTGCTATCGGTGCAACCACATTGAATGAATATCAAAAATATTTTGAAAAAGACAAAGCCCTTGAGCGTCGCTTCCAAAAGGTGATGGTCGAAGAACCGGATACACAAGATGCAATATCTATCCTTCGTGGTTTGAAAGAGCGTTACGAAACGCACCACAAAGTGCGCATTCTCGACGAATCGATTATTGCGGCTGTGGAATTATCTCAACGCTATATCACAGATCGTTTCTTACCAGATAAAGCGATTGACTTGGTGGATGAAGCAGCTTCCAAACTACGTCTGGAAATGGATTCTGTGCCAGAAGCGGTAGATGAATTGGATCGTCGTATCATGCAATTAGAAATTGAGCGTGAAGCGATAAAACGTGAGAAAGATGAGAAAAAAGTAGGTGAATTATCTGAAACTATAGCAAATCTATCTTCTGAACGTGATTCACTGAAAGCAGCATGGCAATCTGAAAAGACTTTGGTCGATCGTGTGAACCAAGAAGTTCAAAAAATTGAGAACTACAAATTGGAAGCCGACCAAGCAGAACGCCAAGGCGATTATGGGAAAGTAGCCGAATTACGTTATGGTAAAATAAAGGAAGCACAAGATACGGTTGAAAAACTTAAAGCAGAACTGAACGAAAAACAAAAAAGTTCGCGCATGCTGAAAGAAGAAGTTACTGCTGAAGATATTGCAGATGTCGTATCACGTTGGACAGGTATTCCTGTTAGCAAAATGGTACAATCAGAACGCGAAAAGCTATTAAACCTTGAAGCTGAATTACACAAACGTGTGGCTGGACAAGAAGAGGCTATTGAAGCAATTTCGGATGCAATTCGTCGGTCGCGAGCAGGATTGAGCGATGCAAAACGTCCAATTGGTTCTTTTATCTTCTTAGGAACCACTGGTGTAGGTAAGACGGAGTTAGCAAAAGCTTTAGCTGAATTCCTTTTTGATGATGAACAAGCTTTAGTTCGTATCGACATGTCTGAATACCAAGAACGTCATTCCGTATCGCGTTTAATCGGTGCGCCTCCAGGATATGTGGGTTATGATGAAGGTGGTCAATTGACTGAAGCAGTACGTCGTCGTCCGTATTCAGTTGTATTGTTGGATGAGATTGAAAAAGCGCATCCAGACGTATTTAATATCTTGCTGCAAGTGTTGGATGATGGGCACTTAACTGACAACAAAGGTCGCGTGGTGAACTTTAAAAATACGATTATCATTATGACTTCGAATACTGGTTCACATATCATCCAAGAGAACTTCTCTTCGTTGACAGATGTGAATCGTGATGAGATTATAGCGAAAACAAAAGATGAAGTTTTTGAATTGTTGCAAAAATCTATACGTCCTGAGTTTTTGAACCGTATTGATGAGATCATTATGTTCACGCCGTTGAGCAGAAATGAAATTGGAGATATTGTACGTATGCAATTCAATCATGTAACGCGTCAATTGGCAGAACAAAATATTCAATTGACAGCGACCGAAGAAGCTTTAGATTGGTTGGCACAATTGGGATACGATCCTATTTATGGTGCACGTCCATTGAAACGTGTGATTCAAAAACGAATATTGAATGAATTGTCCAAAGAAATCTTAGCTGGAAAAGTAACTTCAGACTCTATAATTCAGTTAGATGTGTTTGATGGTAAATTTGTATTTTTAAATAAAAACGAAGGATAATACTTAATAATTCTCCTTATTCCAGAGGTTCTTTTCAGAAATGAGAAGAACCTCTTTATTTTTTTACATCTATTGAAGGGGTATTCATAAATAAATAATATTTTAGCGACAAATAACTAATATATAATCCATTCTAGAAGTATCATGCATAAAACCACACATATACTATTCACATTCCTACTGACTATATTAGCCTTATCGACAAATGCCCAAACACAAAAACCAAATATTGTATTTATAATGGCTGATGATTTGGGTATTGGTGATCTTGGCGCGTATGGCCAAACTAAAATCAAAACTCCAAATCTAGATATATTGGCTCAACAGGGCGCAAAATTCACCCAATTCTATGCTGGCACTTCTGTATGTGCACCCTCACGTGCGTCTTTAATGACAGGTAAGCATACAGGGCATACTTATGTACGTGGAAACAAAGAAATTGAGCCCGAAGGTCAAGAACCCTTAGCTGACTCCATACGAACTTTTGCGATGGATTTACAACAAAGTGGATATGTAACTGGAGCATTTGGGAAATGGGGACTTGGAATGGTCGGAACGAGCGGAGATCCAAACTTCAAAGGATTCGATACCTTTTACGGTTATAATTGTCAACGACAATCACACCGCTACTACCCTACCCATTTGTGGCACAATGACAAACGTGTGATCCTTGCTGGAAATAATTTAGCAGACAAAGTTCATTATGCGCCTACCCTTATTCAAGAACAGACATTAAAATTTATTGATGACAATAAAGAAAAGCCTTTCTTCCTTTTTGTGCCTACAGTATTGCCTCATGCTGAATTAGCTGGCCCTGATGATGAATATTTTGAAATGTATGAAAATGCTTTTGTGGAGACTCCACACAAAGGTCAAGATTATGGGCCAAATGCAACCATAGGTGGATATGCTTCTGTGGACAAGCCACGCGCGACATTTGCAGCAATGGTCACGCGTATGGATGCTTACGTGGGGCAAATAATTAATAAACTTGATGAATTGGGATTACGCGAAAATACAATCATCCTATTTACAAGTGACAACGGTGCACATCGTGAAGGTGGAGCTGATCCTGATTTTTTCAATAGTACAGCAGGTTTTAAAGGTGTCAAAAGATCGCTATATGAAGGTGGTGTACGTACTCCACTAATCGTAAATTGGAAAAACAAAATTGCTCCCAACCAAGATATTAAACATGTTGGAGCATTTTGGGATGTGTATAACACAATGTTAGAAATCGCTAATTTAACAGCATCTACTCAAAATGATGGCATATCGTTTTTGCCAACACTCGTAAAGAATACAAAGCAAAAGAAACATAAATATTTGTATTGGGAATTTCATGAAGATGGAGGAAGACAAGCAGTTCTATCCAAAGGTTGGAAATTGATTAAACAAAAAGTAAAATCACCTAAAGATTCTTATTTCGAACTTTATAATATTGACAAAGATCCATTCGAACAAAATAATTTAGCGACTTCAAATCCTAAAAAAGTTAAACAACTTGCTAAGTTCATAGAAAAAGCACATACTGAAAGTGAAACATATCCTTTGTTAGCTAAATAAAGCGCATTAATACTAAATATAAAAATAAGGTTCTTTCTAACTACGGAAAGAACCTTAATGTTTTTACCACTTACCTCCAGGTAACCCCGTCTACTTTTGGCACAATACGGCATACCATTTGATGATAATATTGCAAAAGAAAGGTTGAAAAATGAAAATTAAAAATATCCAAAAAGTAGTAGGTCCAATGCCAATAGGTGATCCTTTTATATTAGGCGCTTACCATTTTGACAAATATCCAGAAGGTAATGGTAAATTCGGACCTAAAGCCTCTCTAGAAGGTAAAAATTTAGGTAACGATTTTGACAGAAATGCGGATTGGCGAATGTATCACGGTAAAGAAATACCAGGATTTCCGTTCCATCCACATCGAGGATTTGAGATAATCACCATAGCTGAAGAAGGATTTGCTGATCATTTTGATTCCAAAGGATCAAAAGGTCGTTATGGTGAAGGCGATGTGCAATTAATGAGCGCAGGGTCAGGCGTATTGCATGGTGAGATGTTCCCTCTGATACACGAAGATAAAGATAATCCGTTGCGTCTATTTCAAATTTGGTTGAATCTTCCAGGAACTAGTAAGATGACCGAACCACAATATAAAATGTTGTGGCATGAAAGCATTCCAATAGCTAAAGTTGGTGAGGATGTTAAAGTCAAAGTTATTTTGGGTGAATACAACGGCATTAAGTCTATTGATGCTTTACCATACTCATGGGCTAAAGATCCAAGCCATCATGTCGGCGTAGCTTTAGTAGATTTAGCTCCAAATGCAACCTACACTTTAGATGCTGTTTCGGAAACTATGAATAGATTTGTTTTCTTTTATGATGGTTCAGGAAGTATTAATATTGAAAACAATACTTTGCAACAAAATTATATCGCAGACCTTAATGGCGGTGAGGAAATCCTCATAAAAAACAGCAATGAACGCGCTAAGTTATTAATCTTAGAAGGTGAACCGATAAATGAACCTGTGGCAGCTTATGGACCATTTGTCATGAATACAAAAGAAGAATTGGATCAGGCATTTACTGATTATCGCAAAACACAATTCGGTGGATGGCCTTGGGGACATGAAGAGATCGATGTTGTACACCCAAAAGATGCTGGTCGCTTTGCTAGCTATAATTTCGGGAAAGAATTAGACAAACCTAACGTCTAACAGTAAAGGAGTTTAATTATGTATTGAACTCCTTTTTTTTGGTAATTTGCCTTCGATTTTATTTTGTTGAATAATTTTATTATCTTCTGACAAAGTAAAATGAAATATGGATAGTGCAATTGTGATAAGAAAATACAAACCAGAAGATCGTACAGCATTACTGCAAATCATAAAAAACAATACACCAAAATATTTTGCAGAAACCGAAATTGAAGATTATAAAACGTATCTAGAAGAAGAAATTCAAGACTATTTTGTTGCTGAACTGGATGATAAAATAATTGCTGGAGCAGGAATAAATTACGATAGAGACAAACAAATCGCTAAGATAAGTTGGGATATTGTAGATATTGGCTTTCATAAACAAGGAATCGGCTCTTTGTTATTAAATCATCGTTTGGAAATCATTGCAAATCGTAAAAATATCAAATCCATCATCGTACGTACTTCACAACATGCGTATGCCTTCTATGAAAAAAATGGCTTCAAATTGCTCGAGCGACATAAAGATTATTGGGCTGAAGGATTTGATATGTATAAAATGAGTTTGCCAAAAAATAAAATTGTCGGAGCAGAATAGTAATTTTAAAATGTATAATAAGTAAATATGAATAGTACAAAACCCATTGGGATAATTTTAGTAGCTGTAGTTTTTATAATAATAATCCTGATGTTTGGATTACCTACTTATAATGTTTGGCAGCAAGAAATGGCTGGAAAGGCTGAAATGGCTAAAGCCGAACAAAACCGTAAAATATTAATCGAAGAGGCACGTGCCCGGTTGGAGGCAGAAAAACTAAATGCACAGGCAGAGGTTGAGCGTGCTAAAGGTATGGCTGAGGCTATGAAATTAGAAATTGGCACACTGAATAGTACGTATAATCAGTATCTATTTATTCGCACCCTAGAGAAATTAGCTGACAAAGGTGATTTGCCACAAATTATATACATGCCATCGGAAGGTCTAGTACCTGTCTTGGATGTCAATCATTCTAAAAAATCAGTACAACCTGTTGAGTAAAAAGGATTTCGAATATTATTCTTACAAATAAAGCCTTCAATTTTGAAGGCTTTATTTGTATTTATTAAGTCTTGAACTTCTAAATTTCTACCTCGATAAGGGCTGCTAAAGGTATTAACACCCCGCTTTTGATTTGCACATATTTATCCGTAACAGACCAAACTGTTGTTTCCACACGCAATGGTCCATCTATCGTATTAAAAACAATGGAAGCTTTTGATTTGAATTCGTTGCCAAGACGCTGGGCATCTACCAATTTACTTCTCAATTCTTCGGATCTATTTGTCTCAGCGGCTATAAATTTATGATTTAAGATATCTTCTTTCTCGATTATTGTTCCTATCATGTTTATTTAGATTTAAATCCGACATTTAATTATTAGATAAGTAAATATAAATAAATGCAGAAATAAATGAAAGAATGCAACAAAAGAAATACGCAAATTAATAGATTTAGCCGATGATCAATGTAGCTTTAAACAACATAGTGTTGCTATTGATTATAAGTTCATGCTTATCAGGATAAAGTAATGACAAGCGAGCCTTAAAATTGGAAATTATACTTGTCGACTCTTGATTATTCAAATGATGATTTACATGATTGCTCACCTCCAATTTTATCTTATCTCCTACACTATTCAATTTTATACGTATAGGGTATTTTTCCAAAGAATTATATCCATATATAATTGCATTTTGAATCAACGGGAATAGTATATATGGTGCTAAAACACACGAAGAATTAACTGCAATATTATTCTGCAATTTCACATAGAAATTAGATTCAGCAAGGGTTTGATATGCAGAAATATAACTTTCTATGTTTTCAATTTCTTTCGATAATTCTAAATCCTCCACCAAATTTACAGCAGTCATCTTAGAGAGATATTCTTGGAGAGAATCTAACTGATTTTGTTTGACAGCCAATTTAATTAGATGCGTATCCAAAATAGCAGAATGAACACTTAAAGCGGCAGCCAATTGCATTTTCTCAATATCAACTTCTTGCTTTTTATTAAATAAGTTTGTGAGGAAATTTTTCATGTTATTCTAAGCCTGACACACCTCCCGACACAACCAATTTCATCGCATCTGTAGCAGACATATTCAATTTTGATACATATTTGCTTTCCACCACAACTACCTGTCCTGCTAGTGAATAAGAAAATGGAAAGTAAACAATTACTTCACCTTCCAAACCAATTTTTGCTAAGTCTCGTTGCGTTAAAAAACCAATTTTTTTTAAACCCATATCATTCACTTTTACTAATACAGGTTCGTTGAATTTTTTAGCATCACCAACAAAAGCCTCGGTAAAATCCTTAATCGAAGAATACAGCGTATTAAATAATGGAATTCTATTTACTGTACGACTCAGCCAATTACGGATAGGCTCTGTTACGAAAGTAGTAAATATAAAACCAACCAATATTAGAATACAAATTACCATTAACAAACCTCCTCCAGGAATGTATAACGGATGCCCATTTTCATCTTCCAGAAAATGCTGCGAAATATTAAGTGCATTATCGAGTGATGCGAAAATCCAAATAATAAGAAATATAGCACCAGCAACAGGCACAACAACAAGTATACCTTTAATTAAATAATATAAAACCCTTTGAAACAACTTCTTAAACATATTAATTTAGATTATTCGTAATAATAAACCCGTTTGACACGTGCCGAAATGCCTGTTAGCAATTCATATGAAATAGTACCAATTCGTCGAGATGCCTCAGTCACATCTGGAAATACAATTACTTCGTCTCCCTCTTTTGCATATACATCAGTCACATCAAGCATACACATATCCATACAAATATTACCTACCGTCCGAACCATTTGACCATTCACTAGCATTTCTCCAACTCCATT